>ENA-OSET01000629-OSET01000629.1-sediment-metagenome-genome-assembly--contig:-NODE-629-length-38798-cov-7.764701_pt1 | contig 38798 bp, 29 predicted proteins | sample MGYA00237882_ERZ534229 | MGnify/ENA primary metagenome ERZ534229 (study PRJEB26408, sample SAMN06266212) | sediment metagenome | isolation source: Hudson Canyon methane seep mesocosm | place: USA:Hudson... | reverse complement strand
GGTTGCTTGAGGCATGTAGCAATGCATGTCCCAGATGAATGATTGTTCTCGACAGAACCCGGCTTATCGGCCATCTCGTTTTTTTCTTATAACTATCTGAAATAAGAAAGAAAATATCTTGATTTCACTCTAATAATGAGGAGTGCCGCTCCCCCCCAAAAAAATGCTACACAAATACTGGAAACGGCGTGGTAATTGTAACCACTTTCTGCTGACGAATTCCTGTTGATTTACTATTAGCTCTAGGCCTGTCAGAGCCTACATTCTCATTGCATACACTAGACCCATTAGAGGCTAGTTTGAAGGTTGGATGCTTTGTTGAAGCTGTTGCAAGAGAAAAAGTAGACATTAAAGCTGATACCAAGAAAGCCACCTAGATACGAATCTAGGTGACCCCTTAATCATGACTATTTAAATGTTATTTGGAATGAGCTGCATCAGTGATAAGTGTTGAACGTTCTTCCTGAGTTATTAAGCCTTCTTCAAACATATGCTTCAGTGAACGAGTTACACAGCTAACAAATTTACCGTGATTTTTAGCTTTCCAGCCATCACATTCTTCACTTAAGTTTTGTTCGACAGAACAGCCATAGACATCAACACTTTCACCAGGCAATGTTTCTAGACATGTGTCAATGTCATCACCCACGCCATCTGCGTCACTATCAGGCGCTGCACAATATGAACCTTCAAGTGTGACAGTAACTTTGTCTGTTGGAAAATCAGTAGGTAGAACTAACTCACCGCCGATAAGTTCGATGGTGTATTCAACTGCAGGTAAAGCTGAAGTTGAATCGCTAATCCTAATCCTAGGATAAACGCCATCTGGAATACTTACAGTGTATTCTGCTCCATTGTTACCGCCCCATAAGAATAGTCCTTGTACATCCACACCAGCATAGCTAGGTGTAAAGGTTAGGTTGTTTAAGGCGCAAAGGTCAAAGTGCACATCATTACCTTCGGCAAGGAGTGCACCTTTTAAGTTTTCAGGGCCATAAGCATTCATTGTCACCGAACCGTATTGATAGCGATGTTTAATTGTGTATTCAGTATCAGGCACTAGATAGTGGCGGGTATTCCCTTGTAAGCCCCACCAAGTAATCTTAGCAGTAATTAAATCACCGGTACTAGAAAGATCTTCACTATGAATATCAATATGAGGTAATGAATTTGTGTCGAATGCTATTTGACCATCTGTCGTTAACTGTAGGTAACCCTCATCAATAGTGACTGATAAATCGTCAGCAACGGAAAATCTACCATAAATACCTGGAGTGGCTGTGAGAGTAACGTAATAACCAGTACCTACAGGGAAATATTGTGCGTTATTGTCGCGTAAGCCACTAGCATAATTAGCTACAGAGACATGCTGTGTAAGAGAGGGAGTCAATCCTGTTTCAGTTACGGATTGCATTAACTCGCTAATATTGCTGAATTGAACGCGGGCCAACTGGCTTAAATCAAACTCAACTGTATTATTTACGTAATTAGTTAATGAGCCTGTAGTTGTGACAGCATTGCCTGCAATAATAAAGTTACCGAAGTTTGCTCCACCTCTTGTGTTTACTGCATATTCACCATCTAGCAGGTATAGAGAGAAAATCCCCCTAAGGATTGGATTTGTACCGCTGACATTAAGTAAGCCTGATGCTCCACTCTCGCCTAATGGCACAGAGTTAACAGTGACTTTTGTCAGATTTGTCTTATCTACAATTACTGAATTATTGCTTCCAGCAATAAGGTGTCCCGTGAGATTCGTTGTTGTATTATTAATTACATCAAAACTACCAAACTCAGCAAGAGGACCATTAACGGTACAGTTGGATAGTGTGTATGAGCCATCTATAAGATTGAGAGTCTTGTTTCCAAAAAATTGCTGGGTTGGACTCGGGCCAGTCACTTTTAGACATTGTCGATTAACGGGTTCGGATAAATCTGAACCTTCAATTGCAACATTTAATTCTGCATGTGCAGAAAATGTAACGAGTGACAGAAGTGGTAGTAAAAGTTTCTTAATCATAATAATCCTTTGTAATAGTTTCTTTTTCAATGCCGTCCTTGTTGTTTTTGGATACACCCAATCATTGAGTTTGTGAATAATAGAAGACTTATTTTACGACTTCTATTGCCCTTTAAGACACCCTACTTTAGCGGGGTATAGGAGGTAACTGTGCTCATAACCATCCAACAGTCGCCTTTCTCAGGTTAGAGAGCAGCCTTGTTCGCTTGTGATTGGAGACTTTAGGTGACCTTAGTGCTATTAGTACCATTATTGAAACGTGCCAAGGTGCTTTGGGGGTCAAAGTGGCGCTAGATGATTTTGGTACAGGGTATTCATCGCTTACACACTTAAGGAGCCTATCTGCTAATACGATAAAAATAGACCAAAGTTTTGTGAGAGATATGCTCGATGACCCCAGTGACTATGCCATTATCGATGGTATTATTGGGATGTCAGACTCGTTTAACCGAGAAGTCATTGCTGAGGGTGTTGAAACCACTAACCATGGAATAATGTTACTGGTAATGGGCTGTGAAGAAGCACAAGGTTATGGCATAGCGAAACCAATGCCTGCCAATGACTATCCTCTATGGCTTAGCAATTACAGGCCTAATAAAGAATGGCAACAATGTGGCAATAAACATCGTTCAATTAAAGAAAAAAAAGTAGAGTTATTTAGGCTAGTTGCTCGACAGTGGCAAGAGACATTTATCAACACTATTCAGTCCACACCTGAGGCGATTGACCACTGGCCAATTATGAATAGCAAAAACTGTGCTTGTGGCACTTGGATTAAGCGCGCAAGGCAAGAACAGTTATTTGCAGCAGAAAGCTTAAAGCAACTCGATAAGGCTCATAATGCATTACATCTTGTTGCTCACTCATTATTACAACAATATCAAGATGGTCATGTGGATTCAGCACGTGAAGGCTTGCCTGAATTTCAAACTAGTTTTGATAAGATAGAGAGCGCCTTAGATAGGTGTGAATAGCCTTACACACTACCCTCTGAAAGGGGAGATACTTTAAGTCGATGAGAATGTATTTAATACATTGATTTTGAATGGTTAGTTTGTTTCTATTCGGCAGGGAAACACTCTCCGATGCGAACACACTATCATTTTGCTTGGCCTCTTTCGGGCTTATGCCTTAAGCAAATACCGTTGCTTTAGCGATAAGCAGACTGCTAAGACTGTAACGACTAGAATAAATGGCAACATCAGTAAGTTTAGGTTTTCCCAGCCCAACCAATGTAGTAATTGCCCGGCCAAGAGAGAGCCAACAGCAACCAGTGAGAAAATAACAAAATCATTAAGGCCTTGGACCTTGCCACGTTCTGCTTCGGTGTGGGTTGTCGAAAGCAAGCTACTGGCTGTGACAAATAGAAAGTTCCAGCCTACGCCAACCAGAGTAAGTGAAATGAGATAGTGGCTTAATGTTTGTCCAGAGCTTGCAATAAGCACAGATCCAGCTAGTACAGCACTACCGATAAAGAGTATTTTTCCGACACCAAAGCGAGTAATTAAGTGGCCAGTGACAAAAGAGGGGCTGAACATGCCGAGTACATGCCACTGCATGATAAATGCTATTTGAGTTATATCGAAGCCTTGAGCTTTCATAGCAAGCGGTGTTGCTGTCATCACTAAGATCATAATGGCGTAGGCAATTGAAGCCGAAATCAGCGCAACGATAAAATTGGACTGATAGATAATGCTTTTCAATGGACGTGCGTAGGCACCTTGAAGTGGTTCACCGCTAGCAGGTACTTTTAGTTGAGAAAGCAGCATCATCACTATTACTGCTTGTAGTGCAATCATTAAATAGGGGCCACCCATTGGGATATTATCCAGTAAATCAACTAAGGCACTCGCATTCCATGGGCCAATAAAGGCAGCAGCAATACCACCTGATAACACCAATGATATGGCACGGCTGCGAAATGCAGCGCTAGCAACATCAACGGCAGCAAAGCGATAGTACATAGCGAACCCTTGATAAATTCCAAGCAGAAAATTACCAAAACAAAATAGTGAAAATGATTCAACAGCGATAGCGAATACACAGACAAGACCACCGCCTAGACCACCAATTGAGGCACCAAGAATAAATCCTAAACGGCGACCAATTTTTGCCATTAATAAGGATGCAGGAAAGGTCGATAGTACGGTTCCTATCATCATCACTGCAATAGCTAATGTGGCGAAATCTGGTTCAGGGCTTAATTGAATGCCAATTACGCCACCAAGCGTCATCGCTGTTATAGCGGCAATAATGAATAGCATCTGACAGAGAGCCAAAATGAATACATTGGTTTTTTCGAGAGAGAGTACTGGCACGGTTGAGGGGCCTCAGATATGACAATAGCTCCAATTGCTTGGAGCTAATAGAGCTGAACGCTTTAAATAATAGATAGAACGGAGCCAACTATAAAGGATATATTACCTAGAGTTCAAAAGTAGTTAGAGAAAGCGATGCGGATTAAAGTGAGCAGAACACCAAGGCCCGAGAGGCTTAAGCTCTACTTTGCTTATTTTTCATCCGCAGACCAGTTATCATTTTCTCTAATGCTGCCATTGGGGCGGCCAATATAAAATCCTTGTGCATAGTCGACACCAAATTTTTTGAGCAATTCTAGAATTTCTTTATTCTCAACATATTCAGCTATCGTTTTCTTACCTAAGCCTTTAGCGACGTCAACTAATGCTTTTACAAAGAGTTGATCATCTTGATTCTTATCTAGATCTTTGATGAAAATACCATCAATCTTAATGATATCGACCGGCAGTTCTCGCATATAATTAAACGATGAGAACCCGACACCAAAATCATCTAATGAAAATTGGCAGCCTAATTTTCTAATTTCAGACATCATCGATTTAGTTTGTTGTAGATTTGATACCGCTGCAGTTTCAGTTATCTCAAAGATTAAATTGGTTGGATCGATCTCATATTCCTTCATCAGATCTTTCATCATACTGACAATAATAGGATCATCTACCACCGCGCCCGATAAGTTGATTGCAAACTTGGTGTTACCACCCTGTTGATTAATTGCAGCCAATTTTTTCATACTGTGCCGCATAACATAGTGATCGATCTCGTGAATTAACCCCGTTTCCTCGGCAATTTGGATGAATTTTCCTGGCAGACTAATCTCGTCAGTCTCTGAGTCTCGCATACGAATCAATACTTCATAATGTTTTATCGTATTGGACTGTATGTCCATAATGGGTTGAAAATATAAAACAAACAGTTCTTTTTCTAACGCATTTTCAATTTGATGTTTCCAAAATACTCGAGTTTCGAGTTGTTCTTGTGTTTTGTCATCTGGTGAGAAAGTATGATAAGTACCCTTACCATTTGATTTTGCCTTATACATAGCAAGATCTGCGAAACTTAATAAATCGTGAATATTGGACTCTTCAAGGGGAAAATGAACAATACCAATACTGGTTGATACTTTGTGTTTAATATTGCCATAGGACAGATCGATTTGACTTAATTCACGAAGAATTTTTTTCGCCAACGTTTCAGCACCGACGTGATCTGTTTCAGGTATTAAAACTGCAAATTCATCTCCACCTAAACGTGCGATTAAATCAGAATACCGTGTGACGCTCGTTAAAACTTTTGCAACAGATTTCAATAGATCATCACCTGCACTATGACCACTGGTGTCATTAATATCTTTAAAATGATCTAAGTCTAAAAAGAGTAGTGCATTTTTGTGATGGTAACGAGTGGCTACTTGTAGTGATTTCTCAAATTCGGCAGTAAATTTTCGACGATTAGCAAGATTGGTTAAAGGGTCATGCTCTGCTAGCCATACAATATGTTTCTCTGCTTCTTTTTTGGCCGTCATATCAAGACCAACAGATAGAATCATATCTTCATTATTTTGGCTTTCAACCCGTGAGTGCAGCCAAGAGATCTGTTTGATATGTCCTTCATGGTCAATCAGCTCGGCTTCTTGCTGAGCAATAGAGAGTTTTCCTGAAATTATTTCTTCAAAAAGAGGCAGTGCTTCTGTCCAATTTCCGGCTGGAAACATTCGGGCAACATCTGTGGCGAGCACATCACTTCTATGAAAGCCAGATACCTTTTCTGCATATTTATTAAACATGGTGATATTGAACTTATCATTGCAAGTCAGAATAATAAGTTGAGCGGTATCGAGGAGGTTATTAATAAAATCACGCTCAATCTGAATCTGTTCTTTTTGCGTGAAAATAAGTTTAGAGCGCTTGCGGGCGCTGGCATCCAATTTTTCTAATAAGCCTGTTAGCTGTAATGAGGCGGTTTGTAATTGAGATATTTCGTGATGTTTAGAATTGATCTCTATTTGCTGGAATACTTTTTTTGCATCGTCATATTTTTGAGAGGAGAGCAAAGGCAGTGCATGGGTGATATCTTCAAGGCTGTCTAATGGTTTTGATAATATTAGGTAGGTTCGAGCAGAGAACAGAATTGCGACGCTTATCAGTCCAATAACGGCCATGCTAAAATAGATTATAAGATCATTGTAAGGGAGCTGGTAAGTATTGATTGTAGCTAAACTAACATAGCCAAGGATTGCAAAAGAGAAAAAGCCTGAGAGGACAATACTGGTGAATGTGTTTACTGCAGAGTGCCACTGGAGACTATCCCTAGAAATCATTTTATACCTCAGCTACAAATTTGTAAGTAAGCAGGATTTTAGCATATGTAATTAATTATCAAAGAGTATTGGTATAAATATAAATAAGTTTTTTCAATACTACGATTTTTTCAAGGTATTTGTCGACGATTAGATGGCGATAAATAGGGGGCGTTATGACCTGTCTTACCTGTTGTCATTTGTATTTGTATAAAGTAAAAACAGAAGCATATTAATATACAAATATAGCTGATTTAAACCGTTATTTAACTGTTCTATTTAGGTCTGTAAAAGTAATAATTACAGGTGGGTTATTGTTTCTTTTACTTTTGTTTCAATGGTGTTTAAAACACCTATGTTTTATAGGATATATTACGGAATGTTAAAATCTTGTTACTATATATCTAAATTACAGGATAATCGGGCTCATAAATCATGAGAGATCCTTGGCCTTTAAAATTAAATAACACGAAGAAAAGGATCTAAATTTAAGTAAATTTAAGGTTATATTTTTCCTGAACTTGAAGTGAGCAGATGACAGATACAAGGATTAAATTTTACAACGTTTTAGCTATCATTTTCACAATGCTTATAGTCGCTTTCGTTTATATGGATCATGTGATCATTGAACGCCACATTGTTCTTTCTGAAAAAAACGTACAAAGTAGTCTAACTCGCCTTAATAATCGTCTTACCCTCAATCTTTACAATAATATTCAGGTGGTAAAAGGTTTACCTGCACTGTTGGCTGTTAACCCATCGTTATCGCAACGAGAATTTGTTTTAGCAACCAAGCAACTCTTTGATGGACAGAATCAGTTAAGAAATATTGCTGGGGCTCCTGATCTCGTCATTCAGTATATGTACCCAATAAAGGGTAATGAAGCAGCGATTGGCTTAGATTATCGAACCCTACCCTTGCAGATAGACGCGGTGCTAAAAGCTAAAGAGTCTCATCAACTCGTGTTGGCAGGCCCACTTAAGCTGGTGCAAGGAGGCATGGGCTTAATTTCTAGACTTCCCGTCTATTTGAATGACGCTGAAGGAAAAGAGTTTTTTTGGGGAATGATTGCAGCGGTTATAGATGTTGATCTTCTCTATCAACGCAGTGGTCTTCTTGATGTAGATTTACCCATCGAAATTGCTATTAGAGGTAAAGATGGTGAAGGGAAATTCGGTGATGTTTTTTTTGGCTCCCCAGATTTATTTGAACAACACAATATAGGCTCAACCGTTACTCTACCCAATGGTTCTTGGCAGATAGTCGCACGCCCATTAGGCGGTTGGACTCCTAAGCCTGAAGATATTTGGACTACACGAATATACCTGTCCTTGGCAGGCTTACTGTTGTTTGGACTCTTTTTTGCTTTTTTACGGGCATCAATGAATGCTTCTATTGCCAATCTCAGGTTTCATACACTGTTTGAGTCAAGCTCAGACGCCATTATGATCTCTAATGAAGGTAGGTTCCTTGATGGGAACCAAGCGATGCTGGACTTGTTTGGCTGCCTAACAAAAGAAGACTTATGCACACAAACAATTGCAGATGTCTCTCCTGTAAAACAACCCTGTGGTACAAGCTCTGCAGTGCTGGTGGAGAAATGGACTGCTGTAGCGGTAGATAAGGGCGGTTGTACTTTTGAATGGGTACATAAACGATTGGATAACGGTGAACCATTTCTTGCTGAGATCTTACTAAGCACATTGTTGGTCGATAAACGCGTGCTGATACAAGCCACGATTCGTAATATTACAGAACGTAAAAAAGCAGCCGAAAAACTTCACCTCTCAGCGAGAGTGTTTAGTGATACTCATGAAGGTATTACGATTACTGATGCTAATAAATTAATCATTGATGTTAACCCTGCTTTTAGCAAGATAACCGGCTACAGTCGAGAAGATGTGCTGGGTAAAGATCCTAAAATACTACGTTCTGGCAAGCATGATCCTGATTTTTATCAGGGCATGTGGCAACAAATTAACCAAGATGGACATTGGCAAGGTGAAGTCTGGAATCGAACTAAATCTGGTGAGTTATATGCAGAACTGTTGACCATTTCAGTCTTGCATGATGATGAGGGTGAGGTTGTTAATTATGTGGGGGTGTTCTCTGACATCACCAGTAGTAAACAACAGCAAGAACAACTGCATATGATGGCTCACTATGATGTCTTAACGGGCTTACCTAACCGAGTATTATTTGTTGACCGCTTTAAGCAGGCTATTGCTCATAGTAAGCGTGCAGAGCAACAACTTGCTGTGTGTTTCCTCGATTTAGATAACTTTAAGCCCATTAATGATAATTTTGGCCATGAAATAGGCGATCAGTTGCTCATAAAAGTATCGAATCGCCTGACAGAGTGTATTAGAGATGAGGATACGGTTTCGAGACAAGGCGGAGATGAGTTTGCTTTATTACTTAATAATATTCAGTCTGAGGAACAAGTAGAGCAGATGTTGGAACGGCTTCATAACTCGCTAGCCCAACCGTATTTAATTGAGGAGCATTCACATAATATAACGGCATCTATTGGCGTGACCTTATATCCAGATGATGACGGCGATATTGATACCTTATTACGGCATGCAGATAATGCGATGTACCAGGCGAAGCTTGCCGGCAAACACCGCTACAGTATTTTTAATACAACACAAAACCAAGAGTTAGTCCTAAAGCATCATCGTTTAGATGAAATTAAGCAGGCTTTAGTAAATAATGAGTTCCAATTATATTATCAGCCTAAAGTGAATATGATTACGGGTGAAGTCTTTGGTGCTGAAGCCTTGATCCGCTGGTTACATCCAGAGAAAGGATTGATTCCCCCCTTAGATTTTTTACCTATTATTGAAGGAAATGATTTAGAAATTCAGCTAGGTGATTGGGTGATAAATGAAGCCTTACAACAAATTGAAGACTGGCTTGCCTTAGATATTAAGCTTGAGATCAGCGTTAATATTGCATCATATCACTTATTATCTGACACCTTCATTGCAAGCTTAGAAAGCACATTAGCTCACTATCCAGAGGTAGATTCGCAATATCTGCAATTAGAGATATTGGAAAGCAGCGCCTTAGGTGACTTACAGGTAATCAATACGATTATCAAAATATGTCAAAGTGCATTGGGGGTTAAGGTTGCTTTAGATGATTTTGGTACGGGCTACTCATCCTTAACCCATCTAAGAAGTCTGCCTGCAGATACCATTAAAATAGACCAAAGCTTTGTCAGAGATATGCTGGATGATCCGAGTGATTATGCCATTATTGATGGCATTATTGGGCTGACAGATTCCTTCAATCGTAACGTGATTGCAGAAGGGGTAGAAACGACTAATCATGGTTTAATGTTATTGGCGATGCAGTGTGAAGAAGTTCAAGGCTATGGAATAGCAAAACCTATGCCGGCCACTGAATTTCCTAGCTGGTTGGCTAATAACTACACGCCTAACCCTGAATGGCTTGCGTATGGGAATCAGTATCATACGGATAAAGAAAATAGAGTGAAGCTCTTTAGGCTGATTGCCGGACGCTGGAAAGACAAGTTCATCGCTAGTATTCAATCGTCAGCTGAGAATACTGAGTTGAGTCCTATTATGGATAACAGACATTGCTCGTGTGGAACGTGGATACAACGGGCAATAGAAGAACAACAATTCGAATTGGAAGGGTTAACGCGCCTCCACGACGCTCACATAGAAATACACGCGATAGCTCAGACGATATTGCTTCAGTATCAAGCAGGTCATCTTGAGAGGGCTAGAGAGGCGTTATCAAGCTTATGCACGGCCTATGATAAGCAAGAGAGAGCATTAGATAGTTTGAACGACCCTCGAGCTTAATTTAGCAGAGGATATAAACCATATTGATTTACAACTTGTTCTGATTGTTGGATAAGCTGTTGAAAGGGCTTTGATGGAATAATCGTGTTTAATTCTGTTAGGACTTGTTGTTGAGACATGCCTACCTTTAGTTGTGGGTGGTAGAGTAACTTTAACAAGAGGAAATCTAAGCCAGATAAATAATCATTAACGGAATGATCATTGAAGATTGAAGGATGTACATTGTCGGAGTCGTTAGGTAAGCCCATTATTTGAGTCAATTCTTCTATCACACATGACAGGAGCTTCGCATGAGCTCTGGCACGATCGACAGGAATGATCACAATAGCCTGTTTAATACTCTTATTCTCATTGATAGAAAAATGAGCTAAGCAAACACTGTGACGAGAAAGCGCTGCGATATGCTGCTTATCCTGTAGTGGGAAATCTGTAGAAAGTTCTAGACTTAAGTCTTTTTCACTTGAAAAAATAATCGTTAAATTGGCTGTTTGTCCGCTTTGGGCTGGGGAGATTGAGAGTCCAGTGATGCGTGATAAATGCTGTAAATGGAGCTCTGTAATCTGTTGATGCAATGCGTGATCAGCTGTACGGTGTTTTATTGTATAAATAATGGAGTTTTGCCACTTTCTAAGTGGACTTTTTTCTGCTGAATATTCATTGTTGAGGGCAATTTCAACAAAACTATTCATAATATAGTGTGTTGATTGCCATGCCTTATTTTCTGCCCAAGTGCTAGGGCTTATAAATAAAAAAAAGCATAAAAATACAAAGATAAATAGTCGCGTTAACTCTAGGGTAAATCTGTTTAGCATGGGCGTTTATCTTGCCTTGTTAGCGAAAGGATGTGAACGAGTTTAGCTAGATATTACCTTATCACGAAAGTGAGTAGTGAGGGCTTTCCGCTGTTTTCTTATTTATGAGTTTATCTTTTAGAGATTAACTCACCTCTATTTCTACTCGATTTTTATCAATAATAGCTAGAATCTACTTTAACTTCCAATGCCACTTTTTTGATAAAAAAGTAGTCCTTGCTGGGCGCCGAATTCAAATCTCCCCCACTACATCAAAACATCGCTAAGTCATTGTCCACAAAAGAGGATTCTGTTTATTACCATGCTTGACATGCCTTGATCCCACTCCTATAGTGTCTGTTAGTGGGTAAATGTGGATCAAAGTGGATCAAAGATAAAAGGGCTGAATGTGTTTCGAGGCGTAGCAACATTTAATTTAGATGCAAAAGGACGGATGGCTGTTCCAGCTAAGTTTCGTAAGCATCTTGACGCTTGTTGTGATGGACATTTGGTGGTCACTATCGATCATTCTGACCTCTGTTTACAGATATATCCGATGCCTGAATGGGAAGCGGTTGAGAAGAAGTTAATTGAATTACCCAGTTTAAATCCACAAGTTCGTCGTTTAAAGCGCATGTTGTTAGGTTATGCAACAGAATGTGAAATGGACAATAACGGCAGAATTTTATTGCCAGCAAAACTTCGAGAGCACGCTGGTTTAAGCAAAAGCACCGTTATGATTGGTCAAGGTAATAAGTTTGAGTTGTGGGATGAGCAAACTTGGAATACGTTGATGAATGATTGTTTGGAAGAAGATTTTGACGGTATTTTACCGACTGAATTAGAAAGTCTGTCGATCTAAGGCGAAATGATGACGCAATTGGAAGAAAATCAAGCAGAACATTTACCGGTACTGCTAAGTGAAACTATTGATGCTTTAGCAGTCAAGGAAAATGGTTTTTATATTGATGGGACATTTGGTCGAGGCGGTCATGCTAAACAAGTGTTGGCAAGATTATCTGAGCAAGGTCGCTTATTAGGTTTGGATAAAGATCCGGTTGCGATTGCAACAGGAGAACAGCTTTCACAGCAAGATCCACGCTTTAGTATTGAGCAATGTTCATTTGCAGAACTCTCGCAAGTAGTTCATGAACAGCAACAACAGCAGCGTGTTGATGGCATCTTGTTAGATATTGGTGTGTCCTCTCCACAGCTTGATGTAGCTGATCGTGGCTTTAGCTTTCAAAAGGAAGGCCCTCTTGATATGCGCATGGATCCTGACTCAGGGATCAGTGCAGCAGAGTGGTTAGCCACTGCAAAAGTTGAAGATATTACTTTTGTGATTAAAACGCTAGGCGAAGAACGCTTTGGTAAACGGATTGCCAATGCAATTGTTGAAACACGTGAGCATACCCCTATTGTGTCAACGACTCAGTTAGCTGCCATTGTCGATAAGGCCATGCCTTTTCGCGAAAAGAATAAACATCCTGCTACACGTACCTTTCAGGCTATTCGTATTTATATTAATAATGAACTAGAAGATTTAAAAGCAGGATTAGAACAAGCATTAGATGTATTAGCCGTGGGGGGACGCTTGGCGGTGATTACTTTCCATTCATTGGAAGACAGAATTGTAAAACGTTATTTTCGTGATGAAGCACGAGGAGATGACTTACCTGCTGACTTTCCTATCACAGCCGATCAATTGAACCCACGGATTAAATTAGTGGGCAAAGCAATCAAAGCAAGTAAACAAGAATTAGAACGTAATCCTCGGTCTCGAAGTGCAGTGCTTCGAGTAGTTGAAAAACTGTCATGAGTATTCTGAGCAAGTTAGAAGTGGTTATGATCCCATTACCCGTGGTGTTACTTCTTTCTGCTGTAGTCGCTTCATCAATAGCCGTTGTTTATAGTAAATATACTGCTCGCCATGAGTTTGTCATGCTACAAAAATTAGAGGCTAAACGTGATCAATTAAATGAAGAGTGGGGCCGATTATTATTAGAACAAAGTACTTGGGCTAATCCTGTACTCATCGAAAATCAATCACGCCTACGTTTAAATATGCGTGTGCCAGAAACTGAATTAACGGTGTTTGTTAAGTTATGAGTCGCCGAACTAAAACAGTCAACCATATAGGTGCATGGCGGTTGCACCTTGTGAGGTTAGTGTTTATTTCATTAGTCTTGGGTTTGGCATGGCGTTTAACGGATATTCAAGTGATTGATCCTGACTTTTTACGTCAGCAAGGGGATGCACGTCATCTTCGCAAAGTAGCGATTTCTGCTCATCGTGGGATGATTTTAGATCGTCATGGCGAGCCGCTAGCGATTAGTACGCCTGTCCACTCTATTTGGTTAAACCCACAAAGCATTTCTGCAACAGATGCACAGCTAAAGCAATTAGCTAGAATATTAGGCACGAGCAAAGACAATATTAAAGCGAAAATACGTAATGGCCAAAAACGTGATCGTGAATTTGTGTATTTAAAACGCCGTGTATCGCCTGAGTTATCTGCAAAAATTAAGGGCCTTGCAATCAAAGGAATTGGTTTGCAGCGTGAGTTCAAACGCTATTACCCTGCTGGAGAAGTAACAGGGCATTTAGTTGGATTTAATAATGTAGATGATGATGGCCAAGAAGGCTTAGAGCTTATACATAATGACTTATTAAAAGGCGTATCTGGCTTAAAGAGAATGGTACGTGATCGTCAAGGTAATTACGTGGGCGGTGGCGAGCAGATCAAAGCCAGTAAAGATGGCGGTAATATTCTATTAAGTATTGATTTACGCTTACAGTATTTAGTCTATCAATCGTTGAAAGCGACGGTGGAAAAATATCAGGCGAAATCAGGCTCAGCAGTGGTACTTGATGTGAATACAGGCGAAGTGTTAGCGATGGTTAACCAGCCTTCTTTCAATCCTAATAATCGCCGAGGCTTGAAACAATCAGTATTACGCAATCGTGCAGTGATTGATTTATTTGAACCTGGCTCAACCGTTAAACCGTTTACTGTTGCCAGTGGTTTGAAGTCAAAACTATTTGATTTGGACTCACAAATTGATACACGTCCAGGTACGATGAAAGTAAGTAGTCACACTATAAGAGATCACCGTGACTATGGCGTTATTGATCTAGCAACCCTTATTCAGAAATCAAGTAATGTGGCAGCAAGTAAAATTGCCCTTAAATTAGAACCCGATCAGCTGTGGCAAGATTTCTCAGCTTTTGGTTTAGGCGAGCCGACTGGAGGTTATTTCCCCGGCGAAGCCATGGGGCGTTTACCTGATCTTCAGTCATGGCGAAAACTTGATAGAGCGACTATGGCTTATGGCTATGGTTTAAGTACATCTGCACTTCAACTTGCTCGTGCTTATACCGTATTAGCTAATGGAGGCATTTTGCGTCCTATTAGTTTTACGAAAACAGATGCCGTTACCGCTGGGCGTAGAGTGTATTCACAGGATGTGATGAAGCAAGTATTAGCCATGATGGAAGGCGTGGTGAGTCAGCAAGGTACTGCAAGACGTGCTGCCGTTGAGAATTATACGGTTGCGGGTAAAACTGGAACAGTGAAAAAAGCTAATAGAGGTGGCTATGCCGAAGGTGAATATCTATCGTTATTTGCTGGGATTATTCCTGCCAAGAAGCCACGTCTAGCGATGGTTGTGATGGTTGATGATCCGAAAGGGGATGCATATTACGGCGGCTTGATCGCAGCACCTGTATTTTCACAAGTGATGACTGGCGCAATGAGATTGTTAAATATTGCACCTGATAATATGCCGCAATCAAGAATGCTGGTGGCGGCAAAATGAGTCAATCTTTGAGTTGTTCTTTAGAAAACCTAGTCGTAGGTTTGCTGGCAGATCCATCAATCGTCATTAATACGATGGTGACAGGTATTAGCTGTGATAGCCGCGAGGTTAATGCGGACAGCTTATTTGTAGCAATAGCGAAAGATAGTGTGCAACGAGCTGCACATATACAGCAAGCCATTGAGGCCAAATGTGCTGTGATTGTGTTTGAAGAGCAACATCCACTAACTGAGCAGGAATGTGAAGCCGTAAAATTAGCCCAAATTTCAGCACTGCCGATTAATAATTTGAACCATAAGGTGAGTGAAATTGCTGCTCGTTTTTATGGTCACCCTTCATTAGCGTTAACGATTATTGCTGTCACTGGAACAAACGGCAAAACATCAGTCTGCCAGTTTGTTGCACAGGCACTGGAATCCTTAAGTTTGACATGTGGTGTAATTGGAACATTGGGTGTGGGTCGGATTAATACATTGTTGAATACTGGCATGACAACGCCAGATCCAGTGGTAATTCAACGCACCTTATATGATTTTTGTCAGCAAGGCATTCACTATGCCGTAATTGAAGCCTCTTCACATGCCTTAGTTCAAGGACGATTAAACTGTGTGGCCGTAGATGTAGCTGCATTCACTAATCTAAGCCGTGATCATCTTGATTATCATCAAACGATGGAAGCGTATGCTGCTGCGAAATCAATCTTATTTGATTTTATGAGTATCAAAACAGCCGTTATTAATAGTAATGATGACTTAGGTCAGCAACTTATCACAACATTATCTGCTAAAGATAATCTTAATATTGTTAGCTATAGCAGTAATCAAGACGATGTGAATGCACACTTTAAAGCAGAAAATAGTCAAATGGTGGCGAGAGGAATACGCTTTAACTTAGCGTCTAAGTTGGGACTGACTAAAATTGAAAGTCCATTATTGGGTCGTTTTAATATTGATAATTTATTAGCGACGATGGCGTGTTTGGATGCATTAGATTTGGCATTAGATCTAGAACAGCTTAGCAAACTTATTCAACAATGCACTGCAGTTGATGGCCGAATGGATGTTATCAATTCAGCCAATATGTCTGATGATGACTGCCAAGTAGTGATTGATTTTGCTCATACCCCAGATGCACTTGGGCAAGCACTGACTTCATTAAAAGAACATCTAAAAGACGACGGTGTTTTGTGGTGTGTATTTGGCTGTGGTGGAGATCGAGATACAGGGAAACGGTCGTTAATGGGTGCGGCGGCCGAACGCTACGCTGATCACATTGTATTAACAGATGACAATCCTCGTAAAGAACAAGCAGAGTTAATTATTAGCGATATTTTATCTGGAATTGAAAATCCAGAAAAAGTAGTGATTAAACATGACCGTAAGTTAGCAATTACACATGCAATAGCATCTGCTAATGCTAAAGATATTGTGCTCATTGCAGGAAAAGGCCATGAAGATTATCAAGATGTTGCAGGTGTAAAAACACCGTTTAATGACAAGCAAGTCGTGACAGAAGTGTTGGCTGAAAATATGGTTGAGAATAAGGCTGAGGGTATGCTGTGTCCTCTTTCACAACTGGCAAGTGTGCTGGGCTGTGAGTTTAACTCCGCCAATGACACGCTGGTGACAGGCGCACAAATAGATAGCCGAAAAGTTGAAGCAGGTACATTATTTATTGCCTTGCAAGGCGAGCATGTTGATGGCCATGATTATATTAAAGCTGCACGGTTAGCCGGTGCTAGCGCTGCCTTAGTATCTGTTCAACAGGATGATGAGTTACCACAATTAGTGGTGGCGGATGTAGCAAAGGCATTTGCTCAGATTGCTCAATATTGGCAGCAACAGTGTCAAGCAATTGTGATCGCGGTGACCGGCAGTAATGGCAAAACAACGGTAAAAGAAATGTTGGGCAGTATTTTATCGCAATGTGGTTCTGTTATTGCGACTCAAGGTAATTTGAATAATGAGTTAGGTGTGCCATTAACCTTATGTCGCTTAGCTAAAACAACACATTATGCGGTAATAGAAATGGGAGCAAGCCAATCAGGCGATATTGCTCAATTAGTTGAGATTGCACAACCTCATATCTCTCTGATCAATAATGTGGCGCCTGCTCATATCGAAGGATTTAATAGTCTCGAAGGTGTGGCAAAAGCAAAAGCTGAAATATATGCAGGCTTAGCTCAAAATGGAATAGGTATTGTTAATGTTGATATGCCATTTGTTGAGCAATGGATGCAAGAGCTTGCCACACGACACGTAATCACTTTTTCTCTCACAGCTGAGGCTGATATTACTGCTCAGAATGTGCAGTGTGATCCTCTATCAAGTCATTTTATGGTTGAACGTGATGGTGAATTCAACTTTATTAATTTGCCATTAGCAGGTCAGCACAATGTGGAAAATGCATTAGCTGCTATTGCTATTTCGACAGCATTGCAAATACCGGTTTCTGCGATAGAAAAAGGTTTAGCAGGCATGACGGCTATTCCTCATCGTCTGCAACTACGTCGTGGATTACATCAGTCTCATATTTTAGATGATAGTTATAACGCTAATCCAGGATCTTATCAGCAAGCATTGGCTGCACTGGCTGCACACACAGGTCAGCACTGGTTGGTATTAGGTGATTTTGGTGAGTTGGGTACGGATAGCATTCAGCATCATAAGCAAATGGGCTTGGATGCTAAAGCGTCTGGAGTATCTCGACTGTGGACGATAGGTGATGAAAGTCGTTATGCCTCAGAGGCCTACGGTGAAGGTGCAAAACACGTTAATAGTATGACGGAATTGACAAAAGAGCTCGATGCCATATTAACAAGTGATGTGGTGTGCTTGATTAAAGGTTCACGTTTTATGCAACTAGATAAATTAGCAGACACATTGTCTGCAGTAGGAGAAAGCTAATGTTATTAATGCTGAGTGAGTACTTAAGCCAGTTTCATACCGGTTTCAATGTGTTTCAATACTTAACATTGCGTTCCATTTTAGGTGTTATTACGGCATTAGGTATTGCTCTTATTGTTGGGCCCACCATGATTCGTCATTTGAGTTTTAAACAAATCGGACAAGTGGTGCGTGATGATGGACCTGAATCACATTTGAGTAAAGCAGGCACACCGACAATGGGAGGGGCATTAATATTAGTGGCTATTGCCGTCAGTACTTTGCTGTGGGCTAACCTTGACAACCGTTATGTCTGGGTTGTTCTCTTAGTGACTCTTACCTTTGGTATTATTGGCTTTGTTGATGATTACATTAAATTAGTACGACAAGATCCAAAAGGTTTAGTCAGCCGCTATAAATATTTTTGGCAATCAGTTGGTGGCCTAGGGGCTGCGATCTTTTTGTATCAAACAGCCATACTACCTGCCGAAACAGAATTAATTATTCCTTTTTTCAAAGATATCATTATCCCAATGGGAGCATGGTATATGTTGCTGACATACCTCGTTATTGTCGGTACGAGTAATGCCGTCAACTTAACAGATGGCCTTGATGGTTTAGCGATTATGCCAACAGTGATGATTGCGGGCGCACTAGGTTTATTTAGTTATTTAACCGGTCACTCAGAATTTGCTCGTTATCTTTCGATCCCTTATATTCCCGGTGCTGGAGAATTAACCGTTTTTTGTGCTGCAATGGTGGGAGCGGGTTTAGGTTTTCTTTGGTTTAATACTTATCCTGCACAAGTGTTTATGGGTGATATTGGTGCCCTTGCACTGGGTGCTGCTCTTGGTACGGTCGCGGTATTAATCAGACAAGAATTTGTACTGCTGATTATGGGTGGTGTCTTTGTGATGGAAACTTTATCGGTTGTATTACAAGTTGCTTCTTACAAGTTACGTGGTAAGCGTGTTTTTCTCATGGCCCCGATCCATCATCATTATGAATTAAAGGGTTGGCCTGAACCTCGCATTATTGTTAGAGCCTGGATTATTACCGTATTTTTAGTGTTAGTCGGTTTAGCGAGTTTGAAAATTAGATGACCACTATGACTAGCCATGTTGAACCAGCACAATCAATCCTAATCATCGGTTTAGGGTTAACAGGATTGTCGTGTGCTCGATTTCTTACACAACGTGGCTTTGTGGTAGCGATTATGGACACCCGTGCAAAACCTCCAGCATTACCAACCTTGCAAGAAGAGTTACCAGAAGTAATCGTTAATACGGGTAGTCTCGAACCAAAATTAATTCAACAAGCAGACTTAATTGTATTAAGCCCTGGTATTGATCCTCGCTTGGCTGAAATAGTAGCTGCGAAAGAGGCCGGAATCGAGATTGTTGGTGATATTGAGTTATTTGCTCGTTATTGCAATGCTCCAGTGGTGGCGATTACGGGCTCAAATGGTAAGAGTACGGTAACAACCTTATTAGCTGAAATGGCTAAAACTTCAGGTAAAAGAATACAAGTAGGCGGCAATTTAGGCACGCCTGCTTTAGATCTTATTATGTATCCTGCACCGGATTTTTATATTGTTGAATTATCAAGCTTCCAATTAGAAACGGTAACGACATTGAATGCGTTTGTTGCAACCGTGTTGAATGTCAGTCCTGATCATTTAGATCGTTATGATAATGAACAAGCATATCAAGCAGCCAAAGCGACTATTTTTAATGGTGATGGCGTCATGATTATTAATCGTGATGATGACAATGTTGTGCAATTAGCTCGTGCTAATCGCAAACAGATTGGTTTTAGCTTACAAGCAAGTGATGGACTTGATTTTGGGGTGATTATTCATAATGATGAACCGTGGTTGGCTGAAGGTTCACAGCCATTAATGGCTGTGGCAGAACTCAATATTAAGGGCACACACAATACCGCTAATGCTTTATCAGCTCTAGCATTAGGCTCAGCTATGGGCTTGTCGATGGTCGCAATGTTGAAAACATTACACCTGTATAAGGGGTTAGCTCACCGCTGCCGTTTAGTGTTAGAAAATGACGGTGTTCAATGGTTCAATGATTCTAAAGCAACTAATGTTGGGGCCTGTATTGCTGCAATAGAAGGCTTGGCTACGAGTGGGAGAATCATTTTAATTGCTGGTGGTGTTGGTAAAGATCAAAATTTCTCAGAGTTAACAGCAGTCATTGAGCAGCATGTAGTAGAGATGATTGTTCTGGGACAAGATGCAGATCGTATTGAAGCTATCTTACCCGAAGAAATGATTGCTTATCGTGCTAGTGATATGAGCGACGCAGTAAAGCAGGCTCATAGTTTAGCTAAAGAAGGTGAGATTGTTTTGTTATCACCTGCCTGTGCCAGCTTTGATATGTTTAGTGGCTACGAGCAACGGGGTAGAGTATTTGAAAAAAATGTGGGGGCCTTAGTTCATGACTAATTCTTCATTACATTTTGATCGTCATATGGTACTGATTGTGACAGCTATTCTAGTTTTGGGGTTAGTAATGGTGGGTTCAGCCTCTATTAATATTGCTGCTGAAACAGTGGGTAGTCCATTTTTCTACTTTATTCGCCAACTAATTTTTGCTGCTATCGGGGTGATGATTGCGTGGGGAGTTATCTCTATACGCTTATCGTTTTGGCAACGACATTCAGCGCTATTATTAATGATGGGTATTATTTTATTAGTACTCGTATTGATCCCTGGGATTGGACGAGAAGTGAATGGGAGTCGACGTTGGTTGCCTCTTGGACCGGTAAATATTCAAGTAGCTGAATTAATTAAATTATTTTCGATTATTTATATTGCCGATTATTTACAACGTCATCATGGCCAATTAAAAGGATCTTTTTTTAAGGTGTTAGCACCTTTATTCTTAATTGCTGTGGCTGCAGGTTTATTGATTGTACAACCTGACCTAGGCTCAGTAGTCGTTATCTTATCGACAGTATTAGCTATGCTGTTTTTGGGTGGTGCAAGACTGGATGTGTTTGCAGCATTAACGGCTTTATTGGGGCTGATTTTTACACTGGCTGTTTATCTGGCACCTTATCGAATGGCTAGAATGCAAAGCTTTATGGACCCATGGGCTGATCCCTACAATACAGGCTTTCAATTAACCCAAGCTTTAATTGCATTTGGTCGAGGTGATTGGTTAGGTGTGGGATTGGGCAGCAGTATGCAAAAGCTGTCCTATTTACCTGAAGCACATACTGATTTTTTATACTCAATCTTAGCTGAGGAGTTAGGCTTAATTGGTGCCATGAGTGTACTGGTCTTATTCACACTATTTATTTGGCGTGCGTTAGCTATTGGACGAGCTGCGGAACGTGCAGGACAAGTCTTTGGTTCTCAAATTGCTTATGGAATTGGCATTTGGTTAGGCCTGCAAGCCTGTGTGAATATGGGAGTAAATATGGGCGTGTTACCGACGAAAGGATTGACATTACCTTTGATGAGTTACGGCGGAAGTAGTTTAGTAATTGCTTGTGTCGCCATTGCCATCTTATTACGAGTTGATCTTGAAACACGTCGTCCAGAGAAAGCGGCTGCGAGGGTGAAAAGATGACGACTCGTATTTTGATAATGGCAGGTGGGACAGGTGGTCATGTATTTCCAGCGCTAGCGGTGGCAGATGAGTTACGTTCTCGCAATGTAAATATCCAATGGATGGGTACAAAGAAAGGGATTGAAGCGAAGTTAGTCCCAACTTCAGGTTATCCACTTAACTTTATTAGCGTACAAGGTTTACGTGGTAACGGCCTATTAGGCTGGTTGCTGGCACCATTTAAATTAATAAAAGCAATTATTGAAGCGATGAAGGTGATCAAGCAATTTAATCCCGATGCTGTATTAGGTCTTGGTGGTTTTGCTTCTGGCCCTGGTGGTGTGGCTGCTCGTTTAATGGGTAAGCCACTAGTGATTCATGAACAGAATGCGATTCCCGGCTTAACAAACCGTGTGTTATCCAAATTAGCAATTCATGTCTTAGAGGGTTTTCCACAAAGTTTTAATTCATCAGCGGATGCTAAATGGGTAGGTAATCCTGTACGAGCGACAATTGAAGAACTTGATAAACCAGAGCATCGTATGGCTGAACGAAAAGGTGCCATCAATATTTTGGTTTTGGGAGGGAGTTTAGGTGCACGTTCATTGAATACCTTATTGCCTCAAGCATTTGCCTTAGTAGAAAAGGATTACACCATAAAACATCAATGTGGCGTAAGGCATAGCGATGACTGCAAGAAAAACTATCAACATGCCAATGTGAATGCTGAAGTAGTGTCATTTATTGATGATATGGCCGTGGCATATGACTGGGCCGATTTAGTGATTTGTAGAGCGGGAGCGTTAACAATAGCTGAATTGTCGGCAGCAGGAGTGGGGGCGTTATTGATCCCATACCCTTATGCAGTCGATGATCACCAAACACATAATGCATCCGCATTAGTCACAGCTGGTGCTGCCACTATTATGCAAGAAGATGATATGACTGTTGAGTCTTTAACAAAGACGGTTCAACACTTACTTGCTGACCGAAGTGTCTTAATTGAGATGGCTAAAAATGCACATTGTTTAGCTAAGCCAGGCACAGCAAGTCAAATAGCAACACTTTGTTTGGAGGTGGCACATGGATAAATTAACTTCTGCGATGCAGAGCAGAGTTAAACACATACATTTCATCGGAATCGGCGGTGTCGGTATGGGGGGGATAGCTGAAGTATTATTAAATCTTGGCTATCAAGTATCAGGGTCAGATTTGGCTAACAATCCCTTGATTGAGCATTTACGAAAATTAGGTGCGACAGTGATGATTGGTCATGATCCCGACTACCTTACTGGCGCAGATGTGGTCGTGGTGACAACGGCAGTATCAGAAGATAATGTTGAGTTACAGGCTGCCAGAGAACGACGTATCCCTGTTGTACCGCGTGCTGAAATGTTAGCTGAATTAATGCGCTTTAGTTATGGGATCGCAATTGCAGGCACACATGGCAAAACGACTACAACGAGTTTAGTCGCTGCATTATTAAGTGAAGGTGAATTAGATCCTACATTTGTAATCGGTGGTCGATTAAACAGTGCGGGAAGTAATGCAAAATTAGGTAGCGGTCGTTATCTTGTGGCTGAAGCTGATGAGAGTGATGCTTCATTTTTGTATTTACAACCGATGATCTCAGTTGTCACCAATATTGATGAAGATCATATGGCAACGTATGACAACGATTTTGAAAAACTAAAAGCTACGTTTATTGAATTTTTACATCATTTACCATTCTACGGTTTGGCAGTGATGTGTATTGATGATCCCGTGATACGAGAACTATTAACTGATGTTATCCGTCCCGTTCTATCTTATGGAACAGATGAGCAAGCTGATTTTCAGTTAGTGAACCTGAGTCAACAACAAGGTTTGAGTCATTTTAGTGTTATTGATAAAAAATCTGACCATACTTTTGATGTGACATTGAATATGCCGGGCTTACATAATGCTCTAAATGCTACAGCAGCATTGGCTGTGGCTAGAAACTTAGGTGTTTCAGAAGCTGCATGCCAACGTGCTTTATCAACATTTGCAGGTGTTAATCGGCGTTTTAATGTCATTGGTGATGTGGCTGTTGAGAATGGCTCTATTGTTTTAGTTGATGATTACGGCCACCACCCTACGGAAATAACCGCCACCGTTAAGGCCATCCGTGATGGCTGGAGTGATAAACGTTTAGTGGTGATATTCCAACCACATCGTTACACACGAACACGTGATTTATTTGAAGACTTTGCTCAAGTGTTATCTGTTGTTGATGTCTTAATCGTCATGGATGTATATCCAGCAGGTGAAGCTAAGATTACTGGGGCTGATGCTAAAAGCCTATGTCGGGCTATTCGTTTACGTGGTCAGGTAGAGCCTATTTTTGTAGAGAATAAGCAGGCATTATTTTCAGTACTTCCAGGTTTATTGAAAGAAAGTGACATCGTCTTAACATTAGGTGCAGGCGATATCGGCAGCATAGCTCGTGAACTTCCTGAGGCAATAGGAGGGCAATATGTTTGATAATTTAAAAGGAGAATTAAAACTTAATGAACCCTTATCAAAACATACCTCATGGCGTGTAGGCGGAATAGCCCAACGGTTCTATCGTCCTGACAGTATTGAAGATCTGGCTAATTTCTTATCTCAATTACCCGTTGATGAACCCGTATTATGGTTGGGACTAGGTAGCAACTTATTAGTCAGAGATGGTGGTTTTGCAGGAACCGTTATTGCGACATCAGGTACATTAAAAGATTTAGATATAGAAGGGAAAGTACTGACAGCTGAAGTAGGCGTTTACTGCGGTAAGTTAGCTAAGACAGCTGCAAAATCAAGTTTAACAGGCGCGGCATTTCTTGCAGGCATTCCCGGAACATTCGGTGGAGCATTAGCAATGAATGCGGGCGCACATAAAAGTGAAATATGGACATTAGTAACCCAAATAACAACCGTTGATCGCTCTGGTGTTATACGTATTCGTGAGCCGAATGATTTTAAAGTGAGTTATCGCCATGTTGAAGTTCCTGCTGGTGAATGGTTTGTGGCAGCTAAATTAGAGCTTGAATCTGGTGACCGCGAAAGTGAACTCGCAGAAATTAAGACATTATTAAAACGCCGGAATGTAAGCCAACCGACTAATCAACCTTGTGCGGGATCGGTGTTTAGAAATCCTGATGGAGATTTCTCCGGTAGATTAATTGAAAGTGGTGGTTTTAAAGGCTTAACAATTGGTGGTGCAAGTGTATCTGAAAAACATGCCAACTTTATTGTTAATGATGGAACCGCTACAGCTGCTGATATTGAGGCATTGATCCAGTTAGTTCAGCAGAAAGTAGAGCAAACACATGGAATAAAGCTAACTCCTGAAGTGCATATCATCGGAGAAGTCGCGTGAGTCGTATTGTTCAATCAGCTGCTGATTTTGGCCGAGTTGCCGTATTAATGGGCGGGCGAAGTGCTGAGCGTGAGATTTCGTTAAATAGTGGTCATGCGGTATTGGCAGCGTTAGTGGCTCAGGGCATTGATGCCCATAAAGTTGATGTGAGTACAGATGTAAGTGAGCACTTACAGCAAGGCATTTTCGATCGTGCCTTTATTGTTTTGCATGGACGAGGTGGAGAAGATGGCGAGATCCAAGGTGTATTAAAGTCATTGGATTTACCGTTTACAGGCAGTGATATCACTGGTGCAGTGCTCTCTATGAATAAGAAAATTAGTAAACAAGTGTGGTCACAGCAAAACTTGCCAACAGCCGCTTATGAACAGGTAACAACAGCAAGTGACGAAGATAAAATAATCAATAAAGTAGGACTACCACTGATTATCAAGCCTGTTAATGAAGGATCGAGTATTGGCATGACCAAAGTGAACTCTGCTGATGAACTTGCACAGGCTATCAAAGTGGCAACAGAGTTTGATGCTGAAGTGATTGCTGAGCGATGGATTGAAGGTGAAGAATATACGGTAGCGGTACTGAATGGCAGAGCCTTACCTGTTATTCAGCTTAAAACACCTCATGAGTTTTATGACTTTGAGGCTAAATATACAGCGAACACAACACAATATTTATGCCCATCTGAATTAGATAACGAAGCGGAGTTGATGTGCCAACAGCTTGCCATCGATGCCTTTAAGGCATTGAGAATGTCTGGCTGGGGAAGAATTGACTTTATGCGAGATGCGTCAGGGACATTTTATTTGCTTGAAGGTAATAGTGTGCCGGGTATGACGGATCATAGTTTAGTCCCCATGGCAGCCAAGCAAGCAGGGCTTAGTTTTGAGCAACTTGTTTGGAGCATATTAGAAAGTAGTATGGAGACTAAACATGGCTAAAGTTAATAAACGAGTGGGGGCAACACGTCGTAAGCCAGTGAGAAAAAAGCGCCCAACGGTCGAGTGGAAACAATGGTTACGTTTTATGGTGATGGTGCCTGTATTTGCAGGGTTAGCTGTCCTGGTATTTTGGACACAACAAGAAGATAGCTTGCCTATATTACATGTGACCGTCGATGGCGACTTTGAACATGCCAATAGAGAGCAGTTAGTAAAAGCAGTAACACCTTATGTGACGGGTAGTTTTATTCATGTTGATGTGGCGAAGTTACGTGAAGCAGGGGAAGCACTTCCTTGGATAAGACAGATTCAAGTACAGAGAAAATGGCCTGATAGTTTGCACCTTATTGTTGAAGAACAACAGGCGGTGGCATATTGGGGAAAGGAGACTTTGGTGAGTCGTTACGGTGAGTTATTTTCTCCCGCTAAAAATACGTTTCCGAAGGGGTTAGCTTCTTTACAGGGGCCTGATGGCATGAATGAAATATTAGTGGGCAAGTATATTGATGTAACACAGCAACTCAAGCAAATAGATTTACAGGTAGATGAGTTAAAAATGGATTCACGAAGAGCATGGACGTTGACGCTTAATGATGGCTTGAAAGTTAAATTAGGACGGGCAGATGGAACGCAACGTTTGATGCGCTTCATCAATGTGTATAAAGCAGGTCTACTTGAATATATGAGTCAGATAAAGACAGTAGATATGCGGTATACCAACGGCTTATCAGTAGTTTGGAAATCAGGTCAACGACCTGAGTTTAATGGGACAGTATGATGTCAAAAAGAAGTGAAAGAGAACTGATTGTAGGTTTAGATATTGGCACATCAAAAGTAGTGGCCATTGTTGCTGCTCCTAATCATGATGCCGGTCCTAATGATAATGCCTTAGATATTATTGGGATAGGTTCACACCCTGCCAAAGGTATGAAAAAAGGTGTGGTGGTTAATATTGAATCGACAGTACAGTCAATTCAACGAGCAGTAGAAGAAGCGGAGTTGATGGCGGGCTGTCAAATACATTCAGTATATGCAGGGATTGCAGGTAGTCATATTCGCAGCTTGAACTCACACGGTACGGTAGCGATAAGAGATAAAGAAGTCACTTCAGGAGATATTGACCGAGTATTAGATGCAGCCAAAGCGGTCCATTTTCCAGGCGATCAACAATTACTGCATGTCTTGCCGCAAGAATACATTATTGATAATCAAGAAGGGATCCGTGAACCGATTGGGATGTCAGGTGTTCGTTTAGAGGCAAAAGTTCATTTAATAACAGGTGCGGTGAGTGCCGCACAAAATATTGCTAAATGTATTGAACGCTGTGGCTTATCAGTTGATGGAATTATTCTAGAGCAAATGGCATCAAGCTATTCAGTGCTAGAAGCTGATGAGAAAGACTTAGGTGTATGCCTTGTTGATATCGGTGGTGGAACAACAGATATTGCTGTTTTCATTGATGGTGCGATTAGACATACAGCAGTGATTCCAATTGCAGGTGATCAAGTCACCAATGATATTGCCGTGGCATTACGCACACCTACACAATATGCCGATGAGATAAAAATTAAATATGCCTGCGCACTGACTCAACTCGCTCGTGAAGATGAAACCATTGAAGTTCCGAGTGTGGGAGACAGACCTCCAAGACAATTAGCAAGACAAACATTAGCAGAGGTTGTTGAGCCACGTTATGAAGAATTATTGATGTTAGTTCAAGCAGAATTACGTCGAAGTGGCTTTGAAGAATTGTTAGCAGCAGGTGTGGTATTAACGGGCGGCAGTTCAAAAATGGAGGGGGTTGTAGAGTTAGCTGAAGAAGTCTTTCACCTCCCTGTACGTTTAGGTTTTCCGCAACATGTGGGTGGCTTAGTGGATGTTGTAAAAAATCCGATACATGCAACAGGTGTTGGTTTGTTATTGTTCGGTAATAAAGGGGAGCTAGAAGCCCATGGGGACACGCGTTCAGCCAGTGAATTTAAAAGCATTTGGTCAAGAATGAAAAGTTGGTTCCAAGGTAACTTCTAAATATATAAAAATCTAAGAAAATTGAATATAATTATAAGATAGATTTGGGGAGAGAAACATGACATTTGAATTAATAGATACCTATACAGAAAATGCCGTAATTAAAGTTATTGGTGTTGGTGGCGGTGGTGGTAATGCACTAGAACATATGGTTGAAAATCAAATTGAAGGAGTTGATTTCATTTGTGCCAATACAGATGTTCAAGCATTACGTAAAAGCTCTGCAACAACTCAATTGCAGTTAGGTACTGAAATTACCAAAGGCCTTGGAGCGGGTGCAAACCCAGATGTAGGTCGTCAAGCTGCTTTAGAAGATCGTGAACGTATCATGGATGTGATTAAAGGTGCCGATATGATCTTTATCACCGCAGGAATGGGTGGTGGTACTGGTACTGGAGCAGCTCCTGTTGTTGCTCAAGTGGCTAAAGAAATGGGTATTTTAACAGTTGCTGTCGTGACGAAACCTTTCCCTTTTGAAGGCGGCAAGCGTTTAAAAATTGCTGATGCTGGCTTAGATGAATTAAGCCAACACGTAGATTCTTTAATCACGATACCGAATGAAAAATTATTAGCGGTATTAGGTCGTGAAATGACATTGTTAAATGCATTTAAAGCAGCTAATGATGTATTGCTGGGTGCTGTACAAGGTATTGCTGAGTTGATTACGCGTGGCGGTATGATTAATGTCGATTTCGCGGATGTTCGTACTGTTATGTCTGAAATGGGCATGGCTATGATGGGTACTGGCACCGCTTCAGGTGCTGACCGTGCTCAAGTCGCTGCTGAACATGCTGTTTCAAGTCCATTACTAGAAGATGTTGATCTCTCAGGTGCTCGTGGCGTATTAGTTAATATTACTGGTGGTTTAGATTTAGGTATTGGTGAATTTGAAGATGTGGGTAACATTATCAAAGAATTTTCATCTGAAGACGCAACTGTCGTGATCGGTACGGTTATTGATCCTGAAATGGGTGATGAAATTAGAGTGACTGTTGTCGCGACAGGATTAGGTGCAGAACAAGCTTCGCCAATTGCAGTTGTACCTGAAGTTGTGAAAGCACAAATTGAAATAGTCAAAAAACCAGTAGAAGTCGATTACGATATTCCAACTGTTAAGCGTCAAGAACAAGAAGAACAGCCCAAACAGACTGTTAATGGCGATGTTAATATGGATTACCTTGATATCCCTGCTTTTCTACGTCGTCAAGCTGACTAAGTCTGATCTAGCTGGATCTAAGGCTGATATGGTACTATTGTCAATTGTTTAGATATTTAAGGGGTTCGCAGTGATAAAGCAACGAACATTGAAAAATGTAATTCGTGCGACTGGTGTTGGTTTGCATAGTGGAGATACCGTGTATCTTACATTGCGACCTGCTGCTCCTGATACAGGCATTGTTTTTCGTCGAACTGATCTTGATCCAGTGGTTGAAATTGAAGCGAAAGCTGAAAATGTAGGTGAAACATCACTGTCTACAACCTTAATTCAGCATGGACAAAAAGTTTCAACAGTAGAACATTTATTATCAGCATTTGCAGGGCTTGGAATTGATAATGCTTATATAGATCTTAATGCTGCCGAAGTGCCGATTATGGATGGAAGTGCGGGCCCTTTCGTATTTTTAATTCAGTCAGCAGGTATCGAAGAGCAGTCAGCTGCAAAACAATTCATCCGTATTAAAAAAACAGTCTTATTAGAAGATGGCGACAAATGGGCGAAATTTGAACCATTTGATGGCTTTAAAGTGTCTTTTTCTATTGATTTCGATCATCCAGCATTTACTGGCTCCCCTCAACAAGTTGATGTTGATTTCTCTTCCACATCATTTGTTCGCGAAGTGAGTAGAGCGCGTACATTTGGTTTTATGAAAGATATCGAAAAGCTACGTGAAAATAACTTAGCATTAGGTGGCAGTATGGATAATGCCATTGTTGTAGATGATTATCGCGTGGTAAATGAAGATGGTCTTCGATATGAAGATGAGTTTGTTCGCCATAAAGTTTTAGATGCAATTGGTGATTTATATTTATTAGGTCATAGCCTAATTGGTACCTTTAGTGGTCATAAATCAGGCCATGAAGTGAACAATAAATTACTACGTAAATTATTGGTTGAGACAGATTCGTGGGAATTGGTGAGCTTTGATGAAGAAAAAGATGCTCCTATCTCATTCAGTCGTCCAGCCGCTTCTGTCGTTCAAGCCTAAAAATAATTAATTAAGTACGGCGTTTAGCAAGTCTGTTAAGCGCCGTTTTTAATGGCCCATCTTCCAAATATTCAGCAGTTTGCTCTAAAGCTCGAGCAGCATCATCAGGTAAGGATTGTTGTATGGGCACTTCTTTTTTTTGTGATGAGTGGAGTTTAGGCTTTACTTTAACCTCGATCTTATTAACTATTTGAGGCAAATGTTCTGAGATTGCTTTACATAAGCTGGGAGCTTGAAAACGTAAAAGGCTCGCATAACTCGCATTATCTGTGTGGATGACTAAAGTATGTTCATTTACATTGGCGAGATGGCAATGTGATGCAAATTGTGCGGGCATGAGCTGTTGTAAGATATCATCCAGTTTACTAAGTCGTTGAGTTCGTTCTGACAATTTAGAGAGGACGCTGTTTTTTTTATAGAGTGTGCCAACGGGTTCTGGTTTTTTTGTCATGGATGATTACTGTTTATTTATAGAGTAAATTATGCAGATTATTATTATATCGTCAAAGAACACGACACATAAACATTTTAATGTCAGTGCACTGTCATTGTCGATCATCATCTTGACTTGTTTTATTGGCTTTTCCTTACTTACAAACTCATTATTTTCTACTAGCAACAATGAAGAGTTGCTTTATGTTCAAGACAGTAGACAAATGCCAGTTGAGGACATTAAGTCAGTAACATCTGCACAATATGGTCCAGAAATTAATGCGTATTACGCACAACGCTTAGGTCAATTACAGGCAGAATCTATTCGACTAAAAGCGATTACAGAAAAAATTGCTCAAGTAGCAGGAATGGATTTATCTTCATTTAATTTAGCTGAAAACCCCGGGCAAGGTGGTGTCGATCAAAGTGGCCAAATTTTGTCGGGTGACAGTCTACAAAACTCGCTCTCACAGTTACAAGAATCATTTGAATTACAAGGCGAACAATTAGAGTTTTTAGATAGTTATTACTTGACTGAAGGAAGTATTGAATCAGCTATTCCACAAGGCTATCCGATAAAAAAGGGTTGGATTTCATCGTATTATGGCAATCGTATTGATCCCTTCAATGGCAAAAAGACTTTTCATCATGGTTTAGACTTTGCTGGTAAAAAAGATAGCAAAATATTCGCGGTTGCTGAAGGAATTGTGGCGTGGACAGGAACAAAAAGTGGATATGGAAAAATGGTCGATATTGACCATGGCAATGGATATATTACTCGTTATGCTCATGCTAAGGAGTTGATTGTAAAAGTAGGTGAGCGAGTTCAAAAAGGAAAGGCTATAGCAATAATGGGATCTACAGGACGATCTACAGGTCCACATGTTCATTTTGAAGTGATACGAGATGGAAAAACTGTTAATCCCTATAGTTTTGTAAAAGGCTAATTCTTAACAATTGAAAGAGCATCTTCATCTGCAATTGAACCATAATTAATGAGTCTTTTAGATCTATTGTGCTTCACGGGTTATAATCGAACGTTTTTAGATAATCGTTATACGGACTAAGTTCCGCAATTTAACAGGTAGTTATAAGTAATGGTCAGCAAGTTTTTCAGTAAGATATTTGGCAGTCGGAATGATCGAGTGCTTAAGCAGTTACGCAAACGTGTAGCGCGTATTAATGAGCTCGAAACGGATATTTCAGCACTTGATGACTCCGCTTTATTAGCTAAAACAGCAGAGTTTAAAGCTAGGTTAGATGCTGACCAAACATTAGAAGAACTTCTTCCTGAAGCGTTTGCTGTTGTTCGAGAAGCCGCTGTACGTGCGTTAGGTATGCGCCACTTTGATGTGCAAATGATTGGTGGCATGGTGTTGAATGACGGCAAAATACCTGAAATGCGGACTGGTGAGGGTAAGACTCTTGTTGCGACTCTTGCGATCTATTTAAATGCTTTAGAAGGTAAAGGTGCTCATTTAATTACCGTGAATGATTATCTTGCTCAGCGTGACTCTCAGTGGATGAGTCAGCTTTATGGGTTTTTGGGCATGACAACGGGTGTAATCTTAGCTGGAATGGCGCCTGATGAACGTCGAGCTGCCTATGCCTGTGATATTACTTATGGTACCAATAATGAGTTTGGCTTTGATTATCTTCGCGATAATATGGCCTTTACGCTGGAAGAGAAAGTACAACGTCCGCTTCATTTCGCTGTAGTTGATGAGGTTGATTCAATCTTAATCGACGAAGCACGAACTCCCCTTGTCATTTCAGGTCCTGCAGAGGATAGTTCTGAGTTATATTTGCGAGTTGATAAGTTGATCCCAGGCTTATCAAAACAGATTGGCGAAGGTGATGAAGTTGAAGTTGAAGGTGATTATACTGTTGATGAAAAAGTTAAACAGGTTCACTTCACTGAAATGGGTCATGAAAAAATAGAGAAACTGCTGATTGAAGATGGTTTATTACTAGGTGATGCTAGCTTATATGATGCTGCTAATATTAGCCTAATGCATCATGTTACAGCTGGATTACGTGCACATGTACTTTTCCAACGTGATGTTGATTATATTGTTCAAGATGACGAAGTCGTTATTGTTGATGAGTTTACTGGACGTACTATGCCAGGTAGACGTTGGTCAGAAGGCCTACATCAAGCAGTAGAAGCAAAAGAAGGCACTAAGATTCAAAATGAGAATCAGACCTTAGCATCCATTACCTTCCAGAATTATTTCCGTTTATACGAAAAATTATCTGGTATGACAGGTACAGCTGATACGGAAGCATTCGAGTTACAATCTATCTATGGTTTGGAAGTGATTGTGATTCCAACGCACCGAGGTATGAACCGTAATGATGAAGCTGACCAAATTTATTTAACAACAGCTGAAAAATACGATGCAATTGTGCTTGGCATTAAAGAGTGTGTTGATAAAAAACAGCCAGTACTTGTGGGTACTTCATCGATTGAAAGCTCTGAATACCTCCATGATTTACTGGTTAAAGAAAAAATACCACATGAAATCTTAAATGCGAAACAGCATGAAAGAGAAGCTCATATTATTGCTCAAGCAGGTAGTCCTGGAGCAGTAACGATTGCAACCAATATGGCGGGTCGTGGTACCGATATTGTCTTAGGTGGTAGTTTAGATGTTGAGCTACAAGCTCTAGGTGAGCAAGCTACAGATAGCGAAAAAGAAAAAGTAACACATGCATGGCAGATTAGGCATGATGCTGTTTTAGAGGCAGGTGGTCTACATATTGTGGGTTCTGAACGTCATGAATCTCGTCGGGTAGATAATCAATTACGTGGACGATCAGGCCGTCAAGGTGATGCAGGTTCAAGCCGCTTCTATTTATCTCTTGAAGATAATTTAATGCGTATTTTCGCGTCAGAACGTATGTCTGGTTTGATGAAAAAATTAGGCATGGAAGAGGGTGAAGCAATTGAACATCCATGGGTGTCGCGTGCCATTGAAAATGCTCAACGTAAAGTTGAAGGTCATAACTTTGATATTCGTAAACAACTACTAGAATACGATGATGTGGCAAATGATCAGCGTAAAGTTATTTATGAACAACGTGATGAACTAATGGCTACAGATGACGTGTCTGAGACAATTATTTCCATGCGTGAATCGGTTATTGATGATGCTGTGACGACCTATGTTCCTCCTAATAGTATTGATGAGCAATGGAATGTATCAGGCCTAGAACAAGCATTACGAGAAGATTTTTCTTTAAACTTACCGCTCAGTGAATGGTTAGAACAAGATAGTGATCTACACGAAGAAAGCTTGAGACAACGTATTATTGATACGGCAGAAGCAGAGTGTAAGGCGAAAGAAGAAATCGCGACGAGTGAATTAATGCGAAACTTCGAAAAAGCTATTATGTTGCAAACACTGGATAGTCAGTGGAAAGAGCACTTAGCCCAAATGGATTACCTACGCCAAGGTATCAATCTACGAGGTTATGCTCAGAAAGATCCAAAACAAGAATTTAAACGTGAAGCTTTTGCGATGTTTACGGCTATGTTAGATAGTATTAAACACGAAATTATTTCTGTTATTTCACGTGTACAAGTTCGTGATCCAGAAGATGTTGAAGCGGTTGAAGAACAACGTCGTCAATCAGGTGAAGTTGAATATCAACACGGTAATGCTGAAAGTGTTGCTAGCGACGATAGTAGTGAAGTCGAAGAGCAAGAGCACCCATCTCATCAACAACCTGTTACCCGTGACGGTAAAAAAGTAGGTCGTAATGATCCGTGTCCATGTGGTAGTGGCAAGAAGTTCAAGCAATGTCATGGTGTCATTAGTTAATGCCTGTTAATTTACCCGAAGTGACGCAAGAAGCCTTATTACCAATAAAAGGTATCAAACTGGGGATTGCGAGTGCTGGCATTAAAACCGTTGGCCGTCCCGATCTAGTTTTGATTGAGATAGAAAAAGGCTCAAGCTGTTCATCGGTTTATACTAAAAATGCATTTTGTGCTGCGCCTGTCACGGTGGCCAAACAACACCAACAGCACACGACACCTCAGTATTGTTTAATTAATTCTGGTAACGCCAACGCTGGAACAGGTGAGCAAGGTCTACAGGTTGCTCAAAATTGTTGTCAGTTAGTGGCTGATTTAATGGGGAATCAGGCGAATACTGTATTACCTTTTTCTACTGGTGTAATTGGTCAGCAATTATCGCTTGAAAAAATAGAGCACGCATTGCCGGCAGCAATACAAAGTTTAGAGTGTAATAATTGGTTTGATGCTGCACATGCCATTATGACAACGGATACTCTCGCTAAAGCTGTATCGAAACAAATTGAAATTGATGGTGTGACGGTGACAATAACAGGCATGGCTAAAGGTTCGGGAATGATTCGTCCTGATATGGCGACTATGTTGTCCTATATTGCCACCGATGCTGCAGTGGAACAGTCAGTTTTAGATGAAATATTAAAGAATACAGTAGAGCAATCTTTCAATCGAATTACCGTAGATGGTGATACATCAACTAATGATGCTTGTGTTCTAATGGCATCAGCTTATGCTGCTAATGAATTGATTACTGATATTAATTCTGTTGCAGGACAAGCTTTAGTTCAGTCTATTGATGAGATTAGCCAACAATTAGCACATGCAATTGTACGCGATGGTGAAGGTGCAACTAAGTTTGTTGCCATTACTGTTGAACAGGGCATGGATACGAGTGAGTGTCGCCAACTGGCTTATACTGTTGCTCATTCTCCACTGGTAAAAACAGCATTGTTTGCTTCTGATCCAAACTGGGGACGCATATTGGCTGCTGTAGGCCGGAGTGGTCTAGAGAACTTTGATTTGAGTCAGGTCTCAATTTATCTTGATGAGCTGTGTATTGTTTCAGGTGGCGAGCCAGCCCAAGACTATACTGAACAACAAGGTCAGCAGGTAATGGACCAAGATGAAATTACTATTAGAGTGACTTTGGGCCGAGGCCATGCATCAGATATTATTTGGACCTGTGATTTTTCATATGATTATGTGAAAATCAATGCCGAATACCGAACCTAAATGATTGTCTTGTAAGGGATAAGTGATGACTATCAATAAAATTGAAACATTAAGTGAGTTTCTCCACAGCAGTGGCGCTAAATACCGTGTATTTGATATGGGCCGCAGGGTCGTTAAATTAACTCCTGATGAATTTATCGGGTTTGAAGCGGCTAAAGATCCGTATCCGTATCCATTTAAAAAAGAAGCATTAATTGCAGTTATTTTCTGGGATCAAAAAAAGCCAGAGCATCATTATGTTTGGTTTTTACATTTTCCATTAGATGAGCAAGGATTGTTAATTCAAGCTGCACGTGATGAATTCTTAGTCATGTTATTAGATCGTGTCGGCGAACAGATGTTAGCCGAAGACGATGGTAAGAAAATTGAAAGTGCATTAAAAGATAGTCCCTACACGTTTAAGCCTCGCGAAGATCGTATGGCAGCATTCAATGCACAAGTGACTAAAAGCATTGGCTTGAAACCATCACAATTTTACGACTATGCGCGCTCCTACTTTAGCGAGGGTTCAGATTTAAATGATTGGCAGTCACTAGGCATGCAAGGTGTGGCTGATGTCGCTGCACGTTTAGATGATATGGAAGAAACACTGAGTTTAATCTCTGTATTACCCTCAGTACCTGAACGTCCTTTTATGATGTTGAGTATCTTTCTTGAGAATGCTCAACCTGCAGTAGGTCTGGTGGAAGTATTTACACAACAAATCACCATGCAGTTACAAGAAAAAGAACCTGATATCGCGCGGATATGTGCGTGTTTGGGCGCGATCTCAAATAGTCCAGCAACCGGCTTGGTAGACTTGGCTGTTAAGCATGTATTGCAACATCCTTGTAGTCATAATATTAATATATTAGCTACAATATCAGGACGGATCTGGCGAGTATTAGAGCAAGATTTTCTTTGTAAACTTTATATTGAACAGCTTGCTCAGAATGATGCAGGTCAACAAGGATTTAACCAGTTGCTTGCTGATGCGATGTTTATTCCCGGCTTAAGAGCTCATATTATGAAGGTTTTACGAGCGCCTGAACGTTCGCAAGAGCTAACGAAAGCCGTTGGTGAGATGTTTGCTTAGTTCACTACAATATTTCAGTAGTTATTAGAATGCGAGCATAATCTGTCCTATAACGATTAATTAATAGGGAATCATTTAGGACGTGAATGAGAGCAGTTTTAGTGTTTAGTCCTGCCAGAGATGAGACTAATAAACTCCGTAATATTTTAACCGATGAGAGGTTGAGATAGGGAGTAAAAGAACTAGGCTACCCAGATAAAATCATTAGAATAGATGTTGGTAGTTCAAGGTCTAAGGCTAGCAGCTAGATTGCTAGCCACAAATGAAATACAACTCTGTAATTGAAATACATGATTGTTAAAAAGTCCATTATTCAGGGGGAGGTGAAAAAATGTCTCACATCTATCTGAACCCAGACAACAAGCTATTTTCGTTAGGGAATGCACCTTTGGTTTTAGTGACCACACGAAACTGACGATGAATGGCCTCAACAGCATTGGTGGTATAAATGATTTTTCGTATTGGTTCAGGGTATTTAAAGTAAGCCGATAAGTTATCCCATTTCTTACGCCAGGACTTGATAACAATCTGGTAGGTATCTCTCTATCTTTCTTCCTGCTTATTCAAGGCTGTTTCAGCAGCCTCTTTGCTGGCTGCGCAATAAACAGGCTTTCTGATTTTTCGATGAAAAATACTTCATTGAGTTGCGAATTTGATGAATAATGCAGATCTGTACTTCTGTCTTAGGATGCCATCAATACAACGTACCCTAATTCCAAAATTCAGCTGTGTATCGTCCATATGGTACGCAAGTCACTAAAGTTTGTACCATGAAAGGATTACAAAGAAGTGACAGCAGATTTAAAGCGTATTTACCAATAGGACATAGAGCAAGAAGCCAGTTTTGAATTGGATAACTTTGCGAACAAATGGGATGATAAATACCCACAAATCAGTAAATCATGATGTAACCATTGGAGCAATATGACCACGCTGTTTGATTATCCAGCCGATATTCGAAAAGTGATTTACACAACCAATGCCATTGAATCACTGAACAGCGTGATTCGAAAATTGGTCAAAACACGTAAAGTTTTTCCAAGCGATGATACCGCATTGAAAGTTATCTTTTTAGCGATTGAAAAGGCGTCTAAAAAATGGACGATGCCGATCAGAGGTTGGAAACCAGCACTGAATCGTTTTATGATTGAATTTGAAGAGCAGTTAGCACCTCATATTTGAACGGATAGTTACATAGTTTGTTTGCTAATCCCCCCTAAAAATAATTGAAGTCAAAAGTGGAATTTTCTCTTATGCTGACCAGCAGGAGAACATTCATGAAAAAAGCACATTTTAGTGATAGCCAAATATTAGCTATTTTGAAACAAGCCGAAAATGGCGTACCTATCCCAGAGTTATGTCGTGAACACGGTATGAGTAATTCAAGCTTTTATAAGTGGCGTTCAAAATATGGCGGTATGGGCATGTCATTAATGAAAAGAATGAAAGAGCTTGAAGATGAAAACCGCCGCCTTAAGCGGATGTATGCAGAAGAAAAGCTAAAATCTGAGATTGCCCGTGAGGCCATTGAAAAAAAGTGGTAAAGCCATCTCGGCGAAAAGAGATGGCACAACGTGCCGTTGGGCAATATAACGTCAGCATACGGCTTGTGTGCGCTGTCTTTACGATTAGTCCGACTTGCTACCGCTATCAGCCTAAATTGAGTAGTGAGAACGCTGAAATAGCTGATTGGTTGTTTCGTTTAACAACCGCTCATAAGCGCTGGGGATTTGGATTGTGTTTTCTATATCTTCGTAATATTAAAGGCTTTGGCTGGAACCATAAGCGGGTATACCGTATTTATCGAGAATGTGAACTCAATTTAAGGATCAAACCGAAACGTCGTATTAAGCGAGATAAACCTGAAGCGTTAAGTGTGCCGACTAACATGAACCAAGTGTGGTCAATGGATTTTATGAGTGATTCACTTAGTGATGGTCGTGCACTCCGCACATTTAATGTGATTGATGATTTTAATCGTGAAGCACTGGGAATTGAAGTTGATTTATCACTACCCAGTACACGGGTTATTAGAGCGTTAGAGCAAATCATTGAATGGCGTGGTAAGCCTAAAGCAATACGGTGTGACAATGGCCCCGAGTATATCAGCCAGACACTCGTTGACTGGACAAATAAGCATCA
>ENA-OSET01000626-OSET01000626.1-sediment-metagenome-genome-assembly--contig:-NODE-626-length-39133-cov-4.352852_pt1 | contig 39133 bp, 32 predicted proteins | sample MGYA00237882_ERZ534229 | MGnify/ENA primary metagenome ERZ534229 (study PRJEB26408, sample SAMN06266212) | sediment metagenome | isolation source: Hudson Canyon methane seep mesocosm | place: USA:Hudson... | reverse complement strand
CGACATGCCCAATGACCTGGTCGGTCGGGTTTTAAGTCGACTGATTGACTAGCCATAGGTAGGATTTGTCTCTTTAAAACCCGACTTACAAGGAAAAAATCCTTTATAATCCGCACTCGATTTTGACTGTGGTAAGTACCGCAGAGGTATTTACATGATTTTTTCATCGTTAGACTTAGCCCCTGACATTCAAAAAGCGCTGGATGTCTGTGGTTATACCCAGATGACCCCGATACAAGAGCAGGCTATTATCCCCGCACGGCGCGGTAAAGATATACTCGCTAACGCACAAACGGGCACGGGTAAAACCGCCGCTTTCGCACTGCCTATTTTGCAGCAAATGGTTGATGCACCTGAAGCAACAGAGGCCAGTAGCCCGCGTGCACTCATTCTCACGCCTACCCGTGAACTAGCGGAGCAATTAGCCAACACGATTGGCGCTTATGCTCAGTTTTTGCCCTTAACTGTGACCGCTGTTTATGGTGGCGTAAAAATGGGAGGTCAAGAAAGAAAGCTGAAGGCCGGTGTTGATATTTTGATCGCGACCCCGGGGCGCTTGTTGGAGCATATCAATCAATGCAGCGTTAATTTAGCCAAGGTGAGATTTGCCGTGCTCGATGAAGCCGATCGTATGTTGGACATGGGGTTTATCGCCGATGTGCAGTCGTTATTGGCGCAAACCCATCAGTCGCGACAAACCTTATTGTTCTCGGCCACTTTATCCCCCACGGTCAACGAGCTGGCACATAAGCTACTGACAAACCATCAAGAAATTCGCGTCACCAGGCAAAATATCACCGCCGATACGGTTGATCAGGTGATGTACGCGGTGGAAGAGCGGCGCAAAATCGAGTTATTTCAAACCTTACTGGATGAGCAAAACTGGTATCAAGTTTTGGTCTTTACGAGTACTAAAGATCAAGCCGATCGATTAATGACAAGCCTGAAAAACAATCGTGTGGATGTTGCGATTTGTCACAGCGATAAAAGCCAAGGTTCTCGCCGTCGCGCGCTGGCTGATTTCAAATCGGCCAAAATACAGGTGCTAATCGCAACTGAAGTAGCCGCCCGTGGTCTCGACATCCAAGGTTTAGAGTATGTTGTTAACTATAATCTACCCTACCTGGCCGAGGACTATGTGCATCGCATCGGTCGGACTGGCCGGGCCGGAGAGAAAGGTCACGCGATCTCGTTTGTTAACCGTGAAGAAGAGCGTGCCCTAGAAGCTATACAACGCTTAACCGGTAGCCGCATTAGGCGTATCAATAAGCCCGGTTTTGAAGTGGGCAGCCGTGATTCACTCATTGATACCGTAGAGAAACAGAAACGACCGGTACGCAGTAACAAAGCCAGCCAAACCAAGATTAATCTAGAGCAAACGGCAAAGCCAAAAGCCAAGCTAAAACCTGCGAAGTCGAAATCTAAAGTCGGTAAAGCTAAACCTAGCAAAAAAAAGCCCAGCAAAGACAGACCCAGCAAAAATAAAGCGAGCAAAGCTAACGCTGGTGGTAAAACGTCAGGGAAAAAGTCGGGAAAAAAGCAGTAATTAAACAAACAGATAGCAACACCTAACCTCCAGGGTCTTAAACATGAAAATTGATATTTACACGAGCTCCAACAATGGCACTAAATACCTTTCTGTACTCAAAGGTACCAAGATAGAAGATCTAGCGTTACCCGCAGATGTTGATAGTGACTTGTTGACCTTGTCACCTTTTAGAACACGCCTAGTACTTGAAGCAGATAAAGCGCATAGCGCTTTGGATCAAGCTGATATTATCGCGCAGCTCGAAGAAAAAGGTTATGCCATTCACGGAGCCAAGTTTGAAATAACATTGACGACTGCTAAATAGAGGCAGGCGCTCTAAATTTATTGTTATGGCGATTATTACCCTTGTTATCACTGAATATGAATATAAACGCGAGCATGCAACGGCCGTTAAGGCTAGCGAAGAAGCCCATGTCTCGCGGCAAAGTCTTGCTTGATAAAACGATTGATGAAGGGGTTGATGAAGGGGTTGAGTTAACCGTGGATATGCTATCCGAGTATTTTACGGTGATAGATATCCACAACAGACAGCGACAGAGCGATCAGCTCAAACGGAGTAGTGAGCGTCCATCAATTCTCCAACCGTGACGTCACTGATAATTTTATAGGATGCTAATGCGTCTTCAATCGATTTTCTATCTTCTTCGGTGGCAGAGCCATAGCGATCACCTGAAGTAACGAAACCTTCAAACACGCCTTGATCGCCATCAATACTGACAAACAGGTTTTTCTCATCCACCAGGTCAGCAAATTTATCGAAGAACAGTTCGCACTCTTCTTCTGAATCTAGGTTTATCTTGCAAGAGAATTCGAAACCCAGAATGGAAAATTCGTTTAGATATAACTTCTTGCGTAAGCGTCGGCTTCTACCGTTGATTGTTGACATGATACTTCCTCCTTGGGGAGATTAAGCCCTGTGATTGGCGCGCATAGTAATCGAAACGCAGGTTTTAGGAAATGGTTTATTCAGTCAATACTACTTATCCTTTTTTCTTTCGATTGTAATCCAGTCGAGAAATCCCTGATTAGCTCGCGATAATTGCCGACCCACTCGCTTCGCAATACCCATTTCGATTTTTATTGCGGGTCGAAGAGCGACGCCAGAAATCTCGGGTTCTTGGGCAACCATCATTTGCAACGCGACGCTGAGGCCAAGGCCATCCTTAACCATACGGGCTATTAAGGGCAAGAAATTAGTTTGTAAACGTATCTCGGGTTTGACTCGGACGCTTCTGCAAAGTTGGTCTAAGGTTTGGCGAATAAAATAGTCCTGTTCATAAAGCACCATGTTTTGTTGGTCGAGCTCCTTGATATTGATGGTTTTACGTTTGGCCCAAGGATGGTTTGCAGTCATGCAGAGCACGACTTCCTCCGAAATTAAGGGTGTTATTTCCAAATCTGGTTTCAGTCCATCAAGCGTAATTATGCCAAGTTCAATTTCATCGTTAAGTAATTTTTGTTCGATGAGCTGCGTGCCCGCTTGGGTCACCTGCGCAGAAACGCCGGGATAACAGGAAAGAAAACCACCAAGCAGAATCGGCAAATGATAGGTGGCTAACATGGAGGGGCAGGCGATGGTCAGCTCGCCAGAAGCAAGCTCGCTAAGATCGCGCATGTGGTGCGTTAATTCGTCGACTTGGAACAGAATTTGACGGGCTCTTTGTAAGGCCTCTTCACCTTCTGCAGTTAATCGTACTTTGCGGCTCTCTCGGTCAAGTAGGCGCAATTCAAGTTCGTTTTCGAGCTTCTGTACCGCAATGCTTACGGCAGGTTGCGCCATATGAAGTTCTTCTGCTGCACGGCTAAAGTTTTGCAATCTGGCAACGGCTTCAAAGATCTGTAGCTTTCTTATATCCATACTGACTATTTACCGAAACTGTATTTATCACATCCCTAGTTAATCGCGTCCTAATTAGTGCCTATCCAGAAATGGGTGTTTTCAACGATGTCATTGCGAGCGAAGCGCGGCAATCTCCCGCAGCCCGCGCCAATGCTGGGTGAGATTGCCGCGCTAACGCTCGCAATGACTGAGCTTGTTAGTTTATGGATAGGCACTAATTAGTCGCGTCTTAATTGATCATATGGATTATCTATCGCAACTATATTTTATATATATTTTATATATAAAGGTGTTTTTGGTAAAGTGCTTCCCATTAAATAACCGAGTGAGGAATTTAACGTGGGCAGTAAAGCGAAACAGTGGCAGAAAATTGACTGGCAGGATCCATTTCTTTTAGAGCAACAGCTGACTGAAGAACAGCGAATGATTCGCGACAGCGCACGCCAGTATGCGCAGGAACAGCTATTACCTCGGGTACAGCAAGCCTACCGCGAAGAGTCTACCGATCCGGCGATATTCAGAGAGATGGGCGAGATGGGTTTATTGGGCTCCACGATTCAAGGCTACGGTTGTCCCGGCGTTGACTACATTAGCTACGGCTTAATCGCCCGAGAAGTGGAACGCGTTGATTCAGGTTATCGTTCGATGCTCAGTGTGCAATCATCCTTGGTCATGTACCCGATATATGCGTACGGGAATGAAGCTCAGCGTGAAAAATATTTGCCGAAGCTGGCTAGTGGCGAGTGGATTGGCTGTTTTGGATTAACGGAGCCGGATCATGGTTCGGATCCCGGCGGCATGATCACCCGCGCGCATTCGGTTGACGGTGGTTACAAGCTGACCGGCGCTAAGATGTGGATATCAAATAGCCCGATCGCCGACGTGTTTGTGGTGTGGGCTAAAGACGATGAAGACGTTATTCGCGGTTTCATTTTAGACAAAGGCATGGAAGGCTTAAGCGCGCCCAAAATTGAAGGAAAGTTAGCACTTCGGGCGTCGATCACGGGCGAGATCGTTATGGACGAAGTCTTTGTTCCAGAGGAAAATAAACTGCCCCATGCGCGAGGCTTGGGCGGCCCATTCGGTTGTTTGAACAACGCTCGCTTTGGTATTGCGTGGGGTGCGCTGGGTGCCGCCGAGACTTGCTGGCATACTGCGCGCGATTACGTACTTGATCGCAAACAATTTGGTCGACCGCTGGCCGCGAATCAGCTCGTGCAGATGAAATTAGCTGAAATGCAAACCGAAATTAGCTTAGGTTTGCAAGCAGCTCATCGCGCGGGTGAACTCATGATTAGCAATGATATCGCCCCGGAGCTAATTTCACTGATCAAACGAAATAATTGCGGTAAGTCTCTGGATATAGCGCGTGTTGCTCGCGATATGTTGGGTGGGAATGGTATATCTGATGAATACCCGATTATGCGCCATATGGTTAACCTCGAGGTTGTGAATACCTATGAAGGGACGCATGACATTCACGGGTTAATTTTGGGTCGTAGTCAAACCGATATCCAGTCCTTTTTCTAGGGTTTCAATTTCGCACATGTTGGAAAATAGATGTGCTCTGCAAACAGACCACCCTTCTTAGAGGGTGGTTATGTGGGAACAACGAGGGTACCATCATCACCCTATTAGCTATCGTTAGATAGTAGAAGCTGTGGTTGGCGCGGTATCCTGGCCGTTTTTCTGTTTAAACTCATAGAAATTGAGTTAGACATGTTTTTTTCGTGCCCAGTGTCCGTTATTTCAAAGATGATCACGTAAGCCAAACTGAAATTCCTATCGGACTTGGGACGTCTGGGTCTCGTCCTTCATAGTATGCTTTGGGGGGTATTTGAGGCCAGTTACCACTATCAACACAGTCTATCCATTTCAAATTCCCCGCACTTGATGAGAAGGCTGACGGCTGTCGTCTATAGTCGCATTTTCTCGTATTGTCTTTAGTCGTTACGAGGTGAACTGAATTGTTTGGCCACTGACCCATGAAACTTAGCTATAGTTGTTAGATAATCGAGACTACATCCTCTTGGACACTACTGCATGGAACAACTTTCTGGTCTAGACGCCGCATTTATTCACCAGAACAGTGATCGCACGCCTATGCACATTTGCGCCGCGCTGGTATACGACACGGGCGAAGACGGTCGCGAGGCTTTTTCCCGCCGGGAGGTATTGGCCTTATGCCAGAATCGACTGCAGAATTTTCCCTTGATACAGCGCAAGTTACGGCAGATACCGATGGGAATGGATACTCCCTACTGGCTCGATGCGACCAGAATTGACTGGCAGAGGCATATTAGCGAGTCTACTCTGGGCGTAGGAGGGAAGGCCGGGTGGAGCAGCTTACAACAAACACTGGCAAAATTGCATGAACAATCCATGGATCTCAGTCGGCCGCTCTGGCACATACACCTGATTCACGATCTGCAGGGGCTACCAGATTTACCAGAACACTGTCAGGTGCTGGTACTGAAAATTCATCACGCGGCTATCGATGGTATTTCGATGGCTGCATTAATCAATGCCTTACACCTCGAGAGCGCGGCGCTTGACCCTGTCCGCAGAAAAAAGACGGGCGGCCCCAGTCAGTTTGAGCTGTGGCGGCGATTCAATACTAACCAAATAGGTCGTCAACTGAAACTGGCGGAAACAATGAGCAACCTATTGCCTGGATTCGCGCGCGCTCGGGCGGCTCGACGGGAGTTTAGTGATCTTCCGCGCATCCATGATGGAGGCAGTCGCTTTAATCGTCCCGTTCGCGCTGGCAGGAACACTGGCACGGTATTGTTAAAGACAGAAAAAGTGCTGTCAATAAAGCGCGCCGTACGCCGCGTCACTCTCAACGACATTGCTCTTTCCTGCGTGGGCGGAGGGATACGTAAGTACCTACTGCAGGCGAGGCAACTACCGGTAAACTCTTTGGCTAGCGGCGTTCCGATCAGCTTGCGCGGCGCCGGTGACGACGCATCCGGTGGCAACCGCATCGCTACCATGAAAGTGGGCCTAGCCACCAACGTGGTGGATCCTATAGCGCGCCTGCGTGCCGTTCATCGTTATGCTGTATCGGGAAAAAAACAGATTAATGCATTGGGTAGCGGTACGATCATGGATATCAGTGACAGTGTTCCTCCGGGATTATTGGCAGAAGGGATCAGAACTATGGCGTGGGCTTCTGAAATGGCCGACATGCCGGTGCCTTTTCACACGATGGTTTCGAACGTACCAGGGCCCCAGCAACCCCTGTTTCTAAAAGGTGCCAAGTTGGCCGTTCCGATAGGGCTGGGACCAGTCAGGGATAATATGGGACTGTTTCATATCGTTAGTAATGCTAACGATATGATGTCAATTTCGTTTAGCGGATGTCGTCGTCTACTGCCTGATCCGAGTGCCTATGAAGATTGTATTCGGAATGCTTTTGATGAACTTTTTGTCGAGTCTCAAAAGCTAACGGAAGGTTCAAGGTGAGCTCGGCGACAAAAAAAAGGAAAATAGTCTTGAGTCTGAACCAAACTCTAGATATGTGGCTGGCTTTGCCGGAAAGAAAATTTTCGAGGAAGTGCTTTCGAAATTCGACCACTATTGCCTGTGACTGCTCGGGCTTTATGACACTCTTATTCAATGCCTTAGGTAAATCGACACCCTATCAGCTAGATCGCCCCAAAGCCGTTCACTACTATTCCATATTACAAGAAATTGGCAGTAATCATGTAGACCGACTTGAGCGGGGCAATGTCTTGGCGTGGCGTAAAGAACGGCTACCGAAATCGGGCGATACCGGCCATGTACTATTGGTGGCAGGTAAAGCGATTCAATCGGGTGATAAACGCTACCTACTTCCCGTGATCGATGCGACCAAGCGACGAAACGGTTTGTCACAGCGGGAGGTCGAAGTGCACACAGACGATCGGGGAAAGTTGACGGGTATACGATTGCACTTAGGAGACAGTAAAGTAAAACGTACACCGATCTATCATCACGCCATCAGCGATAGTCGTTCTTGTTTTGGCTGTGGTTTACCGACGCGAGTGTGTGGCTGCGGTACGATTGACGCCGTTTTGGATGCGCCGCCAGTAATTATTTTACGTCACCCAACGGAACGAAAACGTACCTTATCGACGGTATCGTTGATCAAGCAGCGTTATCCAGCGGTACTTGTTAAGGAAGGGGAGATTTTCTCTCCCCTTCGTTTGCCAAATCTAGCTCTCATGTTTCCTGGAGGAAAGTTGCAACAGGAATGTGAGCAAAGCGCGGAAGACAGCGCTACCCTTATTCTCATCGATGCCACTTGGCGCAAAGCGAAAAAGATTCTGCATCTGAATTCGTGGCTTCAGGTGCTGCCCCGGGTGGAGCTCAGTCCGGATAAGGTTTCGGATTATCTACTGCGGAAAGTATCCAAACCAAAGACGCTTTCGAGTATTGAAGCATTTGCAGCCGTTATGAATGATAAAACGATGGAAGGCTTATTACGGGCCTTTATGGAGCGCCAAATAGCAGTAATGGGTGAGTCGATTTACCTAAAAAACTATCGACATTACTTAAATTTTTCTGACGATACTTCAGGCCGTTCACATAATTAGTGTTGGTTAATCGGAGGGTTAAGAACCGTGTGCGAAACGAGTTGCATATCGCGAGCTCTTTCGATCTTTAGCTGCGCTCGTCGCCCTGACCGAATTAATGAACTCCAAGAGCTTCATAAGATGTTAAGAAAACGACGACGCAAATGATAGAAAGGTGATGGTAATAGAAAACACCCAGCCAACTTACTCTTTAAAAATTGTCGTTTCAGAAAGACAGTGAGCTTGTCTGCAGAGGCTCAGTGACTTCGGGCAAACACGGTCGACCGCGGCGGCGAGGAGCACGGGTCGACTCTGGCGTTCCAAAAATATTTAGCTTTATAAATATTCGCTCAAGGACTCCGCCACTTCTTCAGGTGTGGTTTTCGGACCATAACGTTTAACGACCTTGCCATCAACATTGATCAAAAATTTGGCAAAGTTCCACGTAATATCTTCTTTGCCATCGGCTTCCGGTTGTTCTTGCTTCAACCACTGATAAAGAGGCGCTGCTGCATCACCGTTAACTTCTATTTTTGAAAACAGAGGGAAGTTTACGTTAAATTTTGACTTGGCGAACTCCAGAATTTCTTCGTTGGTTCCTGGCTCTTGGGCGCCAAACTGATTGCAAGGAAATCCTAATACGGTGAGATCGTTTCTTTCATTTAATGTACACAGACCTGCGTACTGTGGAGTGAGTCCTCATTGGCTAGCTAAATTCACGATCAATAATGCTTGATCTCGATACTCCGAAAAGCTGATCATTTCGCCAGTAATCGACTCCATTTCTAGTTCATTGATGTTCATGATATGGGTATTTCCTTCTTGTCATTAGAAAATTCGTGGGTGAGCGTGACGGTATTTTCCGTCGTCTATTTTGCGAGAAAAAGCAGATTGATTATCACCGGCCTACAGTTTAACCATGTCCGTATAACCGTCTAATAAGCACCATATAACTGCCTAATTACTACGCTCTAATCATAGTAGATTCGAGATTCCAATTCGACAACCTTTTTTCCAACGATTTTAGGCAGAGCAGGCAGTTCAGTTTTGCAGAGATCGATGATAAGCAGAGTAGGGGGCTCGTTCAAGACGACTGAATTAGCCTGGGAATCACAGGACGAGTTTCTGGATGGACGCTAATTAATGAGGGTATTGACTCGACGGAAAGAAAGGCTCTAGTAATGTAAGGAAAGTCCAAACCGACAAAAGAATTCCGCCAATATCTATGGAAGTTCAGGCATTGATGTTTTTCATGGCTGTGTTTGCGAGTCTGATTGGTGGTTTTAAATACTCGCTGCAGAATTCACACCGTAAATTGTTTCATTGACTTCCGGATCGCCAATGACACCTTTTTCGGTCTCATAAACAAATACGCCCATAATCCGCATGGTATCTCCGACAACGGGTGAAACTCGGTGCAGTGAATTACAGCCACGAAACAAACACAAAGCCCCAGGTTCCCGACCCACGGATACAATGGTGTCGTCTCGATTTCCTTTGAGTACATCGGCAACATGGTCGTAGTTTTGATTGGCATCGGTACGAGTGTTCGGCGATATTTCGAATTCTCCCCCGTTGTCGGCCGGTTGTACCATTAATGTCATCGTGAAAGCATTAACAGAATCGAAATGCCATGATGATTGATCACCGTTGTCGTAACACACATAATTTGCCGGCTGATAGAGATCTTCGTTGTCGAAAAGAGGACTGTCGCCAACAATTTCCGCAACCATTTCGCGTACCGCTGGAGAGTGATAGAAAGATTTTAGCGGAGAATTTTTTGGTAATAGATTGTAAGAAACCATGCGGGTACTTGCCTCATTCTGATGATTTCTTGCGTGGTCTGTTGGTAGAGAGGGATCGATAGATCGTTGCAGATAACAATTTCGTTTGGAAATGTTGTCGTGCGCCTGAGACCGTAACATGAGGGCTTCGCTTTTCATCAACTGCAGTGCTTCGGGCTGAATAAAATCGGGGATTACACAGAATAAGTTTTCTTGCAGATCGGCTTTACACTTCGCGATCAACGCTTGCCGTACAGGATCTTCTTTATCGTGAATCGGATACAATTCGATATTCACGATATGTCGTGCGTCCTTGTCGTGATTGCTCAAACTCTGTCCTCTGGCTGATGATGGAGGTATAACAATTTTAACGTTCAACTAGCTTTACGATCAACTAGCTTTACGTTCAAACCAGTTTTACCTCCAAACCAACTTTACGTTCGAACTAGCCGAATTATAAGGACAGGCTTGTATTGCGTATAAAATTGAACGTATAACCCCAAGCTGAATTTTTCGCTATAGATCATCGTAATCTAAACCCATTGCATCGTCCAGTTCTCTGTCCAGGTCGTCATCTTCGTACTCATTCGGTTCCACCATTTCTAGCTGCTCCATTAAATTAATGGCGATTGAAACAAAATCGGAGTCGGTAATAATGCCCACTAATTTGTCATTGCTTACCACGGGTAAACATCCCAGTTTGTTGCGTTGCAGGCGTATTGCAGTGGCACGTAGATCGGCATTTTCTTCAGCCGTTTGTATCGAAGTGGTCATTATTGCAGAGAGGGCGATACGTTTGTCGCATTCGCCTTGATTTTGTTCGTCATTAACAAGCGAAGAATCCCCGGCGGCCAATACGTCGCGCTGAGAAACGATCCCAACTAGTTCTGCATTATCATCCACGATTGGGATATGCCGAATATTGTGCTCGCGCATGGAATTGCGGGCATCACTTAAAGTATTGTCCGGACCTAAGGTGTAGGGGCTCTCGGTCATGCATTCTAGAACAGTTAACATGGTCTTTCCTTGTTTTATAAATTGCCCATCGGGCTTATTGAATCGATCTTTGTTAAATCAGGTGTATATGATTCTGATCATATAAGTCTCATGGTCAAATACTTTGATTTCTGTCTAAAAATCGTCGATTTCTCTCTTCTATTTTCCCTCTGTTCAGCTGTCTAAGGTAAATTGGAGGTATTGCAGTGAAATTACATGAGAGGCGGGAGGAATAGAGGAACAATGAAAGAAATCACTCAAAGCGGAAGACAAGAGGTATTACCCAACTAGAGCAGGCCTGGAAACGACTTTTTTCTGTAGGCCGGGATTACTGTGATGGTAACCCCGCATTGAATGGCGACGATGAAGCTCAAGTTGCCGGGTTAAAACCAGACCTACAAGAGGATCAATCATCTTAAATCGATGTTTCACTAACTAAGGCCAAATGGTGTTTAGTAAATAGAGGAGAAAGGTAGCAATTTGCTAAATCATCTTGTGATGGCTTGGCTGTGCCCAATCAGATGCGAACCGTTGGTAAGCTGATTGGGCACGTCTAGACGGCTCATAAGATTTCTTGTGACTCTATATGGGCTGTCTTCAAGGGGCCGATTTTGTATTAATCATTTGTCCTAAAAAATTCTTAGACAATTTACTCGGCAACTCTTAAAACGATTTTTCCGCGTACTTTCCCTTGTTCCAGAAGCTGATGAGCTTGTACTGCTTCGCTAAGAGGAAAAGTTTTCCAGATTTCGGGTGAGATTTCTTTGTTTGCTAGAAGTTGAAATAGTGCCTCAAGATCTTCTCGAAACCAGTCGGGATGACTTTTTCTCAAATCCGTTATTGAATAGAAATCTGCGGACCGCCCTTCACTTGAAAACCATTTCCAGCGAAGTTGTAACCACTTCCATTTCAAAAATTCTTTGACCATTTGAAATGAGTCTCCAGCTTCAGAACTTAAGGATTGCGAGTAGAAACCATAGGTGATTAATTTTCCACCGGGCTTTAGGGTAGAAAAAGAGCGCTGAAAATTGTCGATGCTGACCGCGTCAAATACAACGTCGACGCCTTGGTTCTCGGTCGCGCTCATTACTTTTTCGACAAAATTTTCGGTTTTGTAATCGATTGGAGAGACACCCAGATTTTCGACAAAATCTTGTTTGGCTGTGGAAGCAGTACCAAACATCTTTAATCCAGCGACTTTGCCGATCTGCGCTAAAGCCATCCCAACCGCACCGCTAGCACCGTGTATTAATACGGTTTGCCCTGCTTTAAGGTCACCGACACGATGTAACATTTGATATGCAGTCGTGTACGACAAAACGAGACTGACAGCTTCTACCGGATCAACATTGTCAGGTACCGCCACCAGCGAGTTGGCCGGACGAATCGCGTATTCGGTATAGGAACCGTACACGGTTAAGTCTGCGACCCGTTGTCCTACGGTAATTCCCTCAACTCCCGGTCCTAATTTATCCACTATACCGACCAGATCGTACCCAGGACTAAAGGGGAATTCTGCCTCTACACCGACATAAATCCCCTTGCGCACCATCGTGTCGGTAAAGGAGACTCCGGCGGCTAAAACTTTGACCCTGACTTCGCCTAAGCCGGGTTCGGGTAACTTTGCTTGGTTGACGACTTGCAAGACATCTGGGGGCCCGTACTCGTTAATCACGACCTGCTTATAGGCTGCGCCGTGAACATGCCCGATCGTTAGAAAAAAGATTGCTGTCAGCTTTAACAAGAAAGCCCTTTGCAATGGTTTAGTTAATATATTGTTGAACATCATTTTCACCCAGTTGAAAAAATTAGTATTTACAGTTTGCGACGTTTCCGTCGAGGCCCTTTAATATACTCATCTCAAAGCAGTCGATGTTTGAGAAAGTCGCGAGCCCATTCCTTCGTCACCTATTAAAAAATTAGCCATGCCTGACAGTTTTATCTAAGCAATGATTGTATTTATCACGGCGATAGAGTTACAGCGCTCGTGATATTGATTACGTTTCTCTGCATCGGTCCGAACTTTGTTAGGTATGATCTTCAAAGCACAGTCTAAATTGATTGCTTAATTTGTATAGTTGTTCCATGTCAGTCATTGTAAACTTCTTCGAAAAATTCTTAATGTCAATATCTATCTGTGCGCTGGCTTTTTTATGAGCGTCACGCCCTTGTTCGGTAATGACGATTGTTTTTTTTCTGGCGTCCTGACTGCGGGTATGTAAATTGACAAAGCCCTTGTTGCTAAGTTGCCTGATCACTTGGCTCATAGCCGAAAGGCTGACATGGGAATTATGCGCTAATTCGCTGGCGGTCTCATTCGTGTTAGTAGTAAAAATAAGATGATTAAGGAGTTTAAACTGTGCAGGAGGGAGGTCCGCTGGAAGCCGGCTTTTTAAAATGGCATCCATGCGTTCTTGAATGATGCCGACCTCTCTAAATACGGCAATCGTGAGCTTAAGTTGATTCATATTGTTAAGCACCTTAATAGTCAATCATCTTAATAGTTAAGAAGCTTAAGTATATGTAATGATTAATCCGATGACAAGTAAAATTTCAATAAAGTAAAATTAATGGGAATACTTAAGTATATTGAGGAACGCCAGGGCATTCGTGTATTGCTTTTTTGCAATTGGCAGCTTTCTTTCAAGACAGATCTTATCCTTGATTTTCAGTCGCCGATAGCATTTAGGCCGTATTGTTAAAGCGGGCCTATCAAAAAAATCGAAAGCTAGTTGTTATTTTCAATGAGAATCAGTTCTTTTTGGCGACCATCCAAATACCAAACGCCTGTCGAATCAAAAAAAGCATCCTCTTCCAGCATGATGCGAATCTCCTTGTTCCATGATTCCAGAAACACCGCTGTATTTAGCTCTATTGAATAAGCCGTATTATGATGTAGAGGGTACTCCCCGGAACCGGGCACGCCTCCCTGTGAATCCCACATGCCCAGTGTTGTTCCTGCAGCATGTCCATGGTATCCCAAAGGGTGGGTGTAAATGGTTGGTTTCAGCCCATCAGCTTTCGCTTGTTCCAGAGATTGCGCCAGCACTTCGTTACCCGTTTTACCCACTTTAAAATTATTGGTAAAAATGTCCTGCAGTCTATTTCCTTTTTCAAAAGCCTTTTTCAATTCGTCTGGTGCTTTTGTTTCATTGTCTCTCAGTATATAAGCATGTTGCTGGGTATCGGTATTGAGGCGAAGATAACTTATGCCGAAGTCGACGTGCAGTAAATCTCCTGGCTGAATAATGTTCTTACGTACCGTGTTCGTGAAAGAATTTTCGTGATCAAATTTGGAGTCATCATGGCGCTGAATCGAAACAGACGGATGGAACCAGGTTGTTAAGTTTAAATCTCTCACCTTTTCTCGAAACCACCACACGAGATCATCGGTTGTGGTCTTGCCAGGGACCACGACGCTTGAACTAAATCCTTCCGCAATAATCTGGTGAGCAATCGCAGTCATTGATTTGAAGTAAGTTATTTCCTCCGGTATCCGTTGCTCCAACCACGCGACCGCTAGCTTTTCCGCAGAAACTATCCGATCCCGGTATTTTTTTGATAGCGCCTGCAACAAGTGTTTTTTGTCAGTTGCAACAAGCCCGTCGGCGTGAGCCCAATGTTCTGATTGATTGACTCCTATGCGCTTAGGGTCATGTTTTTCAATCAGTTCAGACAAAGCCTTCCATTGATCTGGTTGCTTTTTTTTGTCCCAGGCTTTTTGAATAACATTTCCAACCTTATAAGGCGCAATGGCGTAAGCTTCCACATGAGTATCCGTTGTCCTGACAAAGGCCAAAATGGTCGTGCGACGAGCGGATATCCAGGTGGCCGGTAAGAACGTTTTTAAGACAGGGTCTTCATTGTATTCCCTGCTGATCATTAACCATATGTCTATGTCGGCGTCTTTCATGAGGCTTGGCAGTAAACTATCGATTCGTTTTGCAGTTATGTCGTCGATAATCTGAGCTCGTTCGCGCATTGACATAATGTCAGCGTATCGGTCAAAAGATCCCGCAAAAAGTGGATTAAGAGACAGAGAAACACAAATGATAAGGAAAAGTTTCAGAAGGAACTGCGTCATTTTTAATTCCATTATTTACACTAGGTTTAGAGATAGAGGCAGCCTGGCGTCTCGTCGCTTCTACGATGAAATTGCTTAACTTGTTTGCTTCGACATTATTGGTTTGATATTATCGATTCGAAGTTATTGAATCGATAATATTGGACGCAGCCACTCGCCTGCGGCTGCTAGTCCAAGCTCTCTCCGGACAGTATCTTTTCGTAAGTTTTATCGTCATTCATGTTTTTCAAGGCTTTACTAAAACATTCTCCACGCTTAGCGTGTTTAGGAAGAATGTGCATATAGACTTTGTAGACCTCGAAGGGTGGTAGAAGCGCTTCGATACCGCTGGTTTTTAGTTCTTTCGTTTTCAAAAGAGGTTCTACGAGAAAAGGCAGGCCAATAAACAAATCAGCTCGATCTGACGATATAAATTTCAGCGCAGCTTCGTCGTTAGAAAAAGAAACAGTATTCGCATTTATTGATTGTAACTGTGACTCGACGACGACCAACGATGAATTGTATGTAACGGTGTAGGGTTGAAGACTATCCCAGCCGTTTATGTTTAAATCTTTCTTCTTGGCATAAGCTTGCAAAGGCAGTGTTGCTAGCGGTGTCGGGACCGTTATGAGTTCCGGAATTTCTTCGTCAAAACGATTGAGTACTGATAATCCCCCATCTATTTCCTCGGAGCGCAATAGGCCGATAATACGGTGAGACGGGATCGCCACGAGCTTAATGTCTGTTTCGCATCTTAAGGCGATTTCACTGACAATTGATTGCGTAATTCGAAAGCTTTGAGTGCTTTCGTTCACTCCGTAAATCGCCAGTAGCAGCGGATTGGTGGCGGCCAAGGAAGCATAAGAAAACAAGTAAATCGCTAATGATAGAATCAATTTTTGCATACTTAAATGTTGCTCTTATTGATTAAGGCGGTAGATCAAGGGTTTAACGCCATTTTGTCTGTTCTCATATTCTATGACAGCCGTTCCTAATTGTATTCAAATTAATTGAAAATACTTAAAAATCCTGGGACTGACAAAATGACTAAAGGTGATTCATTTCATTGAGCCTCTAACATACTCCGATAGATATTTTTTAAATGCCGATACTGCCATAGCGAACGAAGTCCCAGTACGGTGAGAACTTAAGAAATGGACCGGCGACTGTTATACTGTATATTTGAATTCGCTGGACTATTAATTACCCGCATAGGATCAAATAATGAAAGAGATCGACAAATTTTATAGTAATTCGCAGCGTAAAATTCAAACAGAGCAAGGCTGCGAAGAGCTCGCAAACGTAATGGCGACGGCTATCGTATTCGAGGAAATCCAGGAAGAGCATAGTCAGTTTATCTCTACGCGGGACTATTTTCTTCTTTCGACGGTAAACGCGAACGGCGAACCGACGGTGTCCTACAAAGGTGGTGACGCAGGATTCGTTAAGGTGTTAAGCCCCACTAAGTTGGTGTTTCCCAGCTACGACGGAAATGGCATGTTCTATTCAATGGGAAATATTGCCGAAACGGCAAAAATTGGCCTATTGTTTATCGATATGGAAACTCCCCATAGGGTTCGCTTACAAGGGTCGGCGGCAGTAACACAAAATGCGGATCTAATGTCAATATTCCCAGGGGCCAACATGGTTGTAGAGATTGATGTGACCTCGGTATTTATCAATTGCGCGCGATATATCCACAAACATAAGCGATTGGACACCTCTAAGTACGTCCCAGATGAGACGGGGACTCAACCGTTCCCGGCCTGGAAACGTATCGATTTTCTGCAGGAGTTTTTGCCCGCCGACGATTCGGGTCGGGCAAATGAAGAGGGTGGGACCATCACAGTGGAGCATTACCAGGAAAAACTGGAGCAGGGTGATTCTTAGACCTTAGTCATGTAGTCAGATTGGGTATGAATGTCCTGTTTAATTGAGTGGATTAACAATTCAAAAAAGCGCGGAGTTTTCATAACGAGACTTATTATTATACGTCTACGGGATTGCCGATTTAGTCTTCAAAAAAATGGGCTTGGTATCGGTATTGGAATAGCCCAAGTGGAAAACGTCGACTGCTAGCAGGGGCCAACGAAAAGTGGGAAAGATTGATGAAATTAACCAGATCGTGCCATTGTGGAAATTCATTTGTGCATGGCAGCACTTGTCCATTATTAACGGTGATGCAAAAATGACGTCTACTGCAGCCTTGCGGTTTATAGAGTAAATTCAAATTGGTGTACATGATGACGAAAAAGGTGAAAGTTAATTTTTCCCTGGTATAGCGCTGTCTTAGCTGTCCATCACTTTCGATTAAAAGGGAAGCATCCATGTAATGAACCTTAGTTTGACGAGGGCTGCACCAGTTTTTTTTCTTCTTGGCGACTCATCACACAGCTAAAGTATTCACCAGTTATGAAAATAAATTAACGTCGACACCAGTAGAAAGTTATACTTCGCTTCATAATCAACAAACAAGCAATTTCCTCGGTGGAGTATTAGCAATGGCCAAACGTGTATATCTTTTCAATGAGGGTGGCAAGGACGATCGAGACCTCCTTGGCGGCAAGGGTGCAAACTTGTGTGAAATGACCGCCCTAAAATTACCGGTTCCCTTCGGTTTTACGATTACTACGCCTACCTGCCGGGAATTTTTTGATAACGGAAATCAGCTACCGTCCCGATTAGAGCAGGAATACCGTGTTGCTCTCGATCTTGTGGAAAAAAAGATGGGAGCGAATTTTGGTGATCCAGAGAATCCATTGTTGTTTTCAGTTCGCTCGGGAGCTGCGGTGTCGATGCCCGGTATGATGAATACCATCTTGAACCTTGGTCTCAACGACGAGATTGTTGAAGGATTAGCCAGGAAAACCAATAACCCGCGTTTTGCCTATGATTCTTATCGTCGTTTTATCCAGATGTTTGCAGACGTTGTTTTGGGCGTCGATGGACATAAATTCGAGAAAATCATAGAAGAATACAAGGCCAATCATAACAAAGTCGACGACGTGGAGATGAGCGCTGAGGATTGGCAGGAAGTCATTAGCCTTTATAAAACGATTACCGATTTCCCTCAGGACCCTTTTGAACAATTGAAACTGGCTGTCGAAGCGGTATTTATGTCCTGGTACACGCCGCGCGCCAACTTCTATCGGGAAATGAGTAATATTCCCGATAGCTTAGGAACGGCGGTTAATGTCCAGGCCATGGTGTTCGGCAATTTCGGTGATGACTCCGGTTCCGGCGTGGCTTTTACCCGTAATCCTTCAACCGGCGAGCATAGTTTTTTTGGTGAGTTTCTCTTCAATGCTGCGGGAGAAGATGTGGTAGCTGGAACCCGCACCCCACTTTCTTTGACCGCCCTGCAAGATAAATTGCCGGCAGTGTACGATCAATTGTTCGAGACTCAGAATCAATTGGAGAAACACTATAGGGATATGCAGGATATTGAGTTTACGGTTCAGGAAGGACGGCTCTATATGTTGCAAACACGCAGTGGCAAGCGAACGGGTCGAGCCTCTGTAAAAATTGCAGTGGATATGGTTGCGGAACAATTGATCAGTGAAAAAGAGGCCCTGATGCGGGTATCACCCGATCACGTGGAGGCGTTTTTGCATCCGATGGTCAATCCGGACTGCAAGCGGGACATTATTGCCTCCGGGTTGCCAGCCAGTCCCGGGGGGGCGACTGGCAAGGTGGTCTTTTCTGCCGAGGAAGCTGTTGAGGTCGCCGCTGACGGAACAGCTGTGATTTTGGTACGAAGGGAAACGACGCCCGAGGACATACAGGGCATGAAAGTATCTGAAGGGATATTGACAGTGCTGGGTGGTATGACCTCGCACGCCGCTGTGGTTGCCCGTGGTATGGGCGTCTGTGCAATCACCGCCTGTGGGACTCTATCGATAAACGATGGTGCCGGTACGATCACGACTGCAGACGGTACACAGATAAAACGTGGGGAAATAATTACCCTGGACGGAAATGCCGGTGATGTTATGTTGGGTGACATTGAAAAAATCGAAGCGAGTAACAGCGACGATTTTCAGACTCTATTGTCGTGGGCTGACAAGAACCGGCGCCTCAAAGTTCGAGCTAATGCCGAAACGGCAGAGGATGCGGCCAAGGCGCGCGAGCTCGGGGCTGAGGGTATCGGCCTCTGTCGAACCGAACATATGTTTTTTGAAGCCGGTCGTATTGATGTTATGCGCGGTATGATTCTATCGGCTACTATCGAGGAGCGACAAACGTATCTTGACAAGTTGTTACAGTTTCAGCACAACGATATTTTGGCTCTCTTTGAGGTTATGGACGGACTGCCAGTCACTATTCGGCTTCTCGATCCACCGCTGCATGAATTCTTGCCACATAATGAAGAAGAAATCGTCGCTTTGGCGGAACGGATTGGAAAACCGGTCGACGAGATTCGCGAGCGAACCGAGAGCCTCAAGGAAGTCAATCCAATGTTAGGTTTCCGTGGCTGTCGACTCTCGGTTGTTTATCCGGAAATAACAGAGATGCAAGTGCAAGCTATCATCAGCGCCGCCGTCACCGCTGTGGAAAAAGGTTTGAAACCCTATCCAGAGATCATGATTCCGTTAGTCGTTAATGTCCGTGAGATTCGATTAATTAATACCATTATCGACAATGGCATTCAAAAAGTTCTTCAGGAAAAACAAATTTCCATACCGTATAAAGTCGGCACAATGATGGAAACGCCGCGAGCGACTCTCGGCGCAGACAGACTTGCGCCTGAAGTGGAATTTATGAGTTTTGGTACTAACGATCTCACCCAGATGACGTATGGTTTTTCACGAGACGACGTCGGTAAGTTCCTACCCCAGTATCTTGAGAAAAAGCTGGTCGAAAGCGACCCCTTTGTTTCTCTCGATCAGCGCGCGGTGGGCCGCTTGATGGAAATGGCGGTGACCGAGAGTCGAGCCCGTAAAAAAGGGATCAAGTATGGAATCTGTGGTGAGCACGGCGGCGATCCGCGGTCGATCCAGTTTTGCCATGACCTGGGGCTGGATTATGTTTCATGCAGTCCCTTCCGAGTTCCGGTAGCTCGAATTGCTGCCGCCCAAGCCAACGTTGGCCGAGAACTTGGAGACGTTTAGTTGAGAGGGGCTTAATTGAACCCGGGCATAGTTGAACGCCGGAATGGTTGAACTTTATCTTGATTGGATTATGCCTTAGCTGAACTGTACCGCGGTTAAACTATGTAGATTCCCGTGAATTCTCTAATTGATCAGAATGTAAATGATATGATATGGATCCTATAACTCAAGGTGCCCTCGGCGCAGTTTTCTCTCAGACCCAAAGTAAGAAAACCACTCTTGCTAAGGCTGCTGTTATTGGCGGCTTGGCCGCTATGGCACCCGATTTAGACGTGTTTATCCGCTCCGCCAGCGACCCGCTGCTCGCATTAGAATTCCATCGACATTTTACCCATTCGTTATTTTTTATTCCCATCGGCGCGCTTATATGTAGTTTTGTATTGCATCCACTACTAGGACGACGATGGAATGTGTCTTACTCTTTAAGCTTGTGGTGGTGTTTCTTGGGTTTTGCCACCCATGCGTTATTAGACGGATGTACCAGTTACGGTACTCAGTTGTTGTGGCCGTTTTCTGATCAGCGTTTTGCATGGGATACCGTATCGGTCGTTGATCCTTTGGTAACGCTACCTTTGTTGATCTGCGTTTATCTGGCAAACAAAAGACGGACGCGTGCCCCGGCAATTTTAGGAATGGCATGGCTGTTAATCTATTTAAGTTTTGGCTATGTACAGCAACAGCGAGCGCAAGATATCGCACAAGAGTTAGCAGAGCAACGGGGACACCAGCCGTCTCGGCTGGAAGTGAAACCCACTTTTGGTAATTTAATTATCTGGAAATCCATCTATTTGAACGATGGTCGTTTTTACATTGACGCTATTAGACCGGGTTTGAGCGAGGGGAAAATATGGGCAGGGGAAAGCATTGCCAAGTTGGAGTTGTCTACACAAATGTTGTGGCTCGATAAACAATCACAGCAGGGGCTAGATGTCGCCAGGTTTACCTGGTTTTCCGATCATTACGTCGCTATAGACGCCCAGGACGCTAACCGAATAGTTGATGTGCGTTACTCCATGCTTCCGCAAAACATAGCACCGTTATGGGGCATTCAGCTCTCGCCCAGTGCCGACAATAATTCCCATGTGGAATATTTTACCCAGCGCAGTAATTCCTTACAGGCCTTACAACGACTGCTAGCCATGTTAGTTGAGTAACACATATATGGTAACCGTTGGCAGGGAGTCACCGACACCCGGAAATGATCAAGGCTTTGGAGCTGGATCGTAGGGACGTTTTGGCTTAGATGAGGGGCGGGCACGCGATTTCCCGCTGCAGCTTGGCAGCAGGATGTTTGGCGTAAATGCCCGATGATTTCGGTGGTTTTGTAGGGCCGGGTTTGTTCGCACATAGCGGTTGGTCGAATACATTGACCAGGAACAAAAAAGGCGCCCTAAGGCGCCTTTGAGATTATACGTTTCTGAGTTTAGTCAAACTTCTGACGGAAACGTATACCAAAGGTGCGAGGGCGGTTACTGGTGACGCGCTGATCGTACGTGGCGCCGTTGATAAACACCTCACCACGTTCATCTGCAACGTTCTTAATGAAAAATTCAGCTGACCAGGTCTCTGCCTCGACTCCCAGGGCAAGATTACCCACCTCGTAACCATCCTGCTTCTTACGTGTCCGAGTCACCGGGTCCACGTCATACAACAGGTTGTAGGATTCTCCAACGGAGGTATAAGAACCCTGAATAAAGGCGTCCATTCCCTGCAAATCGAAGTTGTATCTCGATGAGATATTCCATTTCAGATCGGGTACCCGCGGCAATTCGTTACCCTTTGGGGCGTTTGGATTACCATCTCCTTCATTAGCCGGATTGATCCAATAGCTCTCGGTCAATACCGAATCGATATAGGACAGACCAAAGTTAATGTCCCAGTTGTCGGCTATCAGGAAGGTACCATCAATTTCGAGTCCATCGCTTTCCGCTGTACCGACGTTATCGGTGAGGGTGAGTACGGAAACCGAGGTATCGATTTTTGACAGCTGAAAGTCATCCCATTCCTGGGTATAAATCGCGGCGTTCAAACGCATGCGGCCATCCAGGAACGTGCCTTTCATACCCACTTCATAGCTGGTCAAAATGTCTGCACTGTAGGCTCCTTCTATCGCTGTTACACTCAAGCGATTGAGACCGCCTGGGCGGTAACCTTCAGACCACGTACCGTAGACCATTAAATCGTCGTTAACCGTATAGGAAACGTTGAATTTGCCCACGTTGTCTGACTCATCAATTTTGAGATCGTTGTTAATCTCCGGCGTGCCCCGTGGTCCATAACGTGAAGGCCACCAGATCGTGCCCGAGAATCCGACCAGCGAGGATTCAAAATCAAATTCCCGGTGGCTGTAGGAGACTGTAATATCGTCGGTAAGATCGTAGGCAAGCTCGCCAAAGTAGGCTGTCTCTTCATTCCCTCTCAATTGATTGGTTGTCCAATAAATATCGGGCCCTTCTACGAAGGCTGGAGTTCCAGCGCCTGTGCTTTCTGGTGTGATATTTACCAAGCCCAGAACGTGCCAGTCGAGATCAAATTCGTGAGATGCCTCTTCGTAAAAAACGCCTACGATCCAGCGAAGACGCTGATCTTGCTCTGACGTCAGTCGCAACTCGTGGTTTTCCCGCTTCCACTCTTGGTCGCCGGTATACTGTAGCGACGAATCTTCACACATGCCGAAGTAGGCGACGTAACAAGAGTAGTAAGCAGCGACAAAGCCGGGAGAGCCATTGCTGGGATCAGAGTAAAGCGAGTAGTCGGCCTGCTGTTGTGATTCGCGATCGAGATCAGAATAGGCATAATTTAAAGTCACGCCGCCGATTTGGCCCTCTACGGTCAGTGAAAGTTGAGTCCATTCGTCATCATTGGTATCTGGCAGGAAACGCACTACCTCGAGGTCGCCCACATCCGTTGGGTCGTGATCCCAAACCCCTTGGGACTCCAGTTCCTGACGCATCACCCCTGCAGTGGCTGTCCAGTTTTCATTCAGATCAACACGCAGTGCAGCGCGGAATCCTTCCGTGGTGGCCTCGTTGAAATCGTCTTTGACATAGGCATCGTTATCAATGGTTTGATCCGCGGCTATTGCAATAAGAGCAGGGTCCGTCAGACGCGCCCGAATACCAGAGTGATCAAAGGTGTGAGTGCCGGCAACGTTATCAATATAGCCCGCTTCATCCTTACGCCAAGCCGCCATACGAACCGCTGCGGTGTCCCCAATGGGTATGTTTACGAAGCCTTCGATCAGATTGCCCGTATCGCCTTCACTGACTGAGTTTAGCTCTAGATCGTAGCCTGCCGAAAATTCACCTGGCACAGGTTTATTGGTAATAATTCTGACACTACCTGCCTGAGCATTGGCGCCAAACAATGTGCCCTGTGGTCCGGCCAGAGTTTCTATCCGCGCGACGTCATAGATATGAGGATTCATGAAGGAACCCACTGCGGTAACAGGTTGCTCATCCATATAAACAGCGACGTTGGGTGTCGCTCCGAGCAGGCTTTCGCCACCGCTGGATATACCGCGCATGTAGAGGTTGCCGGTACCTGGACCCAAGCTCACATAGTTCAGTGACGGCATCAGGTGGGCAAAATCTTCGAGATCGCCTACGCCGTTATCTTCCAGCTGGGCTTCACCCAGTACATCGATGCTTATTGGCACATCCTGAACGCTCATGTCACGTTTTGTTGCGGTGACGATAATCTCTTCCAGAGTCAATGGTTCGGCGGCAAAGGTCGGCGCGCTGGCCAGTGTTGCTGCCGTGATCGCCATGACCAAGCTCTTTCTGGGAAACTTACCTATAGTCGGTTTTCTACTACTCATACTTTCTCCTAAGTATTTACTATCGAATCTTCTAGTCAATTATTTTATTGCGCATATTATACCACTTACGTAATTATAATGTTTCCACCAATTTGAGATCACGAAAGCGCTGTTCGGGCCTGATTTTTGTTTTCTGGATTTAGTTGTTTATCCTGCGCCCGACACGGGCTGGGATATTTACATTGCCTCGTGGGCGCTGATCAGCTCACCGAGCTGTTCACGCATAGGGCTCAAATAGCCCTCAAAGTGTCGCCACTGATCAACTCCGGTAGCGTAGAGTGGCTGGCGTACTTGTTCCGAGCTTGCCGTCCTGATCGAACGTTGGGTGTTATGAAAAGCCAGGCACTCTTCCTCAAAAGGCAGGCCACAATAATCGAGAATCCTGCGGACCTGGGTTTCGATGTCTGCGATGACGTTTTCATATTTCACACACAAGACCTTTCCGGGCAGTACCTCGTCCCAGTGCGCCATCAAAGCGACATAATCGCGGTAGTAGCGAGCGATGTCCGTCTGGCTATAGGTAAAGGTTTGACCGCCGGCAAACAGCTGCTTGAAACCACTAAAGCAGGTTGCCATCGGGTGGCGGCGTGCGTCGATAATCTTGGCATTAGGTAGTATTTGACTGATCAGCGCCACGTGCTGGAAGTTGTTCGGCATTTTATCGATAAAAAACGGTGCATCGCCGCGTTGGATCCGGGTGCGCTCTAAATATTCTTCTCCCAGCGCGAGACATTCGCTCCGCGTAAGGTCAGACAAAATTCCGGGGTATTTAGATTCATCACCCCGGTTTCTTTTGCCGCCAAGGCGCCGCGCAATCGAAATCATTTCGCGCAGTTCAGACGTTCCGTCAACCTGTGAGTGGCTGGCGAGAATCTGTTCCAGCAAAGTGGAACCCGAGCGCGGCAAACCCACAATAAAAATGGGGTCCGCTGCCTGGCTGCCATACCCGCTTTTCGCAGAGATCAGCTCGCTGTTGCAGGTTTTGATCAGCGACGAGGTTTCCGCAGTGGTAAGCTCGGCGTCATAGCCCACCAACTTGGATTTTGATGCATTGCCCAGTTCATAATAGCCATACGCTTCATCATACTCAGTGCGGTCTTCCAATGCCTTGCCGAGTGCAAAACACAGGTGATAGTAGTCACTGGGGCTGTATTCACCCCCGGCAATGACGGCCCGCATTTTGTCTATCTCGTGGTTCTCAAACTTGAATGTCTTTAGGTTAGCGAGGTTCCAATAGGCATCGCCCAGACTCTCGCGAATCTCAATAGCGCTTCGGTAGGCCTTAATAGCTTCCTGTCCCCGTCCCAAGGTTTTCAGTGCGTGGCCGTAACTGTTCTGCAGCTGGGCATGATTGGGCACCCGACCGACGAGATTTTTGTACCGCTCTGCGGCTTGCTCGTAATCCCCTATCATGACCTGGATAGAGGCGGCCAGAACGCTATGGGACAGGTTGTTGGGCTCAACTTGTTCCAGGTAATCAATCTCTTTCAGCGCTTCTTCATACCGGTGTGCTTTGCCCAGGGCATTTGCATAAGTATTACGCGCCTGGTGGTAACCGGGCGCCATCTCCAGGCACTGCTCGAGTAGAATTTCGGGGTCCTCGCGAACGCCGAGCTTGATACCAATCTCGGCCAGTAAACGGATTACCGAAACGTCTTCCGGGTGCCGTTGCAGGTAGTCGCGGCAGATGCCCTCGGCCATGCCGTAGCGCTCATCGCGAATAAGGTCCAATGCTTTGATGATGCCTGGGTGAACGTGGCGCGCCGCCAATGCATTTCTGAAAGCCTGTTCCGCTTCCGAGCCGTCCTCATCCTCCTGACGGGACAACATCTCGCCGAGCCTTTGCCAGCTATCCGCCAGTTTTGGATCAATTTTTACCGCGGCCCGAAAGCTATCAATCGCCTCGTCTACCCGGCCCATTGCCTGGAGAGTGAGCCCCAGCTCGTGATCAATTCGCGCAACACCGGTGGTACCGCGTGACAATTGCTGTAACAGCGTGGCAGCCTCTGGTAGGCGACCGAGGTTTCTCAGGGTGAAACCCTTCAAATAATTGGTCTTAACATCCCGTGGATGCACTTCCAGAATTGCCTCGATTTGAGTCAGTGCCAGCATAAACTCGCGCGCTTGCAGCATCTCCTCTACCTGCGCGAACGCCTGCTGATAATCTCCGGTGGTGGTCTCGGTCATAACTTCTCTTTGCTCGCCTTCAGAACAATACGCAGTTTACGCACTGCTGCAAACGCTTGAAAGCATGTTTTAATTGACAACGATCTGCCGTTACTCGCCGTGGCGAACAGTCGTAGTTTCTCGCCCACCTATTGGATATCACGGTCGGCATCACTTAAGTAACTATATCACAGTCCTCGATGGCACCGAGCACTGCGTTCATGATTAGAAAAAAGGTAAATATTATCGGTGGCAATAATTGGAAGAGTTAATACCCTCATTTGCCTCAAACTATGATAATTGAGCAGGATATAAGCTGTTTGTCAGTTGTACAATTTTCAAGCGAATAGTAAAGGTGCGCGTAGCGTAGCTTACGATCATTCTCCCATCGAGGCGTGTTGTGAAAGTTGCGAAAGCGCTCTAGTATAAACCTCAAATAAAATAGTTCCGTGGTTTTATATCCTCTCCAAATGAAATGACAATAATTAAAAAGGGGCAGTAAATGAATTGGTCAGAAATCGCAGCAAAAGAAAGTTGGGCCGATGTAGATCCGTACGATGTGCCGTTGGATAAAATTGATATGAGCCGCCCCGAGCTTTTTGCGGCTAATGTTCATCATCAATGGTTTGCGCGGTTACGCAAAGAAGATCCCGTTCATTATTGTGCGGACAGCGTCGTTGGTCCCTATTGGTCTATCACACGATATGAAGATATTAAATTTGTCGACATCAATCACCAGTCATTTTCCTCCGAGGGCTCCATTGTTATGGGGACTATTGGAGAAGACTTTATCCCACCGCAATTTATCGCTATGGATCAGCCAAAACACGACGTTCAGCGTCGAGTAGTCGCTCCCTCGGCGGGTCCCATTAACTTACGGCAACTAGAGAGTATTATTCGTGATAAAGCGGGTTTAATTCTCGACGGTTTGCCCATTGGCGAGCGATTTAATTGGGTAGACAAAGTATCGATAGAGATGACGACATATATGTTGGCCATTTTGTTCGATTTTCCACTGGAGGAGCGTCACAAGCTAACTCGCTGGTCCGACGTGGCGACGGCTTTGGGTACTTTGGGTTCGTTTGAGATTAGCGCCGAACAACGCGAGCAGGAGTTAATGGAGTGTTTGGCTTATTTTCAGAACTTGTGGCACGAGCGTGAAGGAAATACGAAAGGTTTCGATTTTATATCTATGTTTGCCAATCACCCCGACACGAAAGATATGATCGACGACCCGTTGGAGTATCTCGGAAACCTCATTTTGCTCATTGTCGGCGGTAATGACACGACGAGAAATTCTATGAGCGGCGGAGTCCTAGCGCTCAATGACTTTCCCGAACAATACAAATTGTTACGCGAAAAACCTGGACTGATACCCAATATGGTGTCGGAAATTATCCGTTGGCAAACACCGCTGTCTTATATGCGTCGCACGGCACTGGAAGACATTGAATTAAATGGCAAGCTAATCAAAAAAGGCGATCAGGTTATTATGTGGTATGTATCGGGCAATCGTGACGACGCCGCGATTGAGCGGAACTCGGAGTTCATTATTGATCGACCGAATGCGCGGCAACATTTGAGTTTTGGGTTTGGTATTCACCGCTGCATGGGTAACCGCGTAGCGGAATTACAACTCAAAATCATGTGGGAAGAGATAATGAAGCGTTTTTCATTCGTTGAAGTCGTCGGCGAAGCGGTCCGTGTTCCCTCAAATTTTGTTTTTGGAATTACTGATTTACCGGTTATTTTACATGCTCATTAAGTGAGCGCTCCATTCGGAATGTGTGCTTTAATAGCTTCTTTCCGGTTTTCTCTCAATTGGAGAGACGGATCAGAATCCACCGGTTCGGCCGAGTTTCTTGGCAATGATGATACGAAAATAGATCACTTACGCCTTTATGTGTTTTATTAAGGACTAAAAACCGGATTTTTCACCTTAATAAACTAGTTTAATATATGTATTTAAGTTATTTATTTAAAACAGTATTTTTTATTATTTTATTGGTGTGATAACCGGTTTTTGCGGGTACCCTTGGCAGTTAAAAATTGATTTACCGTGCTTCGGATGCGGTCCATTCAGGCCGACGTTCCGTTAGATTCACAAAAGGCGCTATGATAGTTTTAGCTGAGTTTCGGCGGCGGCCTTAAGCCGATTTGTCGCTGGATAGCACCGGTAGTTTGTAAGTGTGGATGTATTGTTAACGGATAGGGGTGTTAAGAGACATTGGCTTCTGAAAAAGTAATTCTAGAAAGTACAGCAGGACGCCTTTTGTGGATAGACGATACATACCTGTATTTGTGCTACAACGACATTGGCACTGTTACTCAAGAGGACACGACGGAGTTTTATGTCGCGATTTCCGAGCAGCTTGATTATAAAGTGCCCCTAGTCATCGAGAGAATCTTTAGTTACTCGGTTAGCGAGGACGCTTTCCAGTTTGCCAAGGAATTTTCGCCGCTTTATTTTAGTGCAATTGCCCTTGTTGACGACAAGCTAAATGCACCGCTTGCTCGAAATTACGCTGTGGACAGAATTTCCCGCTTCACGCCAACAGAAGGTTTCGCCACTATTGCTCAGGCCCTGGAGTGGATTAAGGTCAATCAGTTTGATAGCGGTGATATACCCTCAGGAAAACAATAATACCTAGCCTTTTTACCTTGTCTATACAGGGGTGTAACAGTCTGTCGTCGAATGTAATAGCTGACTTTAAATTGGTTAAAAAGTCTCGCACGATAGGAACTGACAGGATCTGAAGATGAACGAACTGAATAAACCCTTAATTCTCTATGGGGTACCGTTGTCACAGCCAGTAAGAGCAGTCATGTGGCTGCTACTGATGAAGAGATTGCCTTTTCGCATGGTACTGATTAATCCCGGTTCATCGGGAGAGAATGGTAGCCGCCATCCCACTTTTCTGGCAAAGAACCCGAGTGGCACTATTCCCTGTATAGAAGAGCCAGATAGTGGATTTGCCCTAGGTGAAGCTCACGCTATTTTATCGTATCTATCACGTAAGCACGGTTGGACAGACGTTTATCCTGAAAACGATCAGTTGAGAGCGAAAATTGATTGGTTCTTGCATTACCATCACCGTAATGTGCGAGTCGCGGCGTTGGGACTAGTAGCGCCAAAGATCAGAAAGGATCTTGATATCGCCGAATCTATTCAAAGTGATGCCCGACGAACCTTAAATGCTGCGTTGAAAACGCTTGATTGCGATTTGTTGACTAAGAATCGTTACCTTGTTTCGGATACTGTGACCCTGGCCGACATTGCTGGTTATGTGGAGATCGGTCAATTACAACCACAATTCACCAATGTACTGGATATGAGTTCTTTTCCTAATGTACAGCGCTGGTTAAAAGACATGGCTAAGGTTGATGCACACGACGACGTGCATGTGGTTCTGAAGGAGTTGGGTGATATTAGTGTTGAAGCGCCGTCTATGGATACGATCAAGCGAGCGAATAAAAAGGCACTATCGCAATTGAACGAAAGACTGCTAGATTTTTGCTGAATTTGCAAATCTTTTGGGAAGCAGTAAGAGTAGGGGATTCATCTTAATGCCTCGGTTCTTGTAAACTAATTGTCTGCCGCTATCGGCGAAAAGCGAACAAGTTCTTTGCTTGTCGGCTCGTTTATCTTTGTACGGTCCTAAACATTCGTCCTGGATGTTTACATTTTACCTGGTTTTCTCTGTATCTGTGATTACGATGACATTGCAGCTTAATCTAAGGCTATATTTGATTGGGATCAAAGGATAGGGTGAAAGAATAGCCAATCTTATTGATAATCGTTCTCATTACGATTATCATTATCGTAGTTATTTAATTCACTGCTGAGGAAGTACAGTTAATGTTTAAGAAATCGATAATGGCGATAGCGATCGCTGCTGTGACCGTTTCTGCACACGCGGCCGATGAATTGCCTACCGCGGCTGAAATGTGGAAAGTGATTCAGCAACAACAAAAAGAAATTCAGGCATTGAAATCACAGATTGAAGAGACCGACGTTAAAGTGACTGCAACTGCGGACGCGGTAGAACAGGGTTCTGGCGGCACCGTGTCGAAACTGGCACAGTGGACCGAAAAAACCAAGATTGGCGGTTACGGCGAGCATCACTTTAACCATTTTGAAGACAAGGACGATAAGATAGATGCCCATCGCTTCGTTGTTTATTTGTCACACCAGTTTAATGACAAAGTCAGTTTTTTCTCTGAGCTTGAGTTAGAGCACAGCCTCGCCGGTGAAGGTAAGCCCGGAGAAGTTGAATTGGAGCAAGCGTATATCCAGTGGGATTATACGGGCGGTCATAATGTACAATTCGGCCAATTCTTGGTACCGGTCGGTATTATGAATGAAACTCATGAGCCCGACACGTTTTATGGAACAGAGCGTAATCTGGTCGAAAAAAATGTTATTCCCGTTACCTGGTGGGAAACCGGGGTTATGTTTAATGGTGAATTGGCGCCGGGGCTATCCTATAGTGCTGCTGTTCACAGTGGCCTAAAAACGGCTGATGGCGGCAGTATTCGCAGCGGACGTCAAAAATCAGCTAAAGCTACAGCAGAAGACTTGGCCTATACCGGCCGATTGAAGTATACGGGTATTCAAGGCTTGGAATTAGCCGCGACTATTCAGTATCAGGAAGATATTACTCAAGGTGTTGCATCGGAGGCAGATGCACTTTTGACGGAGTTTCATGCAATTTATAGTGCTGGACCTGTATCTGTGCGCGCACTGTGGGCATCGTGGGACGTCGACGGCGATGGCTTTGACACAGCCGGTAGCGATGATCAGGAAGGTTGGTATATTGAACCGTCTTATAGACTGTCTGAAAAGATCGGCGTTTTTGCACGTTACAGTGAGTACAATAACAAAGCTGGTGATAGTGATTCAATCGATGCAGAAATATGGGACTATGGTATAAATTACTGGTTGACGCCGACGGTCGTATTGAAAGCGGATTACAGTGATTACGTGAATAAGAATTCGGGAAGTACTGACAATGATGCCTTTAATCTAGGGGTTGGTTGGTCTTTCTGATGGTTGGGTTGGTCTAGCACAATTTTAATTTGGGGCGCTTTGCGCCCCTTTTGGGTTCTCATGAAAACAGTTTTTGCCATCATATTATTAGTAGCCAGTAGTGTTTGCCTCGCTCAAAAAGGGCAATTTATAACCGAAGCTGAATTTCAAGCACGATTTTTCAGTGCTGACGTTCAACAACAAACCTTATGGGTGAACAAGCACTTAAAGTCTGATATTGAAGGTATTTTGAATCGTCGTTTTACCACTTTACGTATACGTTATTGGGGTGAAAATACCCGCACAGCTTGGATCCTGGAAGAGATTGGTAAAGAGCTGCCGATTACGGTGGGGGTGGTAATTGAAGACGATAAAATTTACGAGGTCAGTATTTTGGAATACCGTGAGAGTCGTGGCGGAGAAGTTCGTTATCCCTTTTTTACAAGACAATTCCAACAACTAAAGCTGCAGGAAGTGGGTCCCTATCGTTTGGATAAATCCATCGATGGTATTACCGGAGCAACTTTATCAGTGCGAGCATTAAAGAAAATTGCTACTCTAGCGCTCTTTTTACATCGTCAGACACCATTTTACCCACTGTTGGGTAAATCTATGGGCTCTTAGTACCCCTATGAAACTGAAATTCCTCGAATATAACGTACTGCGGCCATGGTTATGGCGATGGCATCGTCGAGCAGGCCTTACCGCCGCTTTAGTCATTGCGTTGGTCACCTTAACAGGATTATTGCTAAACCATACAAGCGAGCTGGGGTTGGGTGATCGGCATGTTAAGCAGAACGCATTGCTTGCTTTTTATGGTATAAAAACACCTGAGTTGAGTAGTTTTCGATCGGGTGATTATTGGCTAAGCGGAGATGCGCAACACCGGCTGTACTTAAACAGTGACGCCATAGCAGAGTGTCGCGGCGCACTGGTTGGCGCCGCCGCTCATAAAGACTATTTTTGGTTAGCTTGCCAGCAACAAATCATGATTTTTAGTCAACAAGGGGATTTGTTAGACAAAATCACCGCAGCTTATGGTTTGCCCGTACCTGTGAAACGGTTCGGCATTTGCGACGGAACTTTGTGTATCGGTACAGATGAACGGCTGTTCGCTGTTAATAGTGAACAAATTACCTTTTCGCCCTTAATTACCGATAACCCGCGTTGGAGTGAACAGTCTGTGTTGCCGGAAAGTATCCGGACAGATCTAGTAGAGAAATATCGCGGTCAAGGTTTGTCATGGGAAAGGGTTTTTCTGGATATTCACAGTGGTAGAATTTTTGGTGACATCGGTGTATGGATAGTCGACGTCGCAGCAGTTTTGCTGTTTTTTCTCGCATTATCCGGTTTTGTGTTGTGGTACCAACATCAGGTTAGAAGAAAGTCCAGGTAGCGCTGACGGTTGTTATCGTTAAGAAATTAGATTGATTTTCTGTCATTTTATCACCCGCGTTAGACTTTGCCGGTGGTGGCAAAGAAGTCGATGGTTCGTTGCCACGCCAACGCAGATGCTTCACGATCGTAATGACTGGGTCTGTCTGATTGAAAGCCGTGTCCTGCATCGTAGACGTAAACCGGGACAGTGGGATGAGCTTCTTCTACAAGACGGACGTCTTCCATCGGGATGCTATCGTCGTTTTCACCATAATGTAAAATGATAGGACATTGTGGTTGTTCTTTTCTAAAGTCAACAATCTGTCGTCCATAATACGCAGATGCTGCTGTGAGTCCGGAGCATCGGCATGCCGCGGCCCATGAAACTGAGCCACCATAACAAAAACCTGTAACATAAACAGCACCTCGACTTGCCAGAAAATCTATAGACGCTTGACAATCCAGCACCGCATTTTCGTATGTATTGGCATCCCGTAATTTCAATGCTGCTTCGATTGAAGCCGGAGAGTAGTCGCACTCGAAATTTTTTTCAACTCTGTCGTAAAGGGCGGGTGATATCACTTCGTAACCAGCTTTAGAAAATTCGTCACAAAGGTTTTTAATATGCTTTGTGACGCCAAATATTTCCATGAGTAAAACTAACCCACCGATACGTGTTCCACCCGGCTTTACGTGATAAGCATCTATTGTCGTACCATCCGCGGTTTTAAGTTCAATCGTGTTTCCCATGTTAACCCTCAATGAGTGTTTATTCGCTTGCGTATTCTTGAACGTTCGGTTTTTTTCTATAGTCACTGAAGATGATATCAACGTCAACATCGATGGTTTTTAGAAAGCCCACTTTTCCTTTTACCGTTGACTTTAATTGCCCGATTAACAATGAATTATTCCTGCTAACAAAATCCAGAGTCATTTTGTAGCGGTGTATAGATACCGAAAATGCGGGTGAAACCTTCTCTGTATTTTCAATGGCTAGGGTCTCAATGAGTCCGGTAACTGTGTTAAACGTTAGAGAACCGATGAACTTGTCGCGTTCGTCTTCCATGTCCTTGAGTCTGGGTGAGAAGCTCAATTGCACTGTTTTGTTGTTTTCATTGAGTGTTTTAAATTTTAAGGTATCGAGGTCTACCATTTCGCTGTAGCGTAATTGACCGCCTTTTTCGCTCTCTCGTTCCAGTCTGTTAGCTTCCTCTTTTTTAAAAGCCTTGCGACGATCTGCGCTTGGGGTTTTGTCATTGACGCTAATGAGTTTGACCCGTTTGTTTTTGTCTCGCAAGGGATTGCTATGGGTAACTAAGATTTCATCTTTTGTCACAGTGGTCATTGTGTAAAACCAATTTTCATCCATCTTCTCCCTGTCCAGTTCTTCCAGGCATTGGCGCACTTGTTCCAGGTAACTATTGGGAGGCTCACCGTAAGCATAAGCCCCGATGAAAAGAGACATTCCGATTACAATAACTCTTAGTAATACTTGTACAGATGGATACATTGTAATTTCGCCGAATTGAATTTTGTTTTTGCTTATCGTAGGATATTTGGCTCTGTCGTTCTTGCCAAGAATAATTAAAGCTTATGAGCCGAAAAAATTATCGTCTCATACTTAAGCCAATAAATTTTCAGTCAATATAATAATGGACTAGTTCCTGTGGGAAGAAACAGTATCAAAATTCTATTCTTTAATTTACTGCCGTGCTTTCGAATCGTTGTTTTGTTGCTGGTCACTTGGCCGGTTGTGAGCGGAGCAGCGACGGTGGCAACTACTGTAGGTAAGGTCAGTGGTGTAGTCAACGGCGACATACACAGTTTTAAAGGGATCCCTTATGCCAAGCCGCCTGTGGGTGAATTACGCTGGAACGCGCCTCAAACCCCTGAAGAAAACAGTAAAATAATCGACGCTAAAGTCTACGGAGATACGTGCCTGCAGGTCGTTAGACCGGGCCGTAAAGCCCCGATAATGTCCGAGGATTGTTTATCACTTAACGTATGGACTCCTGCCCCAGATAGTGAGAAAAGACCAGTGATGGTGTGGATTCACGGCGGGGCTTTTCGATCCGGGTCAGGAATTGTGTCGGGAGAAACCTTCGCTAAGCAGGGGGCTGTATTGGTTTCGATCAATTATCGATTGGGCCCGCTAGGTTTTTTTGCTCATGAGGTCTTAGCTGACAAACCCGCGAATTTAGCTTTGCTCGATATGATTGCAGCACTTGAATGGGTGCAAACTAATATCCAGAGTTTTGGTGGAGACCCCAATAATGTCACCATTTTTGGTGTATCTGCCGGTGGTATGGCCGTTGAATTGTTAATGACGAATGATAAGGCGAAAGGTCTTTTTCATCGTGCAATTGGTCAAAGTGGTTACGCCGCCTGGGCGTTGCCGCGAACAGTTGATGCCCCTGTTCCGGCTCCGAAAGATGTTTATCTGAAAAAATCGCAGTCGGCGGAAGCCATTAGTCATAATCTGGTGGCGCGAATTAGTAACAAGCCACAAACAAAAGATATGTTGTACCAGCTGAACGGCTTAGAACTGATTAACGCTCAATTGGGGTTTCAGGTGCCAATCGTCGATGGCAACTCTGTTCAAGAAGAGCCCGGAATCCGGTTTATGCGATCCCAGCAGCACGATGTCCCATTTATAAGCGGTGGGAATAGCTTTGAGGGATCGGTCATGCGCTGGACCGGTATTTCCGCAGATAATTATACTCGATCCATTGGCGATGCAGTCGAAGAAGCGCGCAAGCTGTACCGCGACGATGCCGATGATATTTGGTTGCAGCGAATGTTTGGAGACAATCGCTATCTGTTGTCAGCACGATTATTGGTAGAAAACACGAAAAACCGTCCTTCACCAGCCTGGTTGTATTATATCGATTTTGTCGCGGGAGAGAAAAAGCATGGTCTACCCGGAACCGCACATGGCTCTGACGCCTATTTCGCATTCCGCGGTCATTTAGACAAAAATCAAAATGTTCGGGCGCTGTCACAACGCATGCAAAAGTATTGGGTGAATTTTTCTCGCAATGGAGATCCTAACGGAGCAGGATTGCTACAGTGGCCGGCCTATGAAGAACAATCTAATCAATGGTTGGTATTTTCTGAAAGCGACACGGTTCAGGTTGGAGTTATACAAGCCAAGCTAGATTTTCTTGAATCATTTTTTTACAAACGCATCAGCGGTCTCGACTAATGGTCTCCGGCCACAGTCATCTGCTGGCCCACTCATCCTTCAATGATGAATCTGAGCGATGAAACTGAACAATGAAACTGAACAATGAAACTGAACAATGAAACCGAATTATGAACTTCGCGGTGCGTATAAGTCGGTTATATAGCACTGATCAAAAAATTGCCAGTTCTTGCCTTTTTGGGGTAAGCTGTTTGGAATAAATCCGTAGCTCTCGTCTAACTCTGTTTTGATTCGATAATAAAAGAGGCGCTCAAGAATGGAACACGCCCTTCAAGTCAGTATACTCAAAGAACTTATGCAGCAGCTCGATGAAGGAAAGAATATCGATGCCGGCGTCCAGTATAAAATGCCAACTTCATCCTATATTTGCCCAGATATGGCTGCAAAAGAATGGGATTCCTTCTTTCAAAATCATCCGCAGCTGATTGGCTTGTCTGGAGATCTACCGGAACCTCAGAGCTTTATTACTACTGACGACTTCGGTACGCCGATACTGGCGACTCGCGATAGAGACGGAAAATTTCACGCGTTCCTGAATGCTTGTCGGCATAGAGGTGTGAGAGTTGCCTCACAGCCGCGGGGGAGAAAGAATCTATTTACTTGTCCCTTTCACTCTTGGAGTTATTCGGGAGCGGGCGAGCTGGTTGCAATTCCCAACGAGGACCATTTCGGACCGGTTGATAAGTCATGCAACGGTCTGATTGAGCTTCCGTCAATCGAACATAATGGATTGTTATGGGTGCACCCGCAGCCAGACGGCGATCTTAACATTGATGAATTACTGGGATCACTTACCTCTGAGATTGCGTCGCATAAGCTCGGTGAGCTTATGCATGCCGGTGGTACCAGCATTGATATGAACCTTAACTGGAAGCTCGCGAATGATACATTCGGGGAAACCTATCACTTCCAGAAGTTACATAAGAATACGCTCGGCCAGATTTTCTACGGTAATAATCTCCATTTCAAGGAATTCGGACGGCATCATCGTTTTGTTACGGCATCTCGTGGCATCGACGCGATGAGAGAACAGCCAGAAGCCGATTGGGACATCAGCCGAGGCACCTTTGTGCTCTATTATCTGTTTCCCAACATACAACTTGTTGTTAATAGCGCGAGCTGTACTTTGATAAAAATTTATCCCGCGCGCGACAATCCGGGTCGTTCAATTACCCAAATTTCTTTCTACTATTCTCAGGCAATGATTGAACTGGCCAATGCCGCAGAGGCAAACGAAGACATCGCTAAGGTAACGCCTGATAATGTTTATGATCCAGATTCGCAGGCTGATGCAGTACAAACATTGGCAGCATCTCTTGAGGTGTTTAGCAGTACTATCGAGCAGGAAGATTACGTAATGGGAGAGTTTCAGCAAAAATCAGCGGAGAACGGTTTGTTGAAAGAAGTTATCTTTGGACGGAATGAACCGGCACTGCATCATTTTCATAACTCATTTCGAGGCGCATTGGGCCTGGAATCGCTTGAGCAATCGGACTAAGACCAAACTGCATGCTTTTTGTGTAGCAGGCATCTCCTGTATTTTCTGCGTCGCTGTTTTCCGGCGGCCAATTCCATTTTAACGTCCAAAGACTGGGAGTGAAGTTCCATGGGAGTACATTAAGTGGTCGAGCATGAATTAAACGTCGATTTCGAATGGCAGGATCACACGGGTCCGTACCGTATTCTCACAGACGAACAGGTAAGTCAGTACGATAGGCAAGGGTTTTTCATTTACAAGGATGCGTTCGATGCGGCCACGATCGCAGATCTTATTGCCGCTATCGACCCCCTTGAGGCTCAGTTTGAGCAAGAGGTCCGAGAAAAATATGGGGGGACTGCTTTTATTATGCGAGCAGATGAAATTACCTTTACCGCGCATCTTGTTACCAAGTCAAAGACCGCTCGCGAATTCACGCTTAACTCGTTTTTCAGGGATATTTGCTCGGACCTATTGGGCCCGAATGTTCGTCTCTACTGGGATCAATCGGTCTACAAGAAACCGGGGACCAAGGATATCTTTCCGTGGCATCAGGATAATGGGTATACCTATGTTAAGCCGCAGCAATACTTGACCTGTTGGGTCGCGCTGACCGATGCGGGTGAGAACAATGGTTGTCCAGTGATCTCTCCAGGCATCCACCGGCGCGGAACGCTTGCACATCAAATGACTAGACTCGGTTGGGATTGTATCGGTGACAGGGACATTCCAACTATCAGAGCTCCCGTCAAGGCCGGTAGTGTCGTGGTATTTTCGTCATTGACACCACATATGACTCTACCGAATACGACGACTGATGAAATCAGGAAGTCATACATTGTGCAATTTGCACCCGACGGAGCGGTAGTGATTGGCAAAAAAAATGGTGACAATTTTAGTTCTCTGGCCAATGACGCGGATCGCCAATATTGGATTCTGCAGGATGGTGCTACTCCGCTATAAGTCGTATTTAGATGTGTATCTCTAGGGATGACATCAAGTCAGCCAGAATCTCGGAACCGGCCATCTCTCTTTGTTCATCGAGAACAGCTTGAAGGTTGTCCATTGTGGTTAGCGGGTTGGCCAGAACAACCCGAAATACCACAATCATATCTCCTCCATACCGCTGTGGGTTTAAGTTCGTGCGGGATACGAACGACTTGCCCGCTGCACGTTGTGACTTTTGTATCAAACGGGTAATTTGATCCACAATTGCATTGATCAGCCGCCTCTTGTCTCGATCTGCTCGCGCTAACAATTTTTGTATTTTGGTCGGTACATAACGATACGCGAGAATATTAAGCTCGGGTTTTGCGATTAGCTCAAAATCTTCACTTTGATCGATCAGCGTGGCAAATTGTTTTGCCTTTTCAATATTACCGTCGATAAGGATCTCGTAGCCTTTTCGTCCTATTACGTAAAATCCGGCGTGGACCAGCATCGCCATACCGGGGCGCGAGCCTTCTAAGGTACGTGAGCCGAGATCTTTGGAGCCCTTGCGGATAATGTAGTTAGCGTGATGCTCGATTGCGGAGAGGGCGGTCGAATCTTTAAACAACACCATACCCGATCCCATCGGTACATAGAGTTGTTTGTGGGCATCTATAGTGACCGAATCGGCTCTTTCAATCCCTTTAAGTAACAGGCGATGGGTCTGGGAAAACAATGTTGGCCCGCCCCACGCGGCGTCGACATGATAATGACAATCTACTTCTCCTGCGATATCAGCAAGCTCGTCTAAGGGGTCGATGTTTCCGGTCTCGGTAGTGCCCGCAATGCCGATAATGGCCATCACCCTAATACCCTTTTTTTCGAGCTCTTTACAGTGCCGACGAAGCTTTGCGGTATCGATGCGGTTATTTTCATCGGTATCGACAGCAATGAGATTATCTCGTCCGATGCCTAATAGATCTATCGCCTTTCCAAATGAGTAGTGGCCGCGGCGAGAAATTAATACCGCCACGCCATTATAACATTTGTGTTGCAGTGCGCCGTGTAGCCCTTCTTGAGCAATACCTGTGAAGTTTTCGCTGGGAGCAAACAATTTGTTGCGAGCGACCCACAATGCTGTGATATTGGCAATCGTGCCCCCAGAGCAAAATGCCCCCAGAGCGTGGTCGCTATCGTGCATCCATTGCTCGTAAAAGGCATCATTAC
>ENA-OSET01000625-OSET01000625.1-sediment-metagenome-genome-assembly--contig:-NODE-625-length-39148-cov-13.022037_pt1 | contig 39148 bp, 43 predicted proteins | sample MGYA00237882_ERZ534229 | MGnify/ENA primary metagenome ERZ534229 (study PRJEB26408, sample SAMN06266212) | sediment metagenome | isolation source: Hudson Canyon methane seep mesocosm | place... | reverse complement strand
TGGTGGGCCCACAGGGACTTGAACCCCGGACAAAGGGATTATGAGTCCCCTGCTCTAACCAACTGAGCTATAGGCCCAAAACTTTTACTTATCAGTGTCCAAGAAACTTTTTAACTGATCTGAACGTGTTGGGTGACGTAGCTTGCGTAATGCTTTTGCTTCAATTTGACGAATACGTTCACGTGTCACGTCAAATTGTTTGCCCACTTCTTCTAGTGTGTGGTCGGTATTCATGTCAATACCAAAACGCATTCGTAATACTTTTGATTCTCGCTCTGTCAATCCGCCTAGTATACCTTGTGTTGCCTCTCTTAGTCCTTCAATCATTGCAGAATCTTGAGGAGACATTACGTTGACGTCTTCAACAAAATCACCTAAATGTGAATCTTCATCATCACCGATCGGCGTTTCCATTGAGATTGGTTCTTTAGATATTTTAAGCACTTTACGTACTTTATCTTCAGGCATATCAACTTCTTCAGCCAATTCTTGAGGTGTTGGTTCACGCCCCATTTCTTGTAACATTTGACGTGCAATTCTATTCAATTTGTTAATGGTTTCAATCATATGAACAGGGATACGAATAGTTCGTGCTTGATCTGCAATTGAGCGAGTAATTGCCTGGCGAATCCACCATGTTGCGTAAGTTGAGAACTTGTAACCACGCTGATATTCAAACTTATCAACCGCTTTCATTAAGCCGATATTACCTTCTTGGATTAAATCTAAGAATTGTAACCCTCGGTTTGTATATTTTTTGGCAATTGAAATAACAAGACGTAAGTTAGCTTCGACCATTTCTTTTTTAGCTCGACGCGCTTTTGCTTCAGAAATAGACATCTGACGACTAATTTCTTTTATCTCTGCAATAGGCATTACACGATCTTCCGACAAGTCGGCTAATTTTGTTTGTGCATTTAAAATGGTATCAAGATTTTTCTTAATTGTTGATGAGTAATGTTTTTTGGCCCGGATATGTTTATCCGTCCATTCAAGATTAATTTCATTGCCTGTGAATGAATCGATAAAATCACGACGGTTCATTCTAGCGTCATTAACAACAATCTTGGCAATTGTACGTTCTTGCTGACGAATAACACTAACCGTTTCAGACATTAGGCTGTTTAAGGCGATTAATGTTTTTGGTGTTAGTTTAAATTCTAGGAATAAGCTCGTAACCAATTCTTGAGCATCAGTATCTTTATCAGATGCTTGGAGCTTTTTATTTGCTTTTATTAGTGCGTCAAAGCGTTCTTTAGCTTCTTCAGGATCAATGCCTGCAGGGGTATCATCTTCGTCGTCATCACTCTGAGCGGGCACGCCAGGAGTTGGAATAACGTTAGTCTCTTCTTCCGGAAGAATAAAGCCTTTGATAAGTTCATTGAGACGCATGTCACCCGCTTCTACTGCGGAATAACGTTCAAGGAATGTAGCAATACAGGGCGGATACGTAGAAAGCATACGAAGGCTTTCTTTTAAACCCGCTTCAATACGCTTGGCAATAACAATTTCGCCTTCACGCGTTAGCAGTTCTACTGAGCCCATTTCACGCATATACATTCTAACAGGATCAGTTGTTCGGCCAAATTCACCATCAGAACTGGCTAAAACAGCAGCTGCTTCATCTGTTGAAACATCATCATTGCTTGAAGCAGCTTCGGCAAGCCGTTCCATTTCATCCGTATCCATGCCATCTTCATGAACCATGATACCGAGGTCACTAAACATACCAATAATGTCTTCGATTTGATCTGCATCGACCATATCTTCAGGCAAATGATCATTTATCTCACCATAAGTAAGATATCCACGCTCCTTACCTAGGGTAATCAGTGCTTTAATGCGTGACTGTTGATCTTTCATTTGACCTCTTTATTTTTCATTGTTGTTTAGCGATAAAACTCAGCCGCACATTATAACGATAACCCTATAATAATGCACGCTTTTGTTTGCGCAGATTTTAAGACTTTTTAACTAAGCTGTTGTATTTCTATACGTTCAGCATCGGTTAGGTTTCGTAACCCTTTGTTCATTAAAACAGTATGTCGCTGCTCTTTTGCTTGTTGCTGTAATTGCTGAATGATGCCTGTTAATTCTGCTTGCAGTTTATCTGCATCAAATGAGAGCGACTGTTGTGCCAATTGTTGTAAATGACTTTCATGTCGGCTATCGCGTGCACGCTCTAATAAAGCAGCAGTATTAAGATGGGGATTATCTTGTAAAGTTTCAAGCATCTGGACCAGTATTTTTATTCCGGGCTGTTCAAGTGATGCAACTTTGTCAAAAATACCTACGTCCACATGAAGTTCCGGGTGCTGTAATAATATAGTTATTGCCATTCTTATTGGTGATATTGCACCTGATACTTTTGTTGTCTTCTGCTTGTTTTCTAACGAGGTCTCAACAGGCTGTTCTAAGTGTCGATTCAGCACAGCTGTACTCGTCTGCGCTTTTTCAGCTAAACGCTGCTCAAGCATATCTCGATAGATTCCTGCAGGAACGTGTCTCAGATAAGGCTTGGCAATTTCAACTAATCTAGCCCGCCCATCCATTGATGCAATATCCACTCGATTTTCCAAGCTATCAAAGAAAAAATCAGAATAGTTTTTTGCTTCATCTACTAAATTATTGAATGTTTCTGCTCCTTGCTGCCTGACGACACTGTCAGGATCTTCCCCATCTGCTAGAAACATAAACTTTAATTGAGAGTTCCCGCCTAAGAACGGTAATGCATTTTCTGCTGCTCGCCAAGCAGCTTCTCGTCCTGCTCGGTCACCATCGAAACAAAATACAATCTCAGGTACACTTCGCACTAATTGCTGTAAATGCTCAGGGGTTGTCGCGGTCCCAAGTGTGGCAACCACATTTGTGACACCATGCTCTGCCAAAGAAATCACATCCATATAACCTTCAACAATGACTATTCGATCAAGCTTTCTATTTGATTTTCGAGCTTGATACAAGCCATACAGTTCTCGACCTTTATGGAACACAGGTGTTTCAGGTGAGTTTAAATACTTTGGCGTACTATCGTCTAAAACGCGCCCGCCAAAACCAATGACTCTCCCACGTCGATCTCGAATGGGAAACATAACTCGATTACGAAAGCGGTCGTAGGTTCGCCCTTTGTCGTTACTGCTTAATAAACCTACTTCATTGAGCTGTTTATTGGCAAAGTCACTGGAACCAAAGGTTCGAAGTACATTATCCCAACCATCGGGGGCCATGCCAATATTAAAGTGCTCAATAGTTTTGGATGACAAACCTCGTCGCTTTAAATAATCAACAAAGGGGCCTCGTTGAGGATGAGACTGTAGTTGGTGAACGAAATACTGGCTGACTTTATCTAGCAAGTCATAGAGATTTTTTGTGGAGGGTGCCGTTGATAATGACTGAGATTCAGGAACAGTCATCCCTACATGGTCTGCAAGCTCCTGAATCGCTTCCGCAAAACTCAGTTGCTCATACTCCATTAAAAAAGTAATTGCACTTCCACCCTGGCTACAGCCAAAACAATAATAAAATTGTTTTTCGTGGTTTACATTAAATGAGGGAGTTTTTTCGTTATGAAAAGGACAGCAAGCTTTTAGATTTTTACCTGCTTTTTTTAATGGTACACGCGCATCGATAATATCAACGATATCAACACGAGTTAATAGCTCATCAACAAATTGAGTGGGAATTTTACCGGCCATGACGAGGCGCCTATAGCCGATTTAATTCTGTAGTTACATTCCAGCCTAGATAAAATTTAGGCAAGGAAATCACTTTAAGCAGTAAGAGCAGCCTTAACAAGGCCACTGACTGCACCCATATCTGCTCGACCTTGAAATTTAGGTCGCAATGCTTTTATTACATTACCCATTTCTTTAGGTCCTGTCGCACCAATTTCAGCAATAGTTGCTGCAATTTCAGCCGCAATTTCATCTGCAGTTAATGGTGTCGGCATAAACTCTTCAATAATTGCTAGCTCAGCAATTTCAATAACAGCTAAGTCATCACGACCTGCTTCTTGAAATTGACTAAGAGAATCACGGCGTTGCTTACACATTTTCGTCAAAATAACGATAATGCCGTCATCATCAAGATCTTTACGGTTATCTACTTCAAATTGTTTGATCGCAGCAGTAATCTGGCGCAATGTTGCAAGACGATCTTTGTCTTTCGCGCGCATGGCGGTTTTGACGTCATCTTGAATAGTAACCTTTAATGGACTTGCTTCAGCAGGCATAATTATTATCTTTTCTAGTACATGCGAATGCGGCGAGCGCTTTCACGAGATACTTTCTTTTGGTGACGTTTAACTGCCGCTGCAGCAGCGCGTTTACGTACTGTAGTTGGTTTTTCGTATTGTTGACGAGCGCGAGCTTCTGTCACTGTACCTGCTTTTTCGCAAGCACGTTTGAAGCGACGTAAAGCAATATCAAATGGTTCATTTTCTTTTAAACGTACTGAAGGCATTAATAATTCCTAACAAATTTATATGGAAAAGCCCGTAATTGTACGAAAGATCAATGACAAAGATCAACTACTTTCTAAAGAAGGCGTAATATACCCCTGAATTATTTAACAACGGGCAAATTAATTATGCGGGTATTAGGCGTCGAATCATCCTGTGATGAAACGGGAATTGCCATCTATGATAGCGAAAAAGGCTTATTAGCACACGCACTTTATAGTCAAATAGCGATGCATGCTGAATATGGCGGTGTCGTACCTGAGCTTGCCTCACGAGATCATATCCGCAAGGCCCTGCCCTTGATTGATGAGGTTCTGACTGAAGCTAAATTAAACCGAAATGATATTGATGCTGTTGCTTATACTGCAGGACCGGGTCTAGTTGGCGCTTTATTAGTCGGTGCGGCCATTGGTCGCAGTATTGCTTGGGCACTTGATATTCCTGCTCTAGCAATCAACCATATGGAAGGACATTTACTCTCACCTCTATTGGAGGAGCAACCTCCAGAGTTTCCATTTGTCTCTTTACTTGTATCTGGTGGACATACCTTATTAATCGATGTGCAAGGAATTGGACAGTATCAATTATTGGGAGAGTCTATTGATGATGCCGTTGGAGAAGCTTTTGATAAAACAGCGAAAATGTTGGGACTAAGTTATCCAGGCGGCCCTATTTTAGCGAAATTAGCAGAACAGGGAACGCCAGATAAATATCAATTTCCGCGGCCAATGACTAATCGTCCAGGTTTGGATTTTAGCTTCAGTGGTTTAAAAACATTCTCGATGAATACATGGCGTGATAGCGAACAGACAGAACAAGATAAGGCTGATATATGTTTAGCATTTCAAACTGCTGCTGTGGAAACGCTTGCCATAAAATGTAAACGTGCCTTGAAAGAAACAGGGAGAAAAACATTAGTTGTAGCCGGTGGCGTAAGTGCAAATAAAGCCTTACGCACTCGCTTAGATGCGATGCCACATATTAATGTCTACTACCCTCGCCCAGAGTTTTGCAGTGACAATGGCGCAATGATCGCCTTTGCTGGTGCTATGCGTGAGTCTGCGATGGTGAAACAAGCGTCGCCAACATTCTCGGCTCGACCTCGTTGGCCTTTGGATGAATTAAGCCCGCCTTAAACGTTGGTCGAGCTTTAAGCCGACATCTTGGACTGAAGTACAACCTACAACGATATTCTAAGAATGGCGGGGGATTTTTACCACATCAAGTCATCTGGAATTTCATAATCCGCATAGGGGTCATCATCATTCGATTGTTCTTCAGCTTGCGTACGGATCACGAGTTCAGGCAATCGACTTTCAATTCGTTCAGCAATTTTATCTGGGATTAAGGTGTAATGTTCGCCTACGAAAGCAATAGCTAAATAACCTTGTGTGAGCTCTTTTTGTTGGTCCGAAGTAATGTACAACTTTTTAACTTTATTGCTATGGGTAAAGTTATAGGCCAATTCAGCCTCTTTAGGTATATCAATAGCATGTTGCTGAACAATCTGTCTGACTTCAGCCACTAACGCTTTACTTGCCAACTCAGCATCACGCTGTTTGTTTAATTCTAAATCGCGCTGTTGTTTTTCAAGCTCTGCTTGCTCTAACTCGTGCTTCATTGCATCCGTTTGAACATCTTTGCCAGATTTAACTGCTTTTCTATTTTTATTATTTGTTTGGCGTTTTTGATGTTGTGATTTTTTTGCTTTCTTTTTATCAACAACACCCATGTTAAGGAGCTGGTCTGCTAGTGATGCCATTATTTAGATTGTCCTTCTTCGCCTGATAATAAACGTTTAATATTGCCATGATGACGAGCAACTAACATCATTGCAATGATCAAAATAATCCAACGTGCATTCACGCTATCAATCAGCCAAATACTATAAACAGGCCCTAATGAGGCTGCGATAATTGCTGATAATGATGAAATTCGACTTAGTTTGAACACAATCAACCAACTTAATAAGATTGAACCTGCAAGTAATGGAGATAAGGCTAAAAAACCGCCCAATGCAGTAGCCACACCTTTTCCACCCTTAAATTGAAAGAAAACGGGGTATAAATGTCCAAGAAAAGCCGCCAGCGCTGTAGCAGCAAGCCACGTTTCATCTAGTCCCAGTAAGATAGCAATAACGACGGGTAAAATACCCTTAACAACATCAAGAATTAATACAGTTGCTGCTAACTTTTTTCCACCAAAGCGTAATACATTGGTTGCGCCTGGGTTGCCAGAACCTTGGGAGCGAGGATCTGGTAGCCCTGCTAGTTTACATAAAATAATCGCACTCGATAAAGAGCCTATTAAGTAAGCGCCAACAATAACCATCATTGGCAGAGCAAGTGTTTCAAGCATGATATGATGCACCTCAATTCAATATCCCTACATTATAGGGCTGTTGGCAGTTATTTCCACTTTTCTAGTTGTGAGCCATGGACAAAATATTTCTTAACGATCTTCAAATCGACACTATTATCGGCATTTATGACTGGGAGCGTGAAACACTGCAAACCCTCAGTTTTGATTTAGAAATGGATTGGGATATTGCTAAGGCAGCAAAAAGCGATGATATTGAAGATACGTTAGATTACGGTGCCATTGCTACAACTATTGTTAGCTTTGTTGAAGCAAGTCGCTATCAATTGATTGAAACACTCGCTGAAGATTTAGCAGCCTTATTACTACAAACGTACCCTATTCCAAAACTCAAGCTTATGCTGAGTAAACCCGTCGCATTGCATGGACAAAATATCGCTAGAATAGTTATCGAGCGTCAAAAGTAATGTCTCAAAGCCACTCAGGCTATTTATTGGGCATTGGTAGTAATATCGATCCTCATAAAAACATTACTCAGATCATTCATCTATTACTTGAGCATTTTCCTTTGCTCTCACTAAGTCGCGTATTAGAAATCCCCCCTATTGGTATGAATAGTCAGCGTGACTTTCTTAATCTGGTTGTTTTCATTCAAACCGAACAAGCAGAGTCTAAGCTAAAAACTATTTGTAATACGATTGAAGTTCAGCTCGGTCGAAATAGAAATGATCCCGAACGAAAAATAAAAGATCGCCCTGCAGATTTAGATATTCTAACTAAGATACAACTTCCCGAAGAGGCTGAACGATCCGCACATATGATTACGGATGAGTACTTCCTCTATCCCCTACTCGATGAACTGATTGCTCATTTGGTGAATAAGCCCTTCGAACTACAACAGGCTGGTGTTGAAATGAATATTGATGGCTTAAGCTTTGGACAAACGGCGGCCACCATCAACGGGAATGCTCGCGCCAGTAACAAACGGGTTATCTAGCAGACTTTTGACTGCCAAATAAACAGGCTCAACCCCTCCCTCTTTTGCGAGCGGTGTTTCTGACAACATGTGCTGTTGAACTTCCTGAGAGTGCTGCTCTGTAAACAGAACAGGGCCAGGAGCAACAGCATTTACCTTAATTTGTGGCGCAAACTTCTTTGCCATTGCCAACATCATATTATGCAAACCTGCTTTTGTCGTGCCATAAATATCAAAGCGTGGCGTAGGGTTTTCAACATTAATATCGGTGATATGAATTATATCCGCAGGACTTTCATCAATACCCTGTAATAACGGCTGTAATCCTTGATTAATCAAAAAAGGTGCCATCATATGAACATTAAAAAACTGTTCATATTGCTCTGCTGCTACAGCTAAATCATCTGCTGTAGCTGAAAACGATGATGCATTGTGAATCAATGCTCTAAAACTAGTACAACGTGTTTTTAACGCTTCAACAAACTGTAAAATAGCAGCACTATTATTGAAGTTAGCTTGTATTGTCTCAACACCTAAATCTTGTAAGACTTGGATTTCATCAGTATGCGTACGATAATGAGCAAGCACGGTATAACCATCTTGATGTAATCGTAAGGCAAGATGAAAACCAATGCGACGACCTGAGCCAGTGACTAATACTGCTTTTTCTAACACCTGATAACATCCTTAAAATATGACTATAGCTGATAAATTACCTGCTCCTGACCCAATAGCGCAACAACATAGTGAACAACTATTAGCCCTTATCAAGCAAAAAATAGTCGATGCTGGAGGAAAGATTAGTTTTGCTGAATATATGCACGCCTGTCTTTATACGCCAGGGTTAGGTTACTACAGTGCCGGTAGTCATAAGCTTGGTGAGAAAGGTGACTTCACCACCGCACCGGAAATATCTTCACTCTTTTCACGTACCCTTGCTTGCCATATTAATGATATTTTTTCTCAAATTAAAAACAACAATATTCTAGAATTTGGGGCGGGTAGCGGAAAAATGGCTATCGATATATTAAAAGAATTAGAAGCTATTCATAGCTTACCGGACCAGTATTTTATTATCGAAGCAAGTGCTGACTTGCGACAAAGACAACATGAATCCGTATCAAAACATATTCCTCACCTTGCTGAAAAAGTGGTTTGGTTAGATTCATTACCTAAAGACTTTGTCGGTATTGTAGTTGCAAATGAAGTCTGTGATGCAATGCCAGTACATTGCCTGCATTTTAAAGAAGGCAAGGTAAGTGAGCGGTATATAACATGTAATGATGAGGCTTTAGTTTGGTGTAATGACGAACTATCTCAAACAGAATTAAACCATTCTACGGATGAAATTCAATTATTAATTGGTGACAATGACATCATTACCGAAGTTAATTTAGCCGCCAAGGCGTGGTTGGCAAGCCTTGCTTCCACACTTAAACAAGGTGCTGTATTTATTATTGATTATGGGTACCCCAAAACCGAGTATTACCACCCTCAGCGTTCCAAAGGCACATTAATGTGCTATTACCAGCATCAAGGCCACGATAACCCGCTTATGTTGCAGGGCTTACAAGATATAACCGCTCATGTTGACTTCACTGCTTTAGCTCAAGCAGCTATTGATAATCAACTTGATGTCGATGGGTTTCAGTCTCAAGCTGATTTCTTATTGGCAGGCGGCATAACAGATCTACTCAATCATTCAGAATCGTTAAATGAACTAGCGCTTTTTCAACAAGCCACCGAGGTAAAACGCCTCACTTTACCTTCAGAAATGGGTGAAAACTTTAAAGTATTAACGCTTAGTAAAAATATTGAACAACCATTAACTCGTGCTCAATTAGGTGATCGACGCCATCGTTTATAAAGCGGCCAAGGCCCCTAAAAAACAGGGTTTAGGATATAAAGCTTCTTATTTCATTGTAACGGTAGAAATGAAGTCACTTTATACCCTTTCCTCTTTTAGCTACGCCTCTCGGAAGGTTGTTATAATTTAACTTTCTTATACATTTTTTTAGCAACCGAATTTGCAGAGTCTTTTATCGATGCAAACATCGTCTCAAGAAAGGCAACAGCTTCTTTTGGTGCTTTATCAGGTGAGCCTGCATCAAACGGTGGTTGAGGATCATACTCTAAGTATAATTGGATTGATTCAGCGTAAAGCTGAGATCTCAATTTGGCCGCGATTGTTAGCGCCAAATCAACCCCAGCCATCACACCGGCACCTGTAATTCTATTTCTATCCTCTACTACGCGTTCTTTAACTGGCTCAGCCCCCAACTCAGTAAGACTATCGATAGTTAACCAATGTGACGTTGCTTTATAGCCATCCAATAATCCTGCCGCACCAAGAATCAGTGAGCCAGTACACACACTTGTAACATATTTTGCAGAGTTAGCTTGCTGCTTTAGAAATGCTAAGACTTCCGGGTCTTCCATCACTGCAAAGGTACCTGATACACCTCCCGGTACAAATAATACATCGCACTGTTTAGGGCAATCTTCAAAGGAAACATCAGGAGTGACAGGAATGATAGATTTTTGTTGGTTTTTGATTGGGTTAGTATCTTTCCATACCAAGTGTATGTCTCGATTCAGTAATGATTCAAAAACAGTCAGAGGTCCGACCAAGTCTTGAAGGAACATTCCAGGGTAAACCAAAATAACAATTGTAATTTTAGGTCCACCAGTCAAATGATGATAGTCATTCATTACCTCTTCATGAGAGCGAGTCTTGTTCGCTGATATTGCTACCTTTTCCTCTGCAGAAGCCAGTCGATGTTTTCCTAGCATCGCCAACAAAGTCGCGACACCCGTTAACTGCATGAAATTACGTCTTTTCATTCTTCGCTTTCCTAGTATTTAATGGCGGCAGATAAAAAAGCCGTTACACCATTGTCAGGACTCACTCTTCCACCAAAATAATTATAAAATTGGACGTAATCTTTGTTTGTTAAATTCTTAATGGTTAAGCCTAGTTTATAGCGGTCTGTTTCGTAATTGATTGCAGCATCTACCGTATGAAAACCATCCACAGTAAATGTATTGGCATTATCTACAAATACGTCAGATTGCCATTTCACACCAATACCGGCTCTGATACCTTTAAGTGCTCGTCTTTGAAACTGATAGTTTGCCCAAATAAGTGCCGAGTCGTCAGGCACTCCTGCAACTTTATTGCCTGAGGTTACTGTAGCACTCACATCATTCGTATATATAGTATCGGTATGCGCATAGTTAGCTAACAGCGTCCAAGCGATTGTTGGGTGCCATATCATATCAATATCAAAACCTTTTGATTGTTGCTCTCCTGTCGGAGTAGAGGGGAAACCAACAGCAATATTTGTTCTTTCAATATTATAAAAAGCAAACTGTCCTGTTAGTTTAGAATTAAAATCAAACTTTAGCCCTGCTTCAGTATTTTTAGATCTTGGTGCTTTAGGTGCTGTACCTGGAGCAAAGGTGGCAAAGGGTGCAGCACGTAAGCCCTCGCCATAGCTAGCGAATATCGATACTAGAGGATTGAAGTCATATACCGCTCCCAGCCGTGGTAGCAATTCACTTTCATCTGTTTCCACCACATTTCCTGTCGTTAGCTCATTGTAATGAACTTTAACTGTTCCTTGTCTTAGGCCGGCAAGTAAATGTATCCGTTCCGCAATAGTGCTTTGTAACTGTACATAAACACCATACGTTGTGTTTTTTAGGATTGAATCATTAACAGTAGTAAAAGCTGATTTAGTTGGTTCTACATAAGGGGAATTAAAAGTAGGATTTGCAAGATCTACTGTATTAATAGTAATAAAAGCATCAGAAGTCAAAAAACCTTCATCTTTCAACTCCGAATAATCGGCTCCAAACAATAAGGTATTTTTTGTTTCTCCCACGTCAAATTTGAATGTTGTGTTGCCTAAAATAGAGTGTTCACGTTGCTTTTGAAAAAGAACATTATTCGCTAAACCCCATGTGCTTGGGCCAATGAATGGTGCGTTGGCAGCAAAACCATCTGCCCCAACAATGGATTGTACTTTTTCATCAAACTCTGACTTTGCATAACGTGCTTTAAGATTGAATGACCATTGCTCATTAATCTGGTGTTCAAGCGATGCCCAAATGCCATTAAACTCAGACTTACTATCAGGTATGTTCTCATTACCAATAAATAAATCTGGTTTAATTTTGAAGTTACCAATTACTGTGCCTGTCACAGGTAAACCTTGATATTCTTGCTGGCTCCACTTCGACAATTTTCCTTGTAAAGTAAGCTTCGTATCATCATTATTGGTTAATACTAATGATGGGTTAATGTTATGACGGTCTTGCTCAATAACATCTACATGACTTTCTGCATTCGTATACTCACCAGTAATGCGGAATAATACGTTCTCTGTAATCGGCTGATTAATATCAAAAAAGGGCTGCATGAAGTGATTGCTGCCCACTTTCACACCTAGTTCACCGAACTGTTCTGCTTGTGGCAATTTGGAGTTTATATTGATAACACCACCCACAGGAGATCCAGACCCACCGCTAAACAAGACGGCATTTGATCCCTTTAATACCTCAATACTATCTACATTAATTAAACTTTCCCGATCCCCTGGGTTGTAAAACTGGCTAAAGCCATCAATAAGCTGTTCTGCTGCAAAACCTCGTACTAAGGTTGATTCAGTGGCAGGAGATGAAAATTCTGCATTTGTTCTGACACTACTCACATTAGCTAACGCCTCGCTAACAGTAATGTTCTGTTGGTCATCAATCAACTGACGAGGTACCACATGAATTGATTGGGGGATTTGCTTAATAGGTGTGTCCGTTCTCGTTGCAGAACTCGTGTTCTGGACTGAATATTCATTTTCTTGATTGCCAATAACATGAAGTGATTCAAGCTGAAGTGGTTCAGTATTTTCATTTGAAAGTGCAACTGGCGATATGATTGTTTGAGCGAGCAACGTTACCGCTGCTGTAATATAGGTTTTATTTAACATATTAAGGATATTCCATTAAAAATACCGACAAATGAAATCCATTTCATCGGAAGAAGGCCACTGAAATTAGCTGATATACAAGGAGGGGAGCGCAGACAAAGCCCTGACCAAGATATAAGTCTCATATTTTAATGCATAGCACCCCGTGAGTTCACACAGTTTTATTATAAAAAACAACTAATATTGAGGCATATACCCCACTCTCAAAACATTGAGCTACTATAGTCTTAAAAGTAAAATAAATATTATTCAGGATAGGCGCTTGATTTATATACAATATGCAACAAAAAAGGAGCCGAAGCTCCTTTCTTTTTTCACTGAACCGTTGTTACTTATGGTGTTGGTTTTGACTCTTCAAGCTGCTCTTTCAAGCGCTGAATTTCATCTGACATATCAAAGATAATTTCCTTCATCTTACCAACATCATGGCGAAGATTAGCCGCATCTTGCTTGCTTTGAGCAATATCATCTAACAACTCAGGAGTCACAGTGCTCGTGTCACCTGTTTTATGTTCTTTCGCTGCTTGTAAAACGGTTGCTATATCAATAATGATCCAATCTGCACGCTCTTTACCTGTTTCAGGGTCAAGGTAATATGACTGCCCCTTATCCAAGGCTACGCGAACATTGGGTTTGGAATCAAATGAACGCTTTCCTGGTAATAAGGGATGAAGACGACGATCTATTTCTTGTCCTGTCGCGATATCTTTAGTTTTATAAAGCTCGTGAACAAGACCAAAAATGATATTTAAACGGCCATCACTGATAAAGACTCGCCCCGTATTTGTTTTACGCTCTTTCGCTATCGTCCCAGCATGAGAGCCAATGGAAACGAAATTAACATCTTCATTAGTTTGTGCTTGACCAAGGCCACTAGAAAGAGCGGTACTCAATATCTGAACTTCACTCCGCGAAAATAGTGCTGCCTCAGTCTTCTTGAATAGTTTCTTTTCAATAACGAATAAAGATCTTAATACGGTTCGCATTTCATCACTTGTCAGCGCTTCAGGGTGTTGATTTGCAACTCCAGCCATATCTCGGTTAACAATCTTGACGTACTGTAATCCTGATTCCCATAAAGTGCGCCCCTCTTGTCCAAGCAAAACATCATCTTCTGTCGGTGCCTTATCTCGTGTAAACATTCCACCGCCGCAGGCGGTTAATCCACCAGCTAACATAATGCTGATAGCAATCACGCTTCCTAACTTAATAATCTTACGCATACTATTTCCTCTTTAATTATTCGCTGTTGGCTTGGGACTATTGGCTTCTGCCTTTTGTTCCCTGCAAAGCAATGCTTGAACTGATTCTCGTGGGTTATGACCTTCAAACAGTATTTTACAGACCTGCTCTACTATTGGCATTTCAACCCCTGCCTGTTTGGCTCGCATTAATACTTCTCGTGCCGCATGCATGCCTTCAACAGTCTTTCCTACTTCTGCTACAGCTTGCTCTACAGTCAAACCTCGACCAATCGCTAATCCTAGCTGACGATTTCTACTCTGATCATCTGTACATGTAAGTATTAAATCACCAATACCTGATAAACCAAACATCGTTTCAGTTTCAGCGCCCAAACTAGCTGATAATCGTAATATTTCTGCCATACCCCGAGTTATCAGTGCTGCCCGAGCATTGGCACCAAAACCTAACCCATCTGCAATTCCTGCACTGATAGCTAAGACATTTTTAACCGTACCACCGATTTGCACACCCAATACATCATTCGTCGTATATACGCGTAATGTGGGGCTATGCAAGGCGAGTGCTAATGCTTGATTAAATGCATCATCTATCGATGCAGCTGTAACAGCTGTCGGTAAGTTTTTTGCTACCTCGGCAGCAAAAGAAGGCCCAGAGATCACTGCCAAAGCATGTGACTTACCTAAAATATCAGCGGCTGTTTCATATAAAAATCGACCCGTTTCAGGTGTTAGCCCTTTTGTCGCCCAACTTACTGGCGTTCCTGCTGTAATAAAGGGTTTAACTTGCTGCAACATGCCAGAAAAAGCAATGCTAGGCACCGATATAAGGACATGTTTAGCAAGTGATAACGCCTGTTTTAAATCAGGTGTCACCTTTAAACTTTCAGGAAAACTCAAACCGGGTAAATAACGCTCATTACTATGCGTTGCTTGCATTGCAGCTAGATGTTTTCCATCACGGCCCCACAACAAAACCTCATTGCCATTTCTGGCAATCGCAATAGCTAAAGCAGTTCCCCAAGCTCCCGCACCAATAACGAGAGTAGGGAATAGCTGTGCGTTATTATCAGACAAAGTTATTGCTTCTGCTTAATGTGCTTTTGTAGCTGCTTGCTGTTTAGCTTGTTCAATTTGCTGCATGTACAAAGCATCAAAGTTAACAGGTGAAAGTACTAATTGTGGGAAGCCACCTTTAATAACCACATCTGAAATCACTTCACGTGCAAATGGGAATACCGTATTTGGACAGTAGCTACCGACTAATGGACCCATTTCTTGATCACTGTAGCCTGTTAAAGAGAAAATACCTGATTGTTTCACTTCAGCTATGAAAGCAACTTTGTCACCGACTTTTGCTGTAACCGTTACTACTAAAGTGATTTCATGATTATCGTCATCAATACGTTTGTATTCATTACCCAACTGTAAATCTATTTCTGGCTTCCACTCTTCACGGAAAATCTCTGGAGAGTTTGGTGTTTCAAAAGAAATATCTTTTGTGTAAATTTTTTGGATAACAAATCGTGCTTGTTGCTCTTCTGTTGCTGCGTTTTCTTCTGCCATGATACTTCCTTAAAGCGTTTAAGACTGAGCCAGTAGGCTATCCAGTCGTTTAGATTGATTAATAGCCACTAAATCGGTGTATCCACCAATGGCCTCATTATTTATAAAAATTTGCGGCACTGTTCGTTGCCGACTTTTTTTCATCATTTCTTGACGTTTTCCAGGATCTAAATCAACACGAATTTCATCGTATTTCACCCCTTTACGATCCAATAATTTTTTAGCCATCACACAATACGGGCATATTGCAGATGAATATATCTCAACTTTAGCCATTAGATTATTAATTTGTCTTTTAACTAAATAGGGGCAACTTGGCATCTTTCCAAGTATTTAAGCCACCTGATAAAACATACACATCTGAAAAGCCTTTGCCGTGAAGCTGTTTTGCGGCAGCGCGTGAACGTTGTCCACTAGCACAAATCAAAATAATCGGCTGTTCTGGATTTTTTAGTGATTTATCTTCTGCCAATTCTGATAATGGCAAACTTACCGATTCAGCAATATGCTCTTTAGCAAACTCAGTCGCTGTTCGAATATCCAAAAACAGACCTTTTTTCTGGTTAACCAGCTGAATAGCCTGTGCTGTGCCGATAGGCGTAATACCTGATATTTTTCGGTTGATAGACTCAGACATTACCAGCCATGCCAATACAATAAAGGCAGTCACTAACAGCCAATGATTAATGACAAAGTCACCTAAATTTTCCATATTAAACCTTAATTTTCACTTAGTAGGGTGCTAGAACAAAAGACATCGCGCATCATTTCTATTAAGCGCAATGTGCGTTCATCCTTCACTCTATAAAAAATGCGATTTGCATCACGCCGAGAAGCCAGAATATCTTTCTCTCTCAACTTTGCTAAATGCTGGGATACATTACTTTGCGTTGTGCCGACACAGTCAACAATATCTTGAACAGCTAATTCTTGCTCACCAACGGCACACAATATTTTTAAGCGTAAAGGATGTGACATTGCCTTTAATGCAAAGGCCGCACGCTCAATGTCGCTATCACGCGCAATTAAATTATTATTTTCAGCTTCAGACACAAACTCACCAACATAGTTACAGGACTGCAATTAGTCATAAAAGACCATATAATACACGGCATTTTTAATGATTGGCACGAATTCCGTATATCTCACTGTCAAATAGCCCATTTTCAGATGATATAATTAATCCCTAAAACAGAGAAGGATGATTCCATGAGCCACCCTCACCGCCCTCTAGCACTCATCATTTTAGATGGATGGGGATTCAGTGAAGATCCAAAACACAATGCTATTTATGCGGCAAACACCCCTGTATGGGATCAGCTCTGGCAAGATTACCCTCACACATTAATTAGCGCATCTGGCGCAGGTGTCGGACTCCCTGGTAATCAAATGGGGAACTCAGAAGTAGGTCACCTTAATTTAGGAGCCGGTCGTGTTGTTTATCAAGAGTTTACCCGCATTAGCCGTGCCATTCGTACCGGTTCATTTTTTACTAACCGTACATTAACTGACGCCGTTGATAGCGCATTAAACAACAATAAAGCCGTACATATAATGGGATTGTTATCATCAGGTGGCGTACATAGCCATGATGACCACATCCAAGCAATGGTGGAGTTAGCGGTACAGCGTGGTGTGAAGAATGTGTATGTTCATGCTTTTCTTGACGGCCGAGATACACCGCCCAAAAGTGCTCAACAGAATATTGAAAAAATGGAAGCGAAGTTTAAACAACTTGGTGGTGGACAGTTTGCTTCAATAATTGGACGGTTTTATGCCATGGACCGAGACCAACGCTGGGATCGGGTTGAAAAAGCATACCACCTTATTACAGAAGGCCAAGGTGAGTTTCAAGCAGAGACGGCTAGCCATGCATTAGAGATGGCTTATACTCGCGAAGAAACCGATGAATTTGTTAAAGCAACGTCCATCGGAGAGCACAGTATCAAGGTGGATGAGGGTGATGCTGTCGTCTTTATGAATTTCCGTTCAGATCGGGCGCGCGAATTGAGCAAAAGCTTTATTGATACTGACTTTGAGAGTTTTCAACGTCAACGCAAAATAGAGCTCGCAAAGTTTGTCACACTCACCGAATACAAAAAAGATTTTACTGCACCAATTGCTTTTCCATCAGAACAAATGCACAACGTCTTAGGAGCCTATGTATCCTCTTTAGGGCTCAAGCAGTTACGTATTGCTGAAACAGAAAAATATGCGCACGTTACGTTCTTTTTTAATGGTGGTCGCGATGAGCCTTTCGATGGGGAAGATCGCATTTTGATCCCCTCACCAAAAATCGATACTTATGATCAACAACCGGCAATGAATGCCCCAGAAGTTGCCGATCAATTAGTAAAAGCGGTTCATAGCAATAAATACGACATGATTATTTGTAACTTTGCCAATGCTGACATGGTAGGTCATACCGGCAATTTCGATGCAGCTGTCAAAGCGGTTGAAGCCCTAGATAACTGCTTAGGTCGCGTGTGGTCAGCACTTAAAGAGTCAGGTGGAGAAATGATTGTAACGGCAGATCATGGCAACGCTGAATTAATGTTAGATGAAAGTACTGGACAGCCTCACACTGCCCATACAAGTAACCTTGTACCCTTAATTTATGCTGGTCGTAATGCCGATTGTCTCGAACAAGGCACGTTATCAGATATTGCTCCGACACTCTTATCATTAATGGAATTGCCAATTCCAACTGAAATGAGTAAACATTTACTCGTTTCATTAAAATAATTTCACTGACTAATTTAATCGTGTCACATCATTTTGTTGTCTTATTACTCCTCATTCTGAGTATCTCAGTTACATCAGCAGATACAGGTGAGACTAAGCAGCAACTTCAATCTATTAAAACAGAAATTCAGGCCTTGAGCCGTGACGTTTCTCAGAATAAAGCCTCTAAATCAGAGCTGTATTCACAATTAAAGCAGCAAAGTAGGGCAGTCTCTACATTAAATAAAGAACTGTTAACTATCAAACAAAAGATGTCTGCACAAAAAAGGGATTTAAGAAAACTACAGCAACACGTTGAACAGCAACAAGGTGCGCATCTAGAACAATTAGAAGCACTCAACCAACAAATCCGTTCATCATACTTTCAAGGCAAACCGAGTTTGTTAAAAGTGCTTTTGAACCAACATGATCCTGCAACCATTTCCCGTAGCTCAAGCTATTTTCGCTATTTCAACCAAGCGAGACAACAACAATTAAATGAGATAAACCTCACCTTAAATAATTTAAGTCATGAACAAAAAGAACTGTATATCGCTCAGAAAAAACAGACGCAGCTCTATGCAGAACAAAAAAACAAACAACAACAGTTAACAGCTCAAACCGTGCTGCGCCAAACAACACTAACGCAATTAGAAGCTAAAATTACAGATCAAGATTCACGGTTAAACTCACTGCGTGAAGAAGAAGACTCTTTACAAGCACTACTTCAATCACTCAATCAACCTAAAGCATCTGTCACTCAAAAACCAATAATACATAAATCTCCCTTTGGCCAACGTGCAGGCTTACTAACATGGCCTATTAAAGGAAAAATACTTGCACACTATGGTAGTTCACGAAATATTGGTAAACTCACATGGCAAGGCATTTTAATATCATCGCCTGCAGGAAAAGATATTGTTGCCGCAGCACCTGGACAGGTTATTTTTGCGGACTGGTTACGAGGCTTTGGTTTACTGATAATTATTGATCATGGCGATCAATATATGACGCTCTATGGCAACAATGAAACATTGTTGAAACGAGCCGGAGACAGCGTCTCTGCTGGAGAGTTAATAGCCCAAAGCGGGAATAAAGGTGTTCGACAACATGCTGGGCTATATTTTGAGATTCGATATAAAGGAAGCCCAACCAACCCATTAAAATGGTTGAGCAAACGAAGTTAGTTACTACTTATTTTTAGGATAAATGCATGAGTTTTTTAAGACGTGATTTTGGTTTGATTGCCGCTGGTGCCACATTAGGTGTCACTCTAGTCTTTGGCCAAATGGTGTTTGCGGACAAACCTGCTAGACCCGATTTACCAATGGAAGAACTGCGTGCATTTTCTGAAATTTTTGGTCGTATTAAAAGTAATTATGTTGAAGATGTTGACGATAAAGAGCTATTACAAAATGCAATTCGAGGCATGTTATCAGGCCTAGATCCTCATTCTACCTACCTTGATCTAAAAGACTTTAAGGAGTTACGAGAAGGTACTTCCGGTGAATTTGGAGGCTTAGGAATTGAGGTCACCATGGAAGATGGCTTTGTTAAAGTCGTCTCACCTATTGATGATACCCCTGCTGCACAGGCTGGCATTCTTGCTGGCGACTTAATTATCCGTTTGGATGACACCCCCGTTAAAGGCCTCACATTAAGTGAAGCCGTAGATATTATGAGGGGGAAACCTGATAGTAAGTTATTACTTACAGTTATACGCGAAGGCGAAGATAAACCACTTAAAATTGAATTGACGCGCGCGATTATTAAAGTCAAAAGCGTTAAACAAAGACTGCTTGAGCCAGGTTATGGTTATGTTCGAATTAGTACTTTTGCATCGCGGACAGGGGCTAGTTTAAAAGAAGCGATTAGCGCGCTTAAAATTGAAAATGATGGTTCATTAAATGGGCTAGTGCTCGATTTACGAAACAATCCAGGAGGCTTACTTGATGCTGCCGTTGAAGTCTCTGATACTTTCATAACGAAGGGCCTCATTGTTTATACTGAAGGTCGCGTTAAAGACTCTAACCACAAATTTAATGCAAAACCGAATGACTTCCTTAAAGGTGCACCATTAGTTGTATTAGTTAATGGTGGCTCAGCATCTGCATCTGAAATTGTTGCCGGTGCATTACAAGATCATGACCGCGCTGTCATTATTGGTACAAAAACATTTGGTAAAGGCTCTGTTCAAACCGTAATGCCTTTAACCAATGAAACTGCAGTAAAAATGACAACAGCTCGATATTTCACACCTTCTGGCCGCTCTATTCAGGCAGAAGGAATCGTACCCGATATTCAACTTGATCCTGTGAAGATTTCAGCCATAGAAACAAGTGAGTTTTCAAGGCTTAGAGAACAAGACCTAAGCAAACATCTTGAGAACAATGGCACGAAAGAAGAAGGTAAGTCCGTTGAAGGAAGTACTGAGGAAAAAGAAGATAAACCTCTCGCTGTAACGGATTATGCTTTATCTGAAGCACTGAACTTGTTAAAAGGTATTAACATTTTGGCACCGAGAAAATAAGGTAACACCAAATGTCGACTGTACTGATTCCTCTTGCCGAAGGTTGCGAAGAACTAGAGGCTGTAACTTTAATTGACTTGCTTCGCCGAGCGGAAATCACCGTCATTACGGCAAGCTTATCTGACACATTACTCGTCACGGCTAGCCGTGGTGTTCGCTTAATGGCTGATACCTCACTTGAAAGTGTTATTTATGATGATTTTGATATGATTATCTTGCCAGGAGGGATGCCGGGGACAACGCACCTTAATGAGGATCCACATATTCATGCCATTTTGAAAAGGTTACATTCCTCAGGAAAAGTAATTGCAGCCATTTGTGCCGCCCCCTTGGTACTTGCTAATGCAGGTTTACTCAGTGGAAAAACAGTCAGTTGCTACCCTGAAGTATTAAACTCAAATGAATGGCCTGAAATTAAACTTGTTGATGATGCCGTTGTGATTGACGACTTAATATTGACATCAAGAGGGCCAGGAACAGCAATGGACTTTGCCTTAGAAATCATTGAATACTTGAAAGATGAGCATACTCGAAGCATCGTTGAATCAGCCTTGGTTCGCTCAAAATAATAGCCAAATTTAGGAAGCCGCATGAACTTATCTGAACTCTCTATTTTGCTGATTGAACCCTCAGCAATGCAACGAAAAGTTATCCTAACTCACCTAAAGAAAGAGGGTGTTGATAAAATTGATGGTGTGGAAACAGGTCAAGAAGCCTTAGATCTTATTAGCCATTACCCGCCTGATCTTATTATCAGCTCAATGTATTTACCTGATATGACGGCAACAGATTTACTGGCAACAATTCGTAAGACAGATAATCTGAAAGATATTAATTTCATGCTTGTTTCTAGTGAAACAAACTACAAAACCCTCGATCCTATTCGACAGGCAGGTGTTGTTGCCATCCTTCCAAAACCATTTGATCACGCCGATCTTCGTCGTGCATTGCGTACAACAGTTGACTATATTGACCCTGAAGAAATGGAGCTCGAAAATTACGATATTACCGAGTTAAAAGTATTGCTTGTCGATGATAGCTCAACGGCTCGCAAACATATTACTCGTGTCTTAAATAATTTAGGACTCCAGCAGATTGAAACGGCAAACAATGGTCTAGAAGCTGTTCAAATCCTAACAGGCCAAGAGTTTGACCTTATCGTCACTGACTTAAATATGCCAGAAATGGATGGACAACAGCTTACAGAGTTTGTCCGCAACGAAATGGGCAATACCTATGTTCCTATACTGATGGTAACAAGTGAACATGATGCCGCCCGACTAGGACATGTACAACAGGCTGGTGTTTCTGCTATTTGTGATAAACCATTTGAACCAAAGTCTATTCGTGAAATTCTTTATCGCGTATTAGATGAGTAGATGCCAAAATTAAATAATAGAAATAGCATCCTGAACTCGTCTGACCAAGCCTAATTGTAGCTCCATTTTTCTATTATTTTCCTGGCACAGAGCACTGCGAAAACCAAGATAATCTGCCATTAATGGTTTTAATGAGGCAATATTTTCAATTCGTAATGCACCAGCTAGGCCGCACAACATGTTATGCCTGCGTGCAACATTCACAAACGCTGTTAATTGAGCTGAGTCCCAGCAGTCTAACAACCCTTGACCGTTCTTAATGGCAGTATCGACCATTACACCTTGAAAACCACTAGATTTTAATAACTGAATACACTCTATATCAGTCATTTTATCGGCAAACAGAACCGCAATAACAGGCGTCTTTAATGATTTAACCTTATCCGCTAATTCACTAATACAGTTGAGTAAATTATCACCTGGAAACAAGCCGATTTTGACATAATCAACACCTGAAGCTGCCATATCGATCATTGCAGAAGTAATAATATCTGCTTGCATCGGTAAATCACCAATCGTGGCACTTGTTTGACATTGTCCATTAATCAACGCCACAATTTGACTTACTATTTCAACAGGCAAAGCGCCTAATGCACCTCTAGTGGGATCTTTCATATCTAAAATATCAGGCAAGAGAGGAAGTAACGTATTTGCTTCTTCTAACGACTTCACGCTAGCTAACCATTTAGTCATTATCTAAATTAATCCCAGCATTATGTATTTTATCCATCAGCCACCCCCACGCTTCTAACTCTCTTTCACCTGCTGTTTTTTCAATCGCAATACCAAGGTAGTTGATTTCTTGTCTAACTTTGTCCTCTGAAAGCATCCCCAAACGACTCACTAAAATAGCGGCATCGATCACCGCACTTTGAGCTCGGTTGAAACCGCGAAACGGCGCATGACTAACATCACAAATAATGGCCGCTTTGAAACTTGCACGTGGATTATCATCATCAAATGAAACCACTTCTAATTCTGTATGTGCGAGTGCCTGACTTAAATAAAAACCTTCAATTTGTTGGCAGGGCAGGGTGTCCCAATCACGTCTTCCTGTTAACGCGCCAGCAAATACCCGTACATCATCAGTATAATTGATGGTGCATTGACGGTGCCGTTTTAAGTTCTCATAGGTTGACGATGGTTTAAATGGCTGAACAACGAAGTGACCATTCACTTCCGACACACCCATTGGTGCACTGTGTGGTTGGCCATCTTCTGCTAACGTGGTTACTATTACTTCATGGATTTTACTGTTTAGAATACTAGGCTGTGCCACATTTCTTTCCTGTCGTCATTGTTGTACCTTCTTCTTTTTGCTTTGTCATATCCTGTTCGTCTTTACTTGTAGCACATCCCCATTCCAACTCTTCATCTTGGGTATACCGTTTTCCTAATTGCCATGCTATCTGTGCTCTAGCCAATTCAGCACCAAGATAAAATGCATGCCCCGTATCGTCCTTTAAATCTAGCTGAGGATAGAAGGCAAATGGATCGTTATCCTGCATTAATCCATCACGATTAAACATGTAGATACCTTCTTCTGCTACTTTAATTCTATAATTAGGATCTTTTATATTACTAGCGAGTTCTTGGATTTCTTCAGCACTATCAGGGAAAGGTCGTCGCTCATGTGTAACCAGTAAGTCACTCGTAATATCGCGAGGTAAACTACTGTCTTCGCGTGCTGAAAACATCATTCTTCTCGCCACATTTGCTTGCTGGATAGAATTTCGTGCGTGAGGACTTACTTCCGTTGCAAGCACGTTATGTATATTAAGTTCAGAAATTATTCCAAACAACATGGCATTAACGCCACTGGTATCTGCATCCGTTAACTCAGTTAAATTACCAACCCCCATCATGATGGGGGCATCAGGGTATTTTCGGCGTAACTCATGGTAACGAACAATAGAATCTGTCAACCCAAAGTGAATAGGATCTAATATTGGATCAGCAATCCAAGGACGATTAATCTTATCCATCAACTCCATAGCTCGTTCTAATGAAGCTAGCGAGCCCATTTCAGCCGGCACTAAAATAGGTATGGAATCTACCTCTTCAGCTAAATGATAGGTTTTCTCAGTCAAGCTTAATAAGTAGTCAGCTCCAGCCTTACCTGCACGGCGTAAATCTTCGATATATAAAGAATCCACACTAACTTTAAAGCCCTCTTCATGAAGCGCAATAATTGCATCCTCCATATGCGGGAACTTTTCTTCAGGCAAACAACCTATATCGATGACATTAGCGCCACAGTCACGATAATACCGTGCACGCTCAAGGATGCTTTCAATATCTCGTTCAGGCGCATCGACTATTTCAGCAAAGATATTGACATCATAGCGGCTTAAATCGGGTTGCTTTCGTGCTCGACCAAAAAACAGGGGTAAATCTTTAACCTCTTCAGGGCCTCGAATAACCTCAACACCTAGCTGCTGACTTAATAACTCTAAATCACCACGACACCGTCCGGGAACAATAATCTGGTCAAAGCCTGCTACATCACCGGGCTCCATTCTACGAGCGATCATTTTGCTTGTCATCAATGCCGCAACTGTTAAGCCTAATTGGTGCACACTATATTCAAAAGGCAAGCCAGGCATACTCTCAAGCACCTTTTCTAAACTACGTTTAGCGAGCTTACCTGTTAGAAAAAGTATTTTTTCAGCCATTAGAATCAAGTTCAGCTAAACGAAGCTGTAAGGCAGCAAGTAACTTCTCTGGATTTTCAACAACAGTTGTTGCTTCAAATGAACGTAATTTATGGGTATGAGCCAAATCAACCTCTCTAGGCCATACTTTTACAATCCTATCTGGAGCGGGGGTATCCATCTCAGGTTCCGTATCACACGCTAAAATGATACTTGGGATCCGGCACTTTCCCGCCTGGGCATAAACATTAGTTACCAAAGTATCCGACAGGCCTAACACCATCTTAGCAACCGTATTTGATGTCGCTGGCGCAACAACTAAAGTATGGTAATCACCGCGATAAAATAAGCCAACAGGGGGAGAGCTAGCCGCACGATCGTGATAAGTACGGCCATCGCCATTGACCGACTTAGGATCATGTCCATACATGCGAATAACCTCTTCACCTGCGCGACTATAAAATAAATCGACATCATCCAAATCACGAATAATATCCAAACACTCTTCTAAATAATGACCGGAACCTGTCACAGCCCACGCTAAACGTGGTTTTTCAGGACGAACTGACATGAAGAAAACCTTAATTAAACCTACTAATAGAACAATTTTGCCAGACTCTGCAGTTATAGTAAAAAATAAGATAGAATTGTCTGATAATTCAGTTTTAATGGTGGAGTCAGAACACAATGGCAACAACACAAAATAGTATTCCAAAAATTGTCGTCGTCGGTGGCGGGGCGGGCGGTCTGGAATTAGTAACAAAACTAGGTCGTAAGCTGGGTAAAAAAGGTAAGGCGGATGTTACCCTTGTCGATAGCACTCACACCCATATTTGGAAACCTTTATTGCATGAAGTTGCTGCAGGTACATTAGATTCTCATGAAGATGAAATTGAGTATTTAAGCCAAGCAATGTGCAGTGGATTTAGATTTCGTCTAGGAAAAATGGACGGTTTAGATCGTGACAATAAACAAATAACAATGGCGCCGACCTTCAATGATACTGGTATAGAAATAATCCCTCGTCGCACATTTGACTATGATTATCTTATCATTGCCGTTGGCAGTGTGAGCCATGACTTTGGCATCAAAGGTGTCGCTGAAAACTGTTTGTTTTTAGACACCACTAATCAAGCAGAAACATTCCAATCCCAATTACTTGAAACTTACCTTCGTGCCCATACTCAAGGTAAGCCTGTTGATGAGGGTCAGCTTGATATTGCTATTGTAGGCGCAGGGGCAACGGGGGTTGAATTAAGCGCACAGTTGCACGAAGTGTCACACTTGCTCACAGCCTATGGTTTAGACGAAGTTAAACCAACAGACGTTAAAATAAGCATTATTGAGGCTGCAGATCGTGTGTTACCTGGCTTACCAGCGAACCTATCTACCGCTACGGCAACAGAACTCGGAAAATTAGGTGTCAGCTTGTTCACCAATGAGCGTGTTGTTGAGATCACTGAAAGTGAAATTAAGACCGAAAGTGGTAAAAATATACCTGCTGCAATCAAAGTCTGGGCTGCTGGTATTAAAGCACCTGATTTCTTAAAAGATATTGCAGGTCTAGAAACCAACTGGATGAATCAACTGGTTGTTAAGCAAACACTGCAAACAACGCTTGACGATGACGTCTATGCCATCGGTGATTGCTGTGCCTGCAAATGGGTTGGAGAAGATCAAAACGTACCTCCTCGCGCACAAGCCGCACATCAAATGGCATCACTGGTATACAAATCAATCACACGCCGCATGGCCGACAAGTCTATTCCTGAATACCATTACCACGACTACGGCTCATTAGTCTCTCTTGGTAAATACAGCACTGTTGGTAATATGATGGGTAACTTAAGCAAAGGCAGCTTAATGATTGAGGGCTTTATGGCTAGAATGATGTATTTATCATTATACAAAATGCATCAAGTTGCTTTATTTGGCTTTTTCCGTGTTGGTATGTTGTCGCTCTCTCACCTATTCCGTCGTAGCGTGCATCCGAAGATCAAATTGCACTAACTTTATAACGTACTAATTTGTAATAAAAAAGGCCCGAAAGGGCCTTTTTTATTACCAAGGTTTAAGAGTCTTTATTTTAAAGACATACGCTCTGCTATACCTGTTCCAGCAATACGGTGCTTAACAGCTGCTGCGATATGAACCGCTATTAAAGCAATAAATAAAAATGCTAAACATTCGTGTACTTGACTAAACGTTTCACGCATAGCTGAATCTGCTTCTGCAACACGCGGCAAAGCTACTCCCCAAAACTTAGTATCATATTTACTAAATATTGATTGTAAATAACCCGAGAGAGGCATTGCTATCATCACAAGATATAGTAAGCCATGAACCGCTCCAGCAGCCTTCTGCTGCCATTTCGAGATTGAATCGGGTAGTGCAGGGGCTTTATGCGTTATACGCCATACAACACGCAGTAATATCAATGCAGCGGCAGTAATACCTAAAGACTTATGTAATAAAAAATAAAATGCGCGTACGCTTTCTTCTCCAACCGGCAGCTCAGATTTTTTGGGTAACTCAACCATAAATAAACCTAAACCAATCATCCCTAAAATGATTACAGCAATCACCCAATGTAAAATAATCTGCACACGATCATACTTTATAACATCACTCATTATTTATTCTCCAATCCCAAATGCTCACAACCTAACAAAAAAGGTCATAATGACGTACTCATTATGACCTTTATTAATCAGGAATAATTCCCGTTAAGGCTTTATATATCTAAATTAGTTGCCTGCAAGGCGTGTGTTTCAATGAATTCTCGACGTGGTTCAACATTATCACCCATCAAGGTATTAAAGGTTTCATCTGCAGCAATCGCATCTTCAATCTTAACTTGTAATAAACGTCGCTTGGAGGCATCCATCGTTGTTTCCCATAATTGATCTGGGTTCATTTCTCCCAGCCCTTTATATCGCTGCACATTTTGCCCTCGACGAGCCTCTGTCATAAGCCATTTTACTGCTTGAGAGAAGCTTTCAATAGCTTCACTCCTTTCACCGCGCTGCACGCGTGCATCATCAGAGAATAAACCATTAATTTTATCTGCAAAACTTAAAATACGTTGGTATTCAGTGCTTAAGAAGAAATCAAGAGGAATATGGTAGTCAGTACTAATACCATGACGATTGAAACTTACATTCACATAATGTGCATCTTCTTTATTTTCTACCGATAGCTTGTAACTAGTCCCTGTTGGCAAGCCTTTATTTAAACCCTCGTCGATATTTGCTAGCCATGGCGTAATTGCAGCAGTGTCCGTAAGATCAGGAATTTGAGGCTGATAGATTAACTGATTTAAAAAGGCAGGAAAGTAATGACTCGACAATCGGGCGACAATCGACATAACTACCTGATATTCCTCAATTAATACTTTTAGTGCATTACCATCAATCACCTCTGATGATTCACTCGGCTGAAGTTCTGCATTAGCCAAAGCTAACTCTGTTAAGTAGCGATCCATTTCTGCATCATCTTTTACATAGCGCTCTTGCTTACCTTTTTTTATCTTATAGAGTGGTGGCTGAGCAATATAAACATGTCCACGCTCTACAAGCTCAGGCATTTGACGGTAGAAAAAGGTCAGCAATAAAGTACGAATATGTGATCCATCCACGTCCGCATCCGTCATGATAATAATATGGTGATAACGTAATTTTTCCGGATCATATTCATCACGACCAATACCACAACCTAATGCTGTAATAAGTGTGCCCACTTCTGCAGAACTGATCATCTTGTCAAAGCGAGCACGCTCAACATTCAAAATCTTTCCTTTCAGCGGTAAGATTGCTTGAGTACGGCGATCACGACCTTGCTTTGCACTCCCTCCCGCAGAATCACCCTCCACTAAGAATAGTTCTGAAAGGGCGGGGTCACGCTCCTGACAGTCCGCTAGTTTTCCAGGTAAGCCTGCAATATCCAGAGCTCCTTTTCGGCGAGTCAATTCACGTGCCTTACGAGCGGCATCACGTGCTCTTGCAGCATCAACCATTTTATTGGCAATTAATTTACTATCCGCTGGGCTTTCAACTAAGAAGTCATGGAAGTGTTCATTTACTAATGACTCAACAATGGTTCTTACTTCAGATGAAACCAGTTTGTCTTTTGTTTGAGATGAGAATTTAGGATCCGGCACCTTAACGGATAGAACGGCAGTTAAACCTTCACGCGCATCATCACCACTTGTTGCTACTTTTGATTTTTTAGCGAGACCTTCAGCTTCAATATATTGGTTTAATGTTCGCGTTAATGCCGCTCTAAAACCAGCCAAATGGGTACCACCGTCACGCTGTGGAATATTGTTAGTAAAACAATATATATTCTCTTGATAAGAGTCATTCCATTGCATGGCCAACTCTACAGTTACATCATCTTTCATTCCGTCGATGCTAATAATTGCTTCATGCACAGGTGTTTTATTTTTATTCAAATGTTCAACAAAAGCTTTGATACCACCTTCGTAATAGAAAACTTCACTCTGCTCATCACGCTCATCAGTCAAAACAATACGAACACCCGAATTTAAGAATGCGAGTTCACGAATACGTTTTGCTAATATTTTATAATCAAAAGAAGTGACATTTGAGAAGGTTTCTTCACTAGGCCAAAACTGAATTTTAGTACCTGTCACATCTGTATCTTCACCCTCAACAATAGGTGAGTCAGGTACGCTATCAGTATAGCTTTGACGGTAAACTTTACCATTACGTCCAATTTCCATTGTGAGCTTTTTCGATAAAGCATTCACCACCGAAACACCTACGCCATGTAATCCGCCTGAAACCTTGTAAGAGTTATCATCAAACTTACCGCCGGCATGCAGCACGGTCATAATAACTTCTGCAGCAGAAACACCTTCATCTTCATGCACATCAACAGGAATGCCTCGACCATTATCAGACACCGACACAGAGTCATCGGGATGAATACGGACATTAATCTCGCTACAATAACCCGCAAGAGATTCATCAATCGCATTATCTAAAACTTCAAATACCATGTGGTGCAAACCGGTACCATCATCCGTGTCACCGATATACATGCCGGGGCGTTTCCGAACGGCATCAAGGCCTTTTAATACTTTAATATTTGACGAGTCGTATGTGTTTTCTTCGGTTGTCATAATGTATCCATGTGATAGACATATTTATCAGACGTTATTTTAACACATCTTATGTCAACTTCCGTGCTTGCTAATATTCCCTTGTTCCACGTGAAACATTGCTGAATTTAGCCCAAGGTTATATTCGAGGTTTGTCGCCGTTACAAATGCCTGCACAGGCAATTCTGCAAGCTCTCTAAGTACATTGCTCTGATGTTCTGAATCTAGTTCTGAGCTTATATCATCAAGCAATAAGATTGTGTTTTCATGCTTTCGATATTCTGTTATTTTTGCTTGCGCCATGCAGAGGGCGAGGTAAAACAATTTCTGCTGTCCTCTCGAAAAGACATCCGCAGGGTTCGTATCATTTATTCTAAAAGACCAATCAGCCGCATGACTTCCCGACCGAGTATAAGTTAGCTGCTGATCCCGCCCAATTCCTTTAGAAAGAGCGGCCAGCAAAGGTTCATCTTTTAACCAGCCACTTCGGTATTTTATTTCATACTCAGCATCTTTATATGTAGGGCAAAGTCGTGAGAAAATAAGCTTAAACTCTGCTAATAAACACGCTAACTGTTTTTTTCTTAACGCTGTAATGGCCTCACCATGTTCTGCCAGATGGGTATCCCACAATTGTATTTCTTGTATCTTTTTATGCTGCCGTAATGCCGAATTTCTTTGTTTCAATACTTTTCGGTAAGATTGCCAGTGCAAATTAAAACTTGGTTCCACGTGGAACAATCCCCAATCTAACAGCTGCCGCCTATAACGCGGACCTTGTTCAAAGAACTGATGACAGTTAGCAGGGATAAACTGTAAAGGTAATTGAGAAGCTAGATCTGATATGCGCTTTAACGGCGCGCTATTCAACCTGATCTGTAAGCCATCACCAGTAGAATACTGTAAACCAACAGGTCTATTTTTTACTGTCTTTGCAATAACCTGCAACTGTGGCTGTCCAAATTGCAGCACTGATTTCATCGTTCGCGATCTGAAAGACTTGCCCATCGCCAGCATATGAATGGCTTCAAGAATACTGGTCTTGCCTGATCCATTAGCACCTAAAATAAGGTTGATTCCCGATGCAGGCTCAAAAGAAAGATCCGTTAAATTTCGTAGCGCAGTAATGCGTAATTGGCTCAGCAACAGTTAACCCGAGTAGAGAAGATATAATAAGTCATCTACTTTACTGGAAAAGAGCAGGGCAATAAACTCTTTCTTAAACTTATAAAATATCAGCCAATTGTCCAGCAAGGCTTCGTTTCTCACTTACTGCGTCCCCACTCAATACAAAGCCTAATAGCTCCTTGTTCTTGTCGGTAAATAAAGCTCTACTAGAGCCAAAGCCAGACTCAACAGCCTCAATATTCCAAGCCCCTTGAGCATCATTGCTTGGTGGTGAAACTACGAGAGGATAGCAAGGTGTTTTAATCGTCACCGGCATAGCAGGGTATTTAACCACGGTTAAACTACCAGAAAGTGTCTGAGCCAATGACTTTGATGCGGCAGTAATCGGTGCAATAAATAACAAGTTATGACCACTCACTTCAGCACAATCGCCCAGCGCATATATATCTTTAGCTGATGTTTGCAAATAACTATCGGTAACCACCCCTCGGTTCACATCCAAGCCTGCAGCCTCGGCAAGCTCAATATGAGAACGCAAACCTACTGCAGACAAAACAAGATCGGTCTCAATCGTGATGCCATTTTCCAACTCAACTAAATAACCATTCACGGCCTTGTTAATGGATTTAGTTGTTGTTTTAAAGTGCCAGTCAGCACCTAGTTGGCTTAACCTATCAGCAAGCTCTTTCGCAATTTCTTTTGGTAATAACTTATCCATTGGCTGTTCACTTGGCCCAATAATAGACACCTCAAACCCTGCGTTAAGCAAGTCATTCGCGAACTCACAGCCAATTAAACCAGGTCCGATAATTGTGACATGTTTAGCGTCAGTTAATTTCTTCCTAAATATCGTATAGTCAATAATATCATTCACTGATAAAACATCATGGGAGGCATCACCCGCAAATGGAATTTTAATTACGTGGGCGCCAAGAGCTAGCACTAATTTAGAATAATTAAACACTTTGCCATCTGCTGTCGTTAGCGCATGTGACTCAGAATCAATAGCAACGATCTTTGTAAAAGAAAAGATCTCAGCATTTAATTTTTTAGCCATCGTTTCCGCATCAAATAACACGATCTGCTCTGCCGTCTTACCTTTGCTAAGTGCATTAGAGAGCATTGGCTTTGGATAACTACAACCATCATCTGAACTAATCAGCTGTAACGGTGTATCACTATCCAGTTTTCGGAATTCACGTGCCAATGTATACGCTGCGATGCCAGTACCAATAATAATGATGGGATCCATACTTTTTCTCTTCTCAATAAAAGGAAAGGAGGAGGGAGGATATTAAGTGCTCCCTCCAATTCTCATTAAGCTTAGATTTCAATCATCTCAAAATCTTCTTTACCTACGCCACATTCAGGGCATTCCCAGTCATCTGGAACGTCAGCCCAAAGAGTGCCGGGCGCCAAGCCTTCTTCTGGTGCACCTTTGGCTTCATCATAGATCCAGCCACATACAACACATTGCCATTGTTTCATTTTGTTATCTCCAGTTTTAATATTAATTTTCAGTTTTTTATTTTGTTGAATCTAATGCATCTTGATAGTGCTGAGCATGCCGCTTTTCAACTTTTGCTAACGCAGCAAAACGTTTCTCTGCTGTTAGCAATACTTTAGCAAACATTTCAGCATGTTCCTTAGATTCTTCAATCTGCTCATCCATTTCGGTAACAGCAGCAGCGTTACGCTCATCTAATGCTGTATTACGAAATGCTGGATACATTTCTGTGTACTCATATGTTTCCCCATCAATTGCAAGTTGCAACATCTTTTCAACCGTCAAAGTATCTTCAGGAAATAATAACTGAAGATGACCAAAAGCATGTGCAGTTTCTTGTTCTGCTGTTTTTTCAAATACTTCAGCAATATCATCGGCACCCAATGCTCGGCATTGTTTTGCAAAATAAAGGTATTTTCTATTTGCCATTGATTCGCCAGCAAATGCCGCTTCTAAATTTTGAATAGTTTGTGATACTTCATTTTCGATTGTCATTATCATTTCCTCTTAAAAATAGTTGCCTGTCACTTCAGGTTGGAAACAAGTCTACGTTTTGTGTTAATTTAGATCCAACAAGTTATTACGATATAAATAAGTGGAATTTCCGATTATGAACTTACCAACGCTCCGACAGCTACAATACCTAACGGCTGTCGTTGAATTAAAACATTTTGGCCAAGCGGCTGAACGTTGCTTTGTCACACAATCAACGTTAAGTGCAGGGATCCAAGATCTTGAAGCGCTTCTCGGTATCGAGTTGCTTGAGCGAACAAACCGCAAAGTAATGCCTACTCACTTAGGGCTTGATGTCGCCGCTCGTGCCCAGCATATTTTATCCTTATCCTCAGATTTAGTAGATATTGCTCGCTCTGAAAAAAATCCTTTAACGGGCAGGGTACGAATTGGCATTATTCCGAGTATTAGTCCTTTCTTACTGCCAAAAGTATTACCCACTATCCGCCAGCAATTACCAGAATTAGAACTCATACTCATTGAAGATCAATCTGAGCGTTTATTAATGCAGCTACGCGCTGGTGATATCGATATTGCAATATTAGCCTTCCCATTTGATATAAAAGAGTTAAAGCATCAAATATTTGCCAAAGAACAGTTTTGGGTTGCATTACCAAAATCACACCCATTAAAAGCTCAAAAAATTATTGATGCAGAACAGTTGCCTATTGATGAACTTTTGCTTCTCTCAGAAGGGCACTGTTTGCGTGAACATGCTCTGAGTGCCTGTCAGCTACCCACAACGACTAAACGCACAAGTGTGCAAGGCACAAGCTTATACACCCTGATTGAAATGGTTGCCGGTGGACTAGGAATTACATTGATCCCTGATATGGCAATAAATTCAGATATTGTTCGTCATGCTGACATTTCTATTCGACCGCTTACCAATAAAATTAATAAGCCGATGCGGGAATTGGGCCTCGTTTGGCGTCCAAGTTACACCAGACAAAGTACCTTATCGCATCTTGCTGAATACTTTTCTAATGCACTTGAGAAAGAATAAGTCTACAAATAGGCGCTACTCCGTTTTTGCATAAAAACGACGTAACTTTAAAAAACGTTCTTTGATCTTCGCACTACTAAGATAAGGCGGCATAAATGTAGCGTAAACACGCCCTTTGGGATCAACTAAAAAGACATGATGTTCTTGTTCAATTTGATAACTACCATCAGAAAAATCTGTCTTTAGAAATAGAGCAATAAAGTAACGAGCTAATTGATCAATCATTTCTGTTGAAGCCGTTGCTGACGTTGCATCCATTCTTTGCGCAATTAAAAACTCATCTAACTGCTCGGGTGTTTCATTTTCACTATCAATACCGATTACAAGGAACTGTACATCTTTATTCGCAAGCCCTGACTTTAGCTCTCTTAGTGTTGTTAATATTGGCAGGCAAGCTGGCAGGCACTGCCCATGTGAGAAATAAACAAAAGACCATTTATCATTAAACCAACCGTTAGTAAGTGCTAACTTATTTTTAGTATTTAATGATACGTCAGGAAGGTGGCGAGCAGGAGAGCTAATGTATTCCTGCATATCAGCAGGGATCTCACGTTGCTCTTCCTGCATCAATGGCAACCTATTAATCCATAAAACTAATAAAAAACCCACAATCATGAGATATGTGAATAAAAAACACTTAGAATTAAACCCTTTACATCGTTTAGCCACAGACATTGTTCTCATAAATTCTTTGTTGAAGCTGGATCCTATCACTAAATGTGAGTTCTGAATGAGCGAAAAATTATTCAAATCAACTGCTATTGTCAGCATGATGACGTTTATCTCACGGATCTTAGGGTTTGTTAGAGATATTGTAATTGCTCGTTTATTTGGAGCAGGGCTTGGAGCGGATGTTTTTTTTGTCGCATTTAAAATACCTAACTTCCTTCGACGGCTTTTTGCAGAAGGTGCTTTTTCTCAAGCATTTATCCCTGTTTTAGCTGAATACCGCGAACGAGGTGATAAAGATCTCAAACAGCTGATTGCTGCTACAAGCGGTACTCTTCTTGGTGTTTTATTCACGATTACTGTAATCGGTGTGCTGGCCGCTCCAGTATTAATTATGATCTTTGCTCCTGGTTTTATCGATAACCCAGATAAAATTGATCTTGCAGGAGACTTACTTAAAATAACCTTCCCCTACCTATTTTTTATCTCGCTTACTGCATTAGCAGGTTCAATATTAAATAGCTTTGGCAAGTTTGCCGTGCCTGCATTTACCCCCGTATTTCTAAATTTATCACTGATCGCAAGTGCACTGTGGTTATCACCTCAGCTTGATGAGCCTGTAACAGCATTAGCGTGGGGTGTATTTATTGGTGGCGTGGTACAGCTTCTATTCCAAATACCTTTTCTAATTAAAATAGGTCAATTACCCAAGCCACGCTGGGGATGGAAAGACAGTGGCGTACAAAAAATACTCAAACTAATGATTCCCGCTATGTTTGGTGTTTCAGTCGCCCAAATAAATCTATTACTCGATACATTGCTAGCTTCATTCTTAGTCACAGGCAGTATTTCTTGGCTCTACTATTCCGATCGCTTAGTCGAGTTCCCTTTAGGCGTATTTGGTATTGCCTTATCCACCGTAATATTACCTAGCCTTTCAAAAAAACACGCCTCCGCATCAAAGGCAGAATTTTCACATACTATTGATTGGGCATTACGCTGGGTATTTATCATTGCCACACCGGCAGCAATCGGTCTTATTTGGCTTGCAGAGCCTTTATTAATGACGCTGTTCCAGTATGGTGAGTTTTCTGCTGAAGATGCTCACAAAGCCTCTCTCAGCTTAATGGCCTATGGTTTAGGTCTACTACCTTTTATATTCATCAAAGTTCTTGCCCCCGGCTACTATGCTCGCCAAGATATTAAAACTCCAGTCAAGATCGGTATTATCGCCATGGTAACCAATATGGTGCTTAACATTATTCTAATGATGCACTATGCACATGTCGGTTTAGCATTAGCAACCAGCATCTCTGCGGCACTGAATGCCAGTTTACTTTATATAGGATTGAGAAAGATCGGTGTTTATCAGCCCGATACCGGCTGGGGACGTTTTATACTTAAATTAGTCATCCCAAACGCAGCATTACTCTTATTGTTATTTTGGTTCACACCAGAAACAACGGTTTGGGCAGAAGGTTCTGTCTGGCAAAGAGTATCAATACTGTTTGGCTTAATAACAGGTGCAATAGTTATTTATTTTGGCTCTTTACCTCTTGTCGGTATTAGCGTTAAACAACTATTAAAGCCTAACCTAGCCAAACACAATTAAACCAATTGCAATAAGCCCAACCACTAGAACACCAAAAATAATCTTTTTGGCACTGTCTTGTAGGGCTGCTGCTTTATCTTGAATTCGTTCTGCTTTTTTGTGCAATGTCTCGGCACGCTCGAAATGGATTTCTTGCATTTCTACAGATTTACTTTGAACATCTAATGCTTTTTTCTGCATTTCAATCTGTTTTTTCTGATTATCAATAATCTGTTCTAATAGTTCAGAGCTCCCCATACCAATCCCTATCTACGTTAATCTGCCTGTAAATTATCAAAGGCTTGCAGTGCAATTTCTGTCGCTTGCCCCACTGTTGAAGCTAACACATTAAAATGACCCATTTTACGACCCGGACGGGCTTCTTTCTTACCGTAAAGGTGAAGTTTATTTTGAGGTTGCGACAATAATGTATCCCAATGTGGCTGGCTACTTCCCCAAACATCACCTAAAAGATTCATCATCACTACTGGCGTTGTTAATTCACAGTTGCCTGATGGCAAGCCACATAACATGCGCACTTGTTGTTCAAATTGTGATGTTTCACAGGCATCTAAAGTAAAGTGGCCTGAGTTATGTGGACGAGGTGCAATTTCATTAGCAAGAATATCGCCTTCTTTAGAAATAAAGAACTCAACCGCCATTGTGCCGACATAAGCTAAACCATCAGCAATCGTATCTGCCATTTCAATCGCTATTTGGGCTTGTTGTTCTGGCACACTGCTTGGTACTGTCGTTGAATGTAAAATACCATTTACATGGACATTTTCAGCAACAGGAAAGTTGGCAATTTCACCGGACTCACTACGTGCTAATACAGTTGAAATTTCACGTTCAAGGTTAATACGTTGCTCAAGTACACATTCAACTTCTTTCAATGCAGTGAATGCCGCTTTCACATCGTCAGCAGTTTCACAAACCGCTTGTCCCTTGCCATCATAACCAAAACTAGCGGCTTTGATGATTGCTGGGAACTGGAATGACTCGGCAATTGCATCAATATCTTCCATGCTACGAACCGGTGCATAAGGTGCCACTTGAATACCTAATGATTCGATAAATGCTTTTTCGACTAATCTATTTTGAGTTGAAGCCAATACTTTGGATGAGGGGTGCACCACCGTTTTGTCTTCTAAGTAAGATAAAACCCTAGCAGGAATATTTTCAAACTCAGTCGTCACGGCATCACACTGTGACGCTAATTGAGCCAATGCATCTTCATCAGTATATTTTGCACAAATATGTTGATCAGCAATGATTCCAGCTGGGCTGTTTACATCTGGTTCCAACACAATTACTTTATAGCCCATTGTCTGAGCTGCAGTTACAAACATGCGGCCCAATTGACCACCGCCAAGCATACCGAGAGTAGCACCAGGTAAAATCATAATAGACTCATCTTTATATTATTGTGGGGGGAGTGTCATTGCCAGCACATTCTTGTGCTGATCTTGTCTAAACTGCTCTAATTTATCTGCCAGCTCTTTATCTGTTGTCGCTAGCTGAGCAATGGCAAATAAAGCCGCATTTGCAGCGCCCGCTTCACCAATTGCAAACGTTGCTACAGGAATGCCTTTTGGCATTTGCACAATGGAAAGTAAAGAATCTTGACCTTTAAGATAGCGAGAAGGAACCGGAACACCTAATACAGGTATCGTTGTATTAGCAGCTAACATGCCAGGCAAATGTGCCGCTCCGCCAGCTCCAGCAATAATACAGGCGAGGCCTTTACCTTTTGCAGTGACAGCATAGTCAGTTAACAAATCGGGTGTGCGGTGCGCAGAAACGACTTTTGCTTCATAAGCCACGCCAAAAGCTTCTAACTGCTCAACTGCTTTTTGCATAACAGGCCAGTCGCTATTACTACCCATCACTACGCCAACTACAGGTTTATCCATGATTTATCCGTTGCTTATCTTAAAAACAACACGCTATTTTATCTAATTTGTTGAAAATAAGGAAATTTAAGCGCCAATAAAATTTATCTTTAAAATAATTAGAGTGTGAATCACATTCCAAAAGATCCAAAATCATGGTTTATATTGGCTGAGTTAGGATATGATACAAACTCACTAACAAGGCAGTCACCGTTATGAATTTAACTAATACGCACTCCAACACATATCGAATCATACTCTTTTCATTATGGTTAGTGCTTAGTCTTTCACTCTTTGGCTGTGATACTGCTGATAATAAAGAAGTGAGTGTGACAAAAGAAATAACGACACTCACTGATAAAAATATTAAGACCTTCACCAAAACACTTCTCAAAGATTATGTTGAGGCTAGAAGTGAACTTTTAGCGCAATTTAAAACGTTCAAGAAAGCGAATGATAAGTATGGCTTTGCTAAATATAGAAACCATACTTGGACCCCAAAATATATTGAGAAAAAAGAATATTACAACGCCGTACTAGATGAAAACCGAGCCTATATTGATAAAGCAGGCGTTAAGCCTCTTTTCCTACGGTTTGAAAACTTACTTTATATTGGCGTTAACTTAAAGAATTCATTATTAAACGATGATGATGAGTTACTGCAAAGCACATACGCAGAAATAAAAGAAGATCACGCCACAATCTCTAAGTTTAAGAAATAATGACTACGGCTGACCACATAATGAGGTCAACCGTAACTTATACCCAAGTTACCTGAAGATGCAGGTTTCAGAGTTTAGCACTAACGTCAGGGCAAGGCGCAATGTGAAGGCAATGACTAGTCCTTGTCAAACATTGTAACGCAGCGCTGGCGTTAGTGCTAAGCTCCCAAAGGGCAAGAGGATAAGCCCTATTCT
>ENA-OSET01000624-OSET01000624.1-sediment-metagenome-genome-assembly--contig:-NODE-624-length-39213-cov-5.026830_pt1 | contig 39213 bp, 31 predicted proteins | sample MGYA00237882_ERZ534229 | MGnify/ENA primary metagenome ERZ534229 (study PRJEB26408, sample SAMN06266212) | sediment metagenome | isolation source: Hudson Canyon methane seep mesocosm | place: USA:Hudson... | reverse complement strand
ATAATTTTCTCTTTAAACTTCTTCGGTTTTTTTTTAAATTTTATTTCAGATATTGTCTCAGATAAATAAACAATTCCACTTCTTGTAGAATCTAAACCTCCGCCAAAATCACCCATATTTCTTCCCAAAAATTTTTCAGGAGCGTCCTTAATTCTATACAAACCTCTGCTATAAAAATTAGCTGAATATTGTGCAAATTTATCAGTATTTTTATCCTTGTTGGCAATTACATTTCTTATAATTCCATTTGCTGGGTTGTCTTTGGTTGATATAGAAATTTCATCCAACTGAATATTTTCTTGCTTCAACTGCACATTCAAAACAAAAGGAAATTCATTTATATCTACTTCTTTTTTTAAAGTTTTATAACCTAAAAACTGAAAAACAATAGTATGAATTCCTTTTTGGTTGATTTCTAAAATATAATCGCCATTATCGTTAGAAGTAGTTCCTGTAACCGTTTTATCTAAATAAATACTTACAAAAGAAAGCGGCTCGTTATTAATATCTGTTATTTTTCCTTTTACTTGAGCAATACTTATTGAAGAAATAAACAATAAAAGCAGATAAATATTTTTTTTCATTAGGTTGGCTTTAATTGATAGACGCAAACTTAAAATATATGTTACAAGCAAACCTATAAATTTTGTTAAACCTCAAAAAAAAGGTTCTCAAATTAAAGATTCAAATACAAAGCTAAAGGTTGCCCTGAGACAAAAATATTTTTGAATATTGATGGAAATCTTATCATTTGATAAAAAAAGTAATAAAATAAAATTGAATTATAATTCGATTAAAATCATCTACTAAAAAGCATAAATTTACATTTCTCTTTCTCCGAAAACCCTATATTTGTTCTTTACTTAAAAACATAAAAAGTATGAGCAATTCTAGAAAAAGACATGAAGCTTTACTATATCACGCAAAACCAAAACCTGGTAAAATAGCTGTTGTACCTACTAAAAAGTACGCAACTCAGCACGATTTAGCTTTGGCTTATTCTCCTGGTGTTGCTGAGCCTTGTTTAGAAATTGAGAAGGATAAAAACAACGTTTATAAATACACTTCTAAAGGAAATTTAGTTGCTGTTATTTCTAATGGAACTGCAGTTTTGGGTTTGGGAAATATTGGTCCAGAAGCTTCTAAGCCTGTAATGGAAGGAAAAGGTTTACTTTTTAAGATTTTTGCTGATATTGATGTTTTTGATATTGAAGTAGATACTACTGACGTAGATAAATTTATAGAAACTGTAAAAGCAATTGCTCCTACTTTTGGAGGAATCAATTTAGAAGATATAAAAGCACCTGAAGCTTTTGAAATAGAAAGAAGATTAAAAGAGGAATTAGACATTCCCGTTATGCATGATGATCAGCATGGAACAGCAATTATTTCTGCAGCCGCTTTAAAAAATGCCATTGAAATTTCTGAAAAAGACATTTCAAAAGTAAAAATAGTTGTTAATGGTGCAGGGGCTGCAGCCATTTCTTGCACACGATTATATTTAAAATTAGGTGCAAAAAGAGAAAATATTGTAATGTGTGATAGCAAGGGAGTTATCAGAAAAGATAGAGATATCTTAACTTCTCAAAAAGCAGAATTTGCGACATCTCAAGACATAAATACGTTGGATGAAGCTATGCAAAATGCTGATGTTTTTATTGGCTTATCTATGGGTAACGTGGTAACACCAAAAATGCTTTTGTCAATGGGTAAAAACCCAATTGTTTTTGCCATGGCAAATCCTGTTCCAGAAATAGAATATGATTTAGCAGTTGCAACAAGGGATGATATTATTATGGCAACAGGAAGATCAGACCATCCTAACCAAGTGAATAACGTTCTTGGATTTCCATTCATTTTTAGAGGTGCTTTAGATGTTAGAGCTACTAAAATAAATGAAGAAATGAAATTAGCTGCTGTATATGCATTGGCTGACTTAGCAAAAAAATCAGTACCTGAGCAAGTAAATATTGTTTATGATGAAGTTAGTTTAACTTTTGGTAAAGAATATATTATACCTAAACCTTTTGATCCAAGGTTAATTTATGAAATTCCACCAGCAATAGCAAAAGCTGCAATGGATTCTGGTATTGCATTAGAACCAATTACAGATTGGGATAAATATAGAGACCAATTAATGGAACGCTCTGGCTCTGGAAGTAAAGAAATTCGCTTGATTCATAATAGAGCAAAAAGTGCTCGTAAAAGAATTGTTTTTGCAGAAGCAGATCATTTAGACGTTTTAAAAGCCGCTCAAAGAGTACACGAAGAAAAGCTAGGAAATCCAATTCTATTAGGCAGAAAAGATGTCATTGTAGCTTTAAAAGAAGAAATTGGTTTTACAGGTGATGTACCTATATACGATCCAAAAACAGACGAAGAAAAAGAAAGAAGAAATCGTTTTGCAGAATCTTATTGGCAAGCCAGACAGCGCAAAGGTAGAACACTAAATGAAGCCAGAAAATTAATGCGAGAGCGTAATTATTTTGCTGCAATGATGGTGAATGAAAATGAAGCTGATGCATTAATTACAGGATATTCAAGGCCTTACCCTACAGTTGTTAAACCTATTTTAGAGTTAATAAAAAAAGATCCAGGAGTCTCTAAAGTTGCTGCATGTAATTTAATGTTAACAAAACGAGGACCTATATTTTTAGCAGATACAACAATAAATATCAACCCATCTTCAAAAGACCTGGTTAAAATCTCACAGATGACTTCCAATCTCGCGAAAATGTTTGGGATGAAGCCAAATGTAGCAATGTTGTCATTTTCTAACTTTGGATCTTCAAATACAGAAACCTCAAAAAAAATTAGAGAAGCTGTTTCCTATATCCATCGTCATTTTCCGGATGCTATCGTAGATGGTGAAATTCAAGCAGATTTTGCATTAAATCCAGAAATGTTAGCAAAAGAATTTCCATTTTCTAAATTAAATGGCAAAAAAGTAAATATTTTAATCTTTCCTAACTTAGAATCTGCCAACATCACTTATAAGTTATTAAAACAAGTTGAAGGTGCTGAATCTGTAGGTCCTGTTATTTTAGGATTAAGCAAAGCTGCTCACGTTGTGCAACTTGGTTCTAGTGTAGATGAAATGGTGAATATGGCTGCCTTAGCTGCTGTGGATGCACAGCAAAGAGAAAAGAATAAAAAATAGTATTTTAGAGCTCATAAAATTAAGTAATGATAACACAAGTTAGAGGTAGACTAGTTGAAAAAAATCCAACCGAAGTTGTGGTAGATTGCAACGGAGTTGGATATTTACTGCACATTTCATTAAATACTTTTTCTGCATTACCCGAGGACGAAAACGTTGTTTTGTACACACATTTATCTATAAGAGAAGATGCACACACTCTTTTCGGATTTATTAATAAAACAGAAAGAGAAGTCTTTAAATTACTAATATCAGTCTCTGGGGTTGGACCAAGTATTGCTAGAACAATGTGTTCTTCTATGACATCAGAAGAAATACAAAATGCAATTGCATCAGAAAATGTAAGAGTAATTCAATCTGTAAAAGGCATTGGTGCAAAAACCGCTCAAAGAGTTATTGTAGATTTGAAAGATAAAATTCTAAAAACGTTTGATATTGACGTAATTTCCTTTGCTGCAAGCAATACAAACAAAGATGAAGCGTTATCTGCTTTAGAAGTTTTAGGTTTCCATCGTAAACAATCTGAAAAGGTTGTTAATACCATTTTAACTGAAAACTCAGACGCTACTGTGGAAAAAATCATTAAACTAGCTCTTAAAAATTTATAATCAATTGATTCGATTATTTAAAAAAACACTTTTATTAGTTCTATTTACTTTTTTAGTAAACCTATCTTTCTATTCACAAAATGGGAAAAATAAAGATTCTGTTGACGTAAAAAAAGATACTCTAAAATTAAAATACAACTTTAATAACACTCAAAGAGGAGGACTTTTCTTAGATGATTTGGCTAAAAAAGAAGTTATTTTTGATAAGGTTTTAAATAAATATGTAATCATAGAAAAGATTGGAGATTACTATACCAAAACACCTATTTACTTAACACAAAAAGAATATGCAACTTATCGTTTAAAACGAGATATGATGCAATATTTTAAAGATAAAGTAAGCGCAACAAATAGTAAGAAAAAAGGATCAGAAAACACCCAAAGAGACCTGCTGCCCGAATACCAAGTAAACTCAAAACTTTTTGAAACAATATTTGGAGGAAATACCGTTAAAGTGACTCCTACAGGAAATCTAAACTTAAAATTAGGGTTTATTTATCAAAATACAGAAAACCCTCAAATATCTGAAGAAAATAGAAGTAGTTTCGTTTTTGATTTTGATCAACAAATTAATGCTAGTATTCGTGCTAAAGTTGGAAAAAGATTAGAGTTTACAGCCAACTATGATACCCAATCTACTTTTGATTTTCAAAATTTGGTTAAAATTGAATTCAACCCACCTTCCTTAGACGATCCTACTTATTCAGAGGATGGAATTATACAAGAAATAGATGCAGGTAATATTGCCATGCCTATTAAGAACTCTCTTATAAATGGTGCACAAAGTCTATTTGGTATAAAAACAAGATTACAATTTGGTAACACCAATATTACAGCAGTTTTCTCTCAGCAAAATTCTGAAAGTAAAACTGTAGTTGCGGAAGCTGGCGCATCAATTGAAGAATTTGAATTAAGAACAACAGATTACGACAATGATCGACACTTTTTCTTATCGCAATTTTTTATTGATAATTATGCAAATTCACTAAAACAATATCCCTTAATTAGTAGTCAAGTAAATATTACTCGAATTGAAGTTTGGATTACAAATAGAAATGCAACTACTGAAGACTTTAGAAGTATTGTTGCTTTTGCTGATATAGGAGAATCTAATGCAAATCAAAATCCGGTCTACAATAACTTAGTTAACAATAATGTACTTACAACGAATCCTGTAAGCATAAATACAAACGGACAAACTTTAAATTTACCTCAAAATGGAGCAAATAATATTTATGAAACTCCAATTTTAGATGGTATTAGAGATGTTTCCAATGTAGAACAAACTCTAAGAAATGAGTTTTCAATGGTTTCTGGGACAGACTTTTCTATGCTAGAAAATGCCCGAAAATTAAACGCTAATGAGTATCGTTTAAATTCTCAATTGGGTTATATTTCTTTGAATAGAAGGTTAAATGATGGTGAAGTTTTAGCGGTTGCATATGAATATACAGTCGCAGGTTCAATAAATGGTAGTTCAGAAAAATCTTTTAAAATTGGTGAATTTTCTAACGATGGTGTCCAAGCCCCAGAAAATTTAGCGGTAAAATTATTACGTTCAGAAATTTTACAAACAGTTCGTGAAAACCCAATAACTTTAGAAAATGAAGCCTTTCCTACCTGGCGTTTAATGATGAAAAACGTTTATGCTTTAGGTGCTTTTCCTTTAACACAAGATGGTTTTCGTTTCGAGATACAATATAGAGACGATGATACAGGTATTGCCTCTAATGTATTGCAAAATGCAAATACACCAGACATTCCTAATCTACCTTTAATTCAAGTTTTAAAGTTAGACCAATTGGACCAAAGTCAATTTAGAAATGCTGACGGTTTCTTTGATTATGTAGAAGGAATTACGGTGAACTCACAAAATGGTTTTGTTATTTTCCCAGAACCTGAACCTTTTGGTAATGATTTAGTGAAAGATGCTAACAATCCTAATGATTTAGGTTTAGATGAAAGTGTTGATGGAAAATTCTTATTCAAGGAATTGTATTTGAATACTAAAATCAACATAAAAAATAATTTCCAGAATAAAGATAAGTACTTTTTAAAAGGTTATTTTAAATCAGAAAGTGCAGGAGGAATTCCTATTGGTGCATTTAATGTTCCTAGAGGTTCTGTTACAGTAACTGCCGGGGGCAGACCATTAGTAGAGGGTGTTGATTATGTTGTAGATTATCAATTGGGTAGAGTACAAATTATTGATCCAGGATTAAGAGCGTCAGGAACACCAATAAATGTATCTACAGAAAATAATGCTGTTTTTAATCAACAAAGAAAAACCTTTATGGGTATTGATGTAGAACATAAGTTTTCTGAAGAATTAGTGGTTGGTGGAACTATATTAAACGTTATGGAAAGACCTTTAACACCTAAGGTTAATTTTGGCTCTGACCCCATAAACAATACAATGTTAGGAATTAATGTAGATTATTCTGCAGAAGTACCATACTTTACAAAATTAGCAAATAAATTACCTTTTGTAGATACAGATGCACCTTCAAATTTATCTGTAAGAGCAGATATGGCTTATCTGTTGCCTGGCACACCAAGTGGAATTGATGTAGCTGGTGCAGCAACTTCTTACATTGATGATTTTGAAGCTTCACAAATACCCATAAGTTTATTATCTGCATTAGATTGGTATGAAGCTAGTACACCTTTAGAATTTCAAGATTTAAGCCCAAACGCTGCACCGCTCACTTATAACTACAAAAGAGGGAAATTAGCTTGGTACAGTATAGATCAAATCTTTTACGGACTAGGACAAACGCCAGCAAGTGTAGATGCCGACGAATTATCTAGAGCAGAAACAAGACAAATTAATTTTAGTGAGTTATTTCCAAACCAACAGTTTGACATCACACAAAATACATTAATAAGAACGTTAGATTTAGCTTATTTCCCAGAAGAAAGAGGTTCATACAATTTCAATACTACTGATAATGATGTTGAAAATGATGGTTCTTTTAAGGCTCCAGAACAGAATTGGGGTGGAATTATGCGTCCTTTAAATACCAATAACTTTGATCAAGCCAATGTAGAGTTTATTCAATTTTGGGTAATGGATCCCTATCAAAATTATTCTATTACAAAAGAAGAAGGTTTGCCAGAAGACCTAAATCCTGAGAACTTATCAAATCAAGTTGGAGATTTATACATCAACTTAGGAAATATTTCTGAAGATATTGTAAAGGATAATCGTAAAATGTTTGAGAACGGTTTACCTGAAGATGGTGCTAAAGTTGATGGTATAAATGTTAACAGAACTGTTTGGGGAGATGTTCCTAGAAATCCTTCTATAATTTATGCATTTAGCGAAGAAGACGGGGCTAGAGGTAATCAAGATTTAGGTTTTGATGGTTTAACTGATACTGAAGAACAACAGAACTTACAGAAATTATCAGATTCATTAAATTTAAATATTAATTTCAGTCGTTTAAATCCTGCTGATATTGCTTCGGATAACTTTCAATTTTTTAGAGGAGGTAATTTAGACGCAATAAATGCATCCGTTTTAACGAGATATAAAGATTTTAATAATACGCAAGGAAACTCGCCTACCTTAAATCAATCATCAGAATCTTATCCTACTTCATCTACAACCTATCCGGATGTAGAAGACATTAACAGAGACCAAACAATGAATACGGTTGAAAGTTATTATGAGTATAAAATTTCTATGAATAGAAATGATTTACAAAAAGGTAGAAATTTTATTGTAGATCAAAAAACTACTACAGTTACTTTAGAAAACGGAAACACTCAAGAAACTACTTGGTATCAATTTAGAGTACCTATTAGAAATGGAAATCCTGTAAACGGAATTTCAGACTTTAATAGCATTCGTTTTGTTAGAATGTATTTAACGAATTTCAAAATACCTATTGTAGTGCGTTTTGGTGAGTTGGATTTAGTTAGAGGAGATTGGAGACGTTATTTAAGAACTATTGATCCTGCAATTAATCCAGATAGAGAACTAAATCAAGCTGAATTAGAAAGTTTTGAAGTTGGTGTTGTAAGTATAGAACAAAATAACGGAAGCTACATTCAACCTCCAGGCATTGAACGAGAACGTTTGCAAGGAACCACAACTGTTCAATTACAAAATGAACAATCTGTTACGTTAAAAGTAAACAACCTCGAACCAAATAAAACAAGGGCCATTTATAAAAATATTAGTGTAGATTTAAGACGTTTTAAAAATCTTAAAATGTTTATGCACTTACAAGGTGTAGATGGAGAAATGCCTATTGGAGAAAATGATTTTTCTGGAGTTATTAGATTGGGAACAGATTTAAGTGAAAATTATTACGAATTAGAATTACCTTTAAAAGTAAGTCCTGAAGGAAATAGTCAATTAGCTATTTGGCCAGAAGAAAATAATTTAGATGTTTTTCTTGAAGGTTTAGGAAAAGTTAAACTAGAGAGAGATGGACTTGGAGCTCCAATTAATGAACCTTTTACTTCTAGTGCACAATCAGAATTTCCTTACAAAGTCACGGTAAGAGGTAACCCAACATTGGCGCAGTTAAGAACGATTGTTCTAGGATTAAAAAATACAAGTCTTACCAATAAAAGCGGAGAAGTTTGGTTTAACGAATTACGTTCTTCCGGATTTGATAATGAAGCGGGTTGGGCTGCAGTTGTTAATGCTGATGCAAATTTTGCTGATGTTGCTAATATTTCACTTTCTGGAAGTATGCAAACCATTGGTTTTGGAAATGTAGAAGACAGAGTTAACCAACGTTCTTTAGATGAAGCCAAACAGTACGACGTAAGTACCACAGTTAGTTTAGGCAAAATAATAACACCAAAAAAATGGGGACTGCAAATACCTATGAGTTATAGTGTTGGCGAAACTTTTATAGACCCAAAATTTGATAGACAATATCAAGATGTAGAATTTAGTGAGGTAAAATCATTTTTTGAAAGTCAAGCTCCAAGTCCACAAAGAGATCAAGCTTTAGAAAACATCAACAACTCTAGAGATTATACAAAGAGAACTAGTATTAGTTTTATCAATGTAAAAAAGAATAGAAACCCCAATACATCCAAAAAACCTAAATTTTATAATGTAGAAAATTTGGCTGTTTCTTATTCTCATAATAAAGAATTTAAAAAAGATTACAACATTCAAAAATTTATCAATGAAAATGTAATGGCCTCTGCTGCTTATAATTTCAGTTTCGACTCTAAACCAATTGAACCCTTCAAAAAGAACGACTCAATATTTAAAAGCAAATATTTGAAATTTTTAAAGGATTTAAACTTTAATCCTGTACCTACAACTTTAGCTATTAATTCTAGAATTAATAGGAGTTATAACGAACAGCAATCTAGGAATTTAATAGAAGGTTTATCTGCACAACCGGAATTAATTCAACGAAGATTTTTATTTGATTGGGATTATACAATTGGTTTTGATTTAACAAAATCGTTACAACTAAACTTTAATGCCACAAATAATTATATTTATGATGCGTTTGGAAGTGGAGAAGAGTTGCAAATTTTTGACAATTTCTTTAATACAGGTAGAGCAAATCAATATCATCAAAAATTGAACGGAACTTACCAATTACCATTAGATAAATTTCCTTTCTTAAGTTTTATTAAAGCAGATTATGCGTATACCGCTGATTTTGATTGGCAAGTATCATCACAAGATGAAACAATAGTAGCGCAAATTGGTAATGTAATTCAAAATGCAAATACCCATAATTTAAATACTTCTTTTGCTTTTGACAAAATTTATAAAAAAATTGGTTTTGAACGTTTGTTACTAACAAAAACACAACGAAAAAATGCGAAAGGGAAAAATATTTCTAGAATAAAACCTAAAAAAAATCTACCAGTACATAAAAAAATATTAAAAACTACTTGGGATATTTTAACCTCAATAAAACAGGGTAAAGTAAGCTATACAGAAAATAATGGTCAATATTTACAGGGATATGATGAAGGAATTGGATTCTTTGGAGGATCACCTACTTCATTTGCCTTTGGTAGTCAAGTCGATATTAGAAACAAAGCATTAATAAATGGTTGGTTAATAAATCCAAGAGCTTTAACGGATGATTTATCTACACCAGATATTGATGAAAGTGCATATTACAATAAAACCTATAGCAGAACGCACTACAATAAATTAGATTATAATTTCACTCTTAAACCAATTAAGGATTTAAATATAGACGTTAGAGGTAACAAAATTAAGACAAGAGATATCTCTCAACAATTAGACATTATTGAAAATGGAACAGCAAATGGAGCCATTGACTATGGAATAGACAGTTTTGAAACCGGTAACTTTAGTACGAGTCATTCCATGTTTTCTACTGCTTTTAAAAATGGCGATGATTTATTTCAAACCATGAAAGATTACAGAAGTATTATTGCAAATAGATTATCTACAGAAAACCCAACAGCAGACCCTAGTGGATTTGGAGAAAATAGCCAACAAGTTTTATTACCAGCATTTATGGCAGCCTATTCTGGTAACAACCCAAATAAAGTAAATACTGGAATTTTTAGAGACATCCCAATTCCAAACTGGACTTTACGTTACAATGGTTTTATGAAAATGAAATGGTTTAAAAAGAACTTTTCTTCTTTTGTAGTTTCCCACGGATACAAATCTTCTTACACAATTTCTAATTTCACAAATAATTTACAATATAAAGATGCAACTGCATTTACAGAGACAAACACAGCAGGTAATTTTGAGCCTCAAAGGTTAATAGCTTCTGCAACATTAGTAGATGAATTTTCTCCTTTAATAAAGGTAGATATGAAAATGAAAAATTCGTTTTCTTTTAGAGGTGAGGTAAAAAAAGATAGAACATTAACCATGAACTTTAATAACAGTACTCTTACAGATATTGCAGGTACAGAATATATTTTTGGTTTGGGTTATGTATTCAAAAATGTAAAAATGAATACACGTTTTACGGGTAAAAAAACCACTTTAAAAGGAGATATAAATTTAAGAGCGGATATCTCTTTAAGAGATAATTTAACTCAAATTAGATATGTAGATGAAGATAATAACCAAATTAGTGGTGGTCAACGATTATTTTCAATTAAATTTACAGCAGATTATATTTTAAGTAAAAGCTTAACTGCATCCTTTTATTATAATCATCAAACGTCTAAATTTGCAATATCTACCACATTTCCGAGGCAGGCAATTAATGGTGGAATTAATATAGTTTATAATTTAGGAGGAAATTAAATATAGTAAATTCAAAAAACAAACATAAAATGAACATTCCATCAGAATTAAAATACACAAAAGACCACGAGTGGATTAAGGTCGAAGACAATATTGCAACCGTTGGCATAACTGATTTTGCACAAGGAGAACTAGGAGATATTGTTTACGTTGATGTTGATACTTTAGACGATAATGTAGAAGAAGGCGAAGTTTTTGGATCTGTAGAAGCTGTAAAAACAGTTTCAGATTTATTTATGCCATTGACAGGTGAGGTTATAGAATTCAATGAAGAACTAGAAGATGAACCAGAATTGGTAAATACCGATCCATACAATAAAGGATGGATGATTAAAATTGATATTTCTGACACCTCACAAATAGAAAATCTATTAGATGCTGAAGCGTATAAAAATCTTATTACTCAATAATTTATTTCTTATTGCTTTTACTGTAACTATTGGCATCTTATATTTAAGTTTAATAAAAGTTACGAATATCCCAAACTTAGAAGTTAAAAATATAGATAAGATATTTCACAGCTTTGCCTACTTTGTTTTAGCAACTTGTTGGTTATTTGCGTACTATAAAAAACCAAAAATAAAATACATCATCATTGCGGCTTGTGTGTTTTTTGGCATAATTATTGAACTGTTACAAACAAAATTAACCGCATACAGAACAGGAGATCTCATAGATGTTCTCGCAAATGCATTTGGTGTTTTGCTGGCTTTAATATTTTTTAATCTATTTTTTAGAAAAAAACGAATTAATTAATGTTAAGAAGTTTGTGTTTAACACAATAATTTAATTAAATTAGCAACCTTTAAAACTCTTTATTATGGAAATTAAGAAAAATCCTAAATCAAACTTAGAAAATTTTAGTAAAATTTTTATGCAGATTGGGTTAGTATTAGCCTTATTTGTAACATATGTTGCAATAGAACAAAAAACATATGATAAAACCTATGGAGATTTAGGTGTCTTGAACATGAACGCAGAAATGGATGAAGACATTCCTATTACAGAAAGAGTAGAACCTGTAAAGCCAAAAACACCACCACCTCCAGCTCCAGAAAAAATTGAGATTGTTGAGGATGAAAAAGAAATTGAAGAAACAGTTATAGAATCTACAGAAACTGATGAAACTGAAGCAATTGAAGTTGAGGAAATTGAAGAGGTAGAAGAAGCAGAAGAAGTAATCGAAGACGTTAGCTTTATGATTATTGAAGATGTTCCTGTTTTCCCTGGTTGTAAAGGAAACAAAGCCGCATTAAAAAAATGTTTTAGTCAAAAAGTACAAAAACACTTTTCTAGAAAATTCGATGCTGATTTACCGAACGAACTGGGTTTAGCACCAGGAAGAAAAAGAGTATTCATTTCTTTTAAAATAGATAAACAAGGTAATATTGTTAATGTTCAGGCTAGAGCTCCACATCCAAAAATTAAGAGTGAAGTTGTTAGTGTGATGAATAAATTACCTAAAATGAAACCAGGAAGACAAAGAGGTAAACCAGTAGGTGTAAAATACAGCATTCCATTTACTTTAGTTGTTGAATAAATTAGGTTTTAAAAAATAATTTAAAATCGTTTAGCGTTGAGCTAAACGATTTTTTTTTGTGCCTCCATTATTCTTATTCATTACAAACAATCTAATAAAGCAAGTTAAAAGAACTGCCTAATTAAAACATATCAGTTGCATATAATATGAAATAAAATTCATACCAGCTGTTTTCTTAAAAGCATCGTATTATGACAAAACTATAGTTTTACAATTCATAGGTAATTTGTTTCCTATGCACGAGCCTATCAAGATTTGTAATAAATGTAAATAATTTGGACAAGCGTTCAGAAGCATTAACATCATAAAAAGAAAAATCAAAACTTATAAATTAATATAACATTAAAGATAATCTGTTAATTTATATTTAAAACAACAAAAAAACCTATTAAAGTTAAACTTTAATAGGTTTTTTTAATTGTATTTATGTGTAACTACTTATTATTTAAAGCTATTTTAGATTCAGATTTCCAATTATTAACTGATGCCACAACATTATTTTGATAGTTAATTTCCTTTAAAGAGTCCTTTCCCCAAACAAACCACTTTCCAACTTTATTTCCATTTTCATAATAACCAAGTTGTATTTTATTTCCTGATTTATCAAATCGTATCCACTCACCTGTTAACTTTTTGTCTTTAAAATATCCTTGCATTCGGGTAGAACCGTCATCATAATAGTATGTTGCTTTAACTAAATCGCCTTCTACCGAAAAAGTTGTTTGTTTATCCTGAGCTATTGCTATTGTTGCTAAACACAACATCATTATTAAAAGTGTATTTTTCATCATTCTTCATTTTTAAATTAACATTCCTATAACAAATATAGGAATAAAATAACAATAAAAAAACATTTTGGTAACATTAAATTAACATTGTAATTTGTTATGCTTGAGTGAAGTCAGCGTTGATAGACACGCCAAGTGATTAACTCTTAATAACTTTTTCAATATTTTTATTATCCAAAAAGTAACATTTATATTTGTTTCATAACTTATAAAATCAAAAAACTTATGGAAAAATACTTGAAAATGGCAATTGAATTAGCAGAAACCTATATCCCAAAAATTGCTACAGCCTTAATCATTTTAGTAATCGGTCTATTTTTAATAAAAGTTGTAGTAAACTCTTCAAATAAAATAATGACCAAAAGAGGAGTTGATGTAACCCTTAAAAAATTCTTATCTGATTTAGGAGGTTGGGCATTAAAACTATTATTATTTATTACTGTAATTTCTCAACTCGGGGTAGCTACTACTTCTTTCGCTGCCATAATTGGTGCCGCAGGTTTAGCTATTGGTTTAGCGCTTCAAGGATCGCTAGGTAATTTTGCTGGTGGTGTATTAATAATGATTTTTAAGCCTTTTAAAATAGGTGACTTAATAGAAGCGCAAGGAGTAATTGGGGTTGTTAAAGAAATTGAAATTTTTACCACAAAGCTTACAGGTGCTTCAAATAAAATAATTATTATTCCAAATGGTACTTTATCAAACGGGAATATTGTTAATTATTCAAGCGAAGGCACAAGACGTGTAGATTTGGTAATTGGTGTCTCTTATGATGCTGATATAAAAAGGACAAAAGAGGTTTTAATGAATGTATTAACATCTCATGCAAAAGTATTAAATGATCCAGCACCAACTGTAACTGTTTCTGAACTGGCAGATAGCTCGGTTAATTTCGCGGTAAGACCTTGGTGTAATACTGCTGATTATTGGACTGTTTATTTTGATGCTACAGAAAGTATTAAATTAGCGCTAGATGAAGCAGGTATAGAAATTCCATATCCACATCAAGTAAACATAAAAAAAACTGAAGCCTAGTTTAGAAAATTGGTTTTCTTTTTTTTTCAGGAATCACAATAAAGTCCTTTAAATAAAAGGGCTCAAAATAAGCGACATTCTCAATGTCGCTTTTTTGGTATTTGTAAAAAGATAATTTCGCCATTTCTCTTGAGGATGGAAATTTATTATCAATAAAAATTGCGTTTTCATGATTGATGATTGTTTTACATTTCTGAGCTCCATCACCCAAAAAGAAAACTTTACCTTTTGTCAAATATTTAGAAAATGATTCTTTTTCTATAACCTCTGCCTTTATATCTCTTATTTGGTTGTGATAATGATTATAAACAGAAGCATATACCTCCATTCTTCTGGCATCTAACATTGGTACAATTACACCATCTTCAATAGAAATTGAATATGATAAAGAAGTTAATGTATCTATGGAAATTAGTGGTTTATCAAAAGCAAAACATAAACCTTTGGCTGCGGATACACCTATTCTTAAACCTGTGTAAGAACCTGGGCCTTTACTTACAGCAACAGCATCAATATCTTTGAAAGATAAGTTTGTTTCCTTTATTATAGTTTCAATAAAAGGATGTAAAACCTCTGCATGAGAATAATTACCATTATTTAACTCTTTGATTGCTAAAACCTCTCCATTTTTGGCTAGACTCACAGAACAATTTTTAGTTGCTGTTTCAATATTTAAAATAATTCCCAAAACTATAAATTTATTACAAATATAGGGCAAAAAGAAAACCCCACTAAATTAGTGAGGTTTTAATAAATTGTGATTCGTTTATTCTAAAACAAGATCTCCAGCGTAAAACTGTAAAACTTTTGTTTTAAAAACGTAATCGTATTTAGATCGGATTAAAGCTGATTGAGCATTTACCAATCGCGTTCTTACTTGATCAAAATCAAATTGAGTCATTGCTCCAAAATTATAACGTTCTTCAGCATTTTTAAAAGCCTCTTCTTGTGCTTCTAAAGATACTTTAGCCGCTTCAAAGGTTTTTAATGCTGTTTTTACATCTAAAAACGCTTGTTCTATGGTTTGCTTTAAGTTCACTTTTTCACTTTCTAATCTTAACTCAGAAACTTCTTTATTAATTTCCTGCTGTGCTACTCTATTTTTTGTCTGAAAACGATTAAAGATTGGTATGCTTAAATTTAAACCAATTGAATAGCTTAACTGATCCTCCAGTTGCTTATAAAATCCAAAAGGCTCATAAACTAAATTGTTATCAGTATCTATTATTGGATTTCCATTTTCATCTCTCTTAAGTCTTTGATCTGGTTCCCCTATTACCGTAAAATAAGATGTACTAGAACCAGCAGAGTATGTAAGTGTAGGCATAAATGCTCCCTTAGCAATATCAATAGTGTAAGAGGCATTTTCAATCGCTAATTTAGCCCTCGCTATTTCTGGCATTGCATCTATTGATTTATTATAAACAAAATTTGAATTTTTATAAAAAAGATTTGAAGAAGGGGATATTACATCGATAGCTGCTATATCAAAACCATCAGCCGATATTTGTAATAATTGAGACATATTTAAAAGTGCTAAATCTAGAGCATTTTCCTGAGTAACTACAGCTTGTAAATTACTAGCTGCGGTTGATTCAACATTTAATAAATCACCTTTAGGAACAACTCCTGCTTCATATCTAACCTGTGCCGCTTCTATCTGTTTACGACTAATTTCATATTGTACCTTAGCAACTTCCAAATTTTCCTTAGCAAATAAAACATTCAAATATACGTTTACAACCCTTAATGAAATATCATTTTCAACTTTTTGTAAATCAAGCAAACTTGATTCAACACCAAGTTGTGCTTGTTTATAAGTATTAGTATTTCGAAATCCATTAAAAATTGTACCTCCGGCATTAAGACTGAATCTCGTTGAATACCTATCCTCTGTTGTATTTAAACCACTTACACCCGAAGAAAGTCCAAAAGAACTACTATGAGAATTATTAAAACCAAGATTTGGTAAAAAATTCCCTTTTGCAATGTCTACATCTTTTTTTGCAAGTTCTAGTGTTAATTTATTTTGCTGAATGGAGATATTCTTTTTTAAAGCTTCATCTACACATTCTTTAAGAGTCCATTGTTTTTGAGAAAAAGTAGCTAAAGAAGTAAAAAAAGCTATAAATACTATAAGTTTAATTTTCAAAACACGTTTTTTTGTTGATTTTTATTCGTTTTACAAATCAAAAGTTGAAATGGTACTTTTGATATTATTGATAAGACGATCAAAAGTAAAATATGTTACAACATTAAAATCTTATTGAAACGTTAAATTTTAGCTTGTTTTCTGTAGCGGTAAATTGTGAAGAATAGAATACCTATTAATAGATAAGGAAAAACCATTAAATATGTAATTCCGTTATTAACTCCTTCTGCCATAGAAATATCTCCGTTTTCTACAACTGCTTTGCACATGGCACACTGAGCACCAATTAATTGTGATATAAAAATAGTAATCAATAAAAGGATTCTTTTCATTGTTTTCTTTCTATTTATAGGATAAACTTAATTTCCTATATAAAATTCAATCTGATTTACTCCCAATTTAATCTGTAGATTAAGATTAGAATTTAAAACGATTTATTTTAATTTTTTGTTATTATGATGACGATTGTGATCTCGTTTTGTTTTAATAGCTAACTTCTTTTCAAAAGCTTCTTCTAAATCAATTCCTGTTTGGTTGGCTAAACACAAAACTACAAATAACACATCTGCCAATTCTTCTCCTAAATCTTTAGTTTTATCAGATTCTTTTTCACTTTGTTCTCCATAACGCCTAGCAATAATTCTAGCTACCTCGCCAACTTCTTCAGTAAGCTGAGCCATATTGGTAAGTTCGTTAAAATAACGAACTCCATGATTTTTAATCCAATTATCAACTTGTTGTTGCGCTGTTTGTATACTCATTATTTAGTTAGAAGTTACAGTAATTAAAATATTATTAAGTAAAAGTAATTTTCCTAGGACAAAGATAAAAATAAAAAAGTCCTTAACTAAGATTGTTAAGGACTTTTTATGCGGTCTGGACGGGACTCGAACCCGCGACCCCCTGCGTGACAGGCAGGTATTCTAACCAGCTGAACTACCAGACCGTTGCTAATAGCGGGTGCAAATATAACATACATTTTTATATTTGCAAACAGAAATTCAAATTTTATTTAAAATTTTTTCTTTGTAGTAAATATGCTGTTAAAATATCATTATACCCTTTTTTAATATCTGTAGGAACATAATCAATTTTGTATTGTAAACACTTATTTTTAATAGTTTCTAGATATTCCTGAACTAATTCTTTATATTTTTCTTGTATGTTTTCTGCATATACATTAATCTCCTCACCCGTTTCTTTATCTACAAACTTTTTTGGTGTATTATCGAAATTGAAATTGATTTCTGTTTTAGAATCGTAAGTATGAAACAATACTACTTCATGTTTATTATATTTTAAATGACGTAAAGCTTCAAACAAGGCTTCATCATCTATTGTAGTTTGAAACATATCTGAAAATAGGAAGATTAATGAACGTCTGTGTATTTTCTCTGCAATTTCGTGCAAGTATTGATAAGTTTCTGTTGTTGATTTTGAATCTAGAACAAATAATTTTTCTAATTGATGCAGCAGCATTTTTCTGTGCCGTTCACTTCCTTTTTCTGGACTATAATATTCATATCTATCAGAATAAATACTAAGTCCAACAGCATCTCTTTGTCTTTTCAAAATTTCCATTAAAGAGGCTGCTGCAATTGCAGAAAATCCTATTTTATTTAAATCATTAATATTCTGATCTTTAATCTCCGGGTAATGCATTGAAGCAGAATTATCAATTATAATATGACATCTTAAATTGGTTTCCTCTTCGTATTTTTTTGTATAAAGTTTCTCTGTTTTTGCAAATAGTTTCCAATCAATATGACGTGTGCTTTCTCCTTTATTATATAACTTATGTTCTGAAAATTCTACAGAAAAACCATGAAATGGGCTTTTGTGCATACCCGTAATAAAACCTTCTACTACTTGTTTAGCTATTAATTCTAAATTTTTATGATTTGATGATTTTACTTCAGATAAATTCATTCTGGTTTTATGATTTTTTAAAACTGTGGTAATATTATCACTAATTTACAGTAACTTATTGAATAAAATAGAATTGTATTTTGAATTTTTAGCCATAAAATCTTTCACAGACCTATCAGCTTCAAAAGATGTGAAAATTTCTATTGAACGTTCCTTAAATGATTTCACGAATACCTTAGAATATTTTTGAACAGTAATTCTTAAATTCCACTTGACTTTTATCTCTAGCAAATCAAAACAAGCGAACAACACACTTGCTCTTTCTAAAACTAAAAAGGTGTATAAAATAATATAAATAACACCATTAATTTGTTGTTTTCTATATGTAGCTCATTTATATGCAACCCCTAACTCTAAATTCAGCTTAGATACTACTGCTCTATTAAAGGAAGTTAAATTGGTAAAAAAAAAGGAAATCAAAATAAAGTTTCACTCGAGGAATTTAGTCATTAAAAATAAAAAAGGTTTGACGCTAGCCAAACCTTTAAATTATTAATAAAATAAATGCGACTACATAGCAGCATCAATTTTACCTGTATATACGTTTTTAGGAGCAACTCCTACTTGTTTATCAACTACTTCTCCGTTTTTAAAGATTAAAACAGTTGGTATATTTCTTACGCCGTATTTAGCTGCAAATTCTTGGTTAGCATCAACATCTACTTTACCTACAACAGCTTTACCATCATACTCAGTATGTATTTCATCTACAATTGGTCCAACCATTCTGCAAGGTCCACACCAAGCTGCCCAGAAATCTACTAATACTGGTTTGTCTGATTTTAATACCACTTCGTCAAAAGTTGCGTCTGTTATTTCTAATGCCATATTATATTTTTTATTTGTTTGTTTTAAATCTAGAACACAAAAGTATACATATTATGAGGCGCAACTGTTTTTAAAAAATTGCTTTTTACTATTTATCTATCAATTGTGTTTATGTAAATACATTAATTCTTTAAAATAATTCAGCAGCAATGGCGTGAATATTATCGCTTTTACCCATAGAATAATAATGGAGTACTGGCACTCCAGCAGCCAATAACTCTTTAGATTGTTGTATGGCAAACTCAACACCTAACTTTCTAACATCTTTATTTGTTTTACAATACTGCACTTCAGAAATTAGTTCTTCTGGAATGTCAATTTTAAAAACTTGAGGCAATAATTGTAAATGACGTTTTATAGCAATTGGTTTAATTCCTGGAATAATTGGCACATTAATTCCTGCTTTTTTAGCTGCATCAACAAACTTAAAATACTTTTGATTGTCAAAAAACATTTGGGTTACAACATATTTTGCACCCGCATCAACCTTTTCTTTCAAACGTTTTAAATCGGTTTGCAAAGAAGGAGCTTCTAAATGTTTTTCTGGATAACCTGCAACTCCTATACAGAAATCCGCACAATTATCAGTTTCAATCACATCATGTAAATATTTTCCGCAGTTCAAATTCTGAATTTGAGAAACCAAACCTTTTGCAAATTGATGACCACCATCTGAAGCTTCAAAATATTTTTGATGCGCCATCGCGTCTCCTCTCAAGGCCATCAAATTATCAATTCCTAAATAATGACAATCTACCAAAACATATTCTGTTTCTTCTTTTGTAAAACCTCCACACAAAACATGCGGAACAGTATCTACATCATATTTATGTTTAATTGCAGCACAGATACCTACGGTTCCAGGACGCATTCTGGTAATTTTCCTATCCAAAAGTCCATTTTTTTCGATATAAAAATGCTCTTCTCTAGAAGTTGTAACATCAATAAATGGTGGATTAAATTCCATTAACGGGTCTATATTATTGTACAATTCTTGAATATTATTTCCTTTTTTTGGCGGAATAATTTCAAAGGAAAACAATGTTTTTCCGTTGGCATTTTTTATGTGATCAGTAATTTTCATTTTATATTTTTTGGGCGTTACCTAAAGGTCGCGCTTTACACTATATCTTTTTTTCATCCTTCAAAAAAGGATGTCGTTTCAATCGCTAACGCTTGCTTACTCTTCAGCTAAATTAGGATGCAGCCATTTTCTAGCTTTCTCTTTTGTAATTCCTTTTCGTTGTGCATAATCTGATACTTGACTATCAGTAATTTTACCTAAACCAAAATACTTCGCTTCTTTGTTTGCAAAATAATACCCTGAAACTGCAGCAGCTGGCCACATTGCTAAACTCTCTGTTAATTTAACTCCAATGCGTTTTTCAACATCTAATAAACTCCAAATTGTTTCCTTTTCTAAATGATCTGGACATGCAGGGTAGCCAGGTGCAGGACGAATTCCTTTATAATTTTCTTTAATTAAATCTTCATTTGTAAAATCTTCATTTGAAGCATAACCCCAATGTTTTATCCTAATTTGTTTATGTAAATATTCTGCAAAAGCTTCTGCAAACCTATCTGCAATTGCTTGCGCCATAATTGCGTTATAATCGTCTTCTTTGGCTTTGTAACCATCTGCTAATTCTTGTGCTCCAAAAATACCAACGCAAAAAGCACCAACATAATCTGTTTTATTGGTTTCTTTTGGTGCAATAAAATCTGCTAAAGCTACATTTGGAATTCCGTCTCGCTTCTTTAACTGTTGTCTTAAAGTTCTAAAAACAGCAATTTCTTTTCCTTTCTTTTTTACGGAAATATCATCATTATTAATGGTATTTGCTTCAAACAAACCAAAAACAGCTTTCGGTTTTAAAGATTGATTTGCAATTATTTTGGCAATCATTTGCTGTGCTTCTTCAAACATAATTGAAGCTTGTTCTCCTACTATTTCATCTGTTAAAATAGCTGGAAATTTTCCGTGTAAATCCCAACTTCTAAAAAACGGACTCCAATCTATAAAAGGAATCAATTGTTTTAAACTCAATTGCTCTAAAGTCTGAATTCCTAATTCTTTTGGTTTTAAAATTGTATTTGTTTTCCAATCGATTTTATATTTGCGTTTACGAGCATCATCAATAGAAATATATAATTTTTCTTTACCACGTTTTAAAAACTTAATTCTGAATTCGTCATAATCTTTTTTGAGTTTTGCAACGTATTCATTCTTTGTTTTCTTGTTTAGTAAATCTCCAACTACAGTAACAGCTCTAGAGGCATCATTTACATGAACAACCGCGTTTTTATATTCTGTATCAATCTTAACTGCCGTGTGTGCTTTAGATGTTGTTGCCCCACCAATTAACAATGGTAACTCAAAATTTTGACGTTCCATTTCTTTAGCTAAATAAACCATTTCATCTAATGAAGGTGTAATTAATCCGCTTAAACCAATGGCATCTACATTCTCTTTTTTGGCAGTTTCAATAATTTTTTCTGGTGGAACCATTACACCCAAATCAACAATTTCATAGTTATTACAACCTAAAACAACACTCACAATATTTTTACCAATATCATGCACATCACCTTTAACAGTTGCCATTAAAATTTTACCCAAAGCTCTTTGTTCTTCTCCTTTTTCTGCTTCAATAAAAGGGTTTAAATATCCAACTGCTTTTTTCATCACTCTAGCAGATTTTACTACTTGTGGTAAGAACATTTTTCCTGCTCCAAACAGATCACCAACCACATTCATTCCAATCATTAAATTACCTTCTATAACTTCAATTGGTTTTGATGCTTCTTTTCTTGCCTGTTCTATATCTTCTAAAATAAAAGCATCAATTCCTTTTACCAAAGCGTGCGTAATTCTTTCTTGTAGTGAATTTTTACGCCAAGATAAATCTGCAGTTTTTTCTTTTTTAGACCCCTTTACAGTTTCTGCAAAATCTAACAAACGTTCTGTTGCATCATCTCTTCTATCAAGAATTACATCTTCTACATGTTCTAATAAATCCTTTGGAATATCATCATAAACCTCCAACATTGAAGGGTTTACAATACCCATATTCATTCCTGCTTGAATTGCGTGATACAAAAACACAGAGTGCATCGCTTCACGCACAGCATTGTTACCTCTAAAAGAAAAAGACACATTACTTACACCTCCACTTACGGAAACATTCTCTAAATTTTGACGAACCCATTTTGTAGCTTCTATAAAATCTATGGCATTTTTTCTGTGTTCCTCCATTCCTGTGGCTACAGGAAAAATATTTAAATCAAAAATTATATCTTCTGAAGCAAAGCCAACTTTATCCACCAAAATATCATAAGAACGTTTTGCGATTTCTATTCTTCGTTTATAATTATCTGCTTGACCTACTTCATCAAAAGCCATGACAATTACTGCCGCTCCATAGCGTTTTATTTGTGTAGCTTCCCAAATAAATTTTGCTTCACCTTCTTTTAGAGAGATGGAATTTACCACACATTTTCCTTGTACAACTTGTAAACCAGCCTCAATAATTTCCCATTTAGAACTGTCAATCATCATAGGAACTCTACAAATATCTGGTTCTGCTGCAATTAGGTTTAAGAAACGTACCATTGCTTCTTTTCCATCAATCAAACCATCATCCATATTAATATCCACAATTTGTGCTCCACCATCTACTTGATGTCTGGCAATATCTAATGCTTCATCAAAATTTTCTTTTTTTACTAAACGTAAAAACTTGCGTGAACCAGCAACATTTGTACGTTCTCCAATATTTATAAAATTACTATTCTCGTTTAGAATTAATGGTTCTAAACCTGATAAATGCATATATTTTGATTGTTTTACCTTCATCTTACTTCTTTAATTCTAATATGATTCTAAAACATGTTCAGCATGAGCTCTTGGTTTATATTTTGCAGCAATGTTGGCAATGACTTTTATATGCTCTGGACTAGTACCACAACAACCTCCAATAATATTGATTAAGTTCTTTTTTAAATATTCTTCTATTTGCGCTCCCATTTCTTCTGGAGTTTCATCATATTCTCCAAAAGCATTTGGTAAGCCAGCATTTGGATGTGCAGAAATTGCAAAATCTGTTTTACTAGCAATTGCCTCTAAATGTGGCTGAAGTAAATTAGCGCCTAAAGCACAATTGAATCCTACAGAAAGCAGTGGAACGTGCGATACAGAAATCAAAAAAGCTTCTGCAGTTTGACCTGATAAGGTTCTGCCAGAAGCATCTGTGATTGTTCCACTTAACATTACAGGAATATCAATTTTACGCTGTTCTTTTACCTCCTCAATTGCAAATAAGGCTGCTTTTGCATTTAATGTGTCAAAAACAGTTTCTACTAATAATAAATCTACCCCGCCATCTAGCAAGGCCTCTGCTTGTTGTTTATAAGCTATTCTTAATTCATTAAAAGTTACTGCTCTATAACCTGGATCGTTTACATCTGGAGACATGCTTGCTGTTCTGTTTGTTGGCCCTATTGAACCTGCTACAAATCTAGGTTTCTGTGGCTCTTTAATTGTAAATTCGTCTGCTACTACTTTTGCTATTTTTGCAGATTGATAATTCAATTCATATACCAAATCTTCCATTTGGTAATCTGCCATTGCTATAGTAGTTCCAGAAAAGGTATTGGTTTCAATTATGTCTGCACCAACTTCAAAATACTTTCTATGAATAGTTTTAATTGCCTCTGGCTGCGTAATTGACAATAAATCATTATTACCTTGTAAGGGTGTTGGATAATCTTTAAATCGTTCTCCTCTAAAATCTTCTTCAGTGAATTTATAAGCCTGAAGCATGGTGCCCATAGCACCATCTAAAACTAAAATTCGATCTTGTAAAGCTTTATAAATATTTGACATTTTTTGATTTTTTATCAATATATGTCATCAGGAAAAGTGAGATTTTTCGCTGTTATCTGTCAGAATAAAAATTCTGTAGAATGTAGCACCTTTCTCATAATGAGAGGTTGCCAAGGCTTCATTGGGTCTATTCCCTCTGCCTTTCGTGATAACGTATCAATAAGTTTATGAACTATATTCGAAACAAAGTAACGAACTTTTTCTCTATTTTAATAATTTATTCAAATATATCTGAAGAAAGATATCTATCTCCTCTATCGCAAATAATAGCAACTACAATTCCTTTATCTATAGAATTTGCAATTTTTATAGCTGTAGCCACAGAACCTCCACTACTCATTCCTGAAAAAATTCCTTCTTCTTTTGCCAAACGAATGGTCATTGCTTTTGCCTCTGCTTCACCTACTTCTAGAATTTGATCAATTTTATTTGCTTTAAAAATTGCAGGTAAATATTCTTTTCTCCATTTTCTAATACCAGGAATTCTTGCCCCATCTTTTGGCTGAGCTCCAATAATTTGAATATTTTGATTCTTTTCTTTTAAATAATCTGATACTCCTGTTATGGTTCCAGTTGTTCCCATTGCAGAGATAAAATGTGTAACTTGACCTTCTGTATCTCTCCAAATTTCTGGACCTGTTGTATTGTAATGCGCTTTAGGATTGTCTAAATTATCAAACTGATTTAATCGGAAATAACCCTTTTTATATTTTAGTTTTAAAGCGTGGTCAATTGCACCTTCCATTCCTTTATCTTCTGGAGTTAAAATAACTTTTGCTCCATAAGCACGCATTGTTTTTACTCTTTCTATAGTAGAGTTCTCTGGCATTGTAATGACCATATTTACTCCTAAAACTTTGGCCATTAATGCTAGAGCAATTCCTGTGTTTCCGCTTGTTGCCTCAACCAAAGTATCTCCTTTTTTTATATTTTTCCTTTTGATAGCTTCAGAAATCATGTAATATGCAGCTCTGTCTTTTACGCTTCCTCCCGGATTATTACCTTCTAGTTTTAAAAGTAAAGTAACTCCTTCTTTTTTAAATATGTGTTGAGCTTGCACCAAAGGTGTATTTCCCACAAAATCTATAATACTTTTTGTTTTCATATTTTAATTTTTCTTCTGAAAAATAGTATTTACTGATTGTATTGTAACTATTGAGTTTTCTGGAATTGATTCTGTAATGCAAACATTAGCACCAATTACTGAATTTTCTCCAATAACTACATCTCCTCCAAGAATAGTTGCATTTGCATAAATTATAACTCCATTTTCTATTGTTGGATGTCTTTTTGTAAATGCTAAACTCTTTTTTACTTGAATTCCACCCAAAGTTACCCCTTGAAAAATCTGTACTTTATGCTTAATAATTGTAGTTTCTCCTATCACAATTCCTGTTGCATGATCAATAAAAAATGCATTTCCAATTTTTGCTCCTGGATGAATATCTGCACCAGTTATACTGTGCGCAAATTCACTCATCATTCTTGGTAAAATGGGAATATCAAATTTTAATAATTGATGACTCAACCTGTATACAGCAATTGCATAAAAACCAGGGTATGCTAAATAAACTTCTTTTAAGCTTTTTGCTGCTGGATCATTTTTGTAAGCAGCTTTTGCATCTAAAGCCAGTTTTTTTCTAATTTCTACAAAATGATTTTCAAAATCGCTCCATAAATTTTCTCCGTCCTCAATACATAATACTTCTAAGATTTTTAAAAATTGCAACCTTATTTCTTGTCCACTTTCATGAAGACGAGAAATATCAAACAAATTAATAATCAGTTGTTTTGTAAAAACTCCAACATTGTCTCTTAAAGACATACTATAGTTTTTAAACTCAACAATTTGTTCCACTTCTTTCATCAATAAAAATTAATCTTCGGGCGCTAATTCCACTTCTAAACCTTCTAATTCAGGAGTTATTTGTATTTGACAACCCAACCTACTATTATCTTCAACATTAAATGCTTCAGCCAACATTGCATCCTCATCATCAGACATTACTGGCAAATCGTGGTCTGACTTTATGTAACATTGACAAGAGGCACACATGGCCATTCCTCCACAAATACCAATGGTTCCTTCTTCTGCTAATTCATAAGAGCGAACGACTTCCATAAGATTCATTGCCATATCTGTTGGTGCAACAATATCATGCGTTACTCCTGTTCTATCCGTTATTTTTAGATTGATGTCTTGCATCTATATTTTATATTATTATTGACTACAAAGTTACATAAACCTAACAAAAATATACTACTGAATTGCTTTAACCACTGCTTTTGGAGCTTCTTTTTTTGTACCATCAAAACCTTCTACACCTCCAACAGTTGTATATTTCATAACATATTTTTTGTTTGGAAAAATTCTCTTGTACGCACTTTGACACATTAAAGTTGCTTCATGAAAACCACATAAAATTAATTTCAGTTTTCCTGGATAAGTATTTACATCGCCTATTGCATAAATTCCCGGTATATTGGTTTGATAATCTAACGCATTATTTACCTTAATTGCATTTTTCTCTATCTCTAAGCCCCAATTACCTATTGGACCTAATTTTGGGGACAAACCAAATAGGGGAATAAAATGATCGGCATCAATAATAAAAGCATCTTCTCCTTTTTTCTGAACCGCAACTCCCGTAACATTATCATTTCCTAAAATACCTTTTACTTCTGCTGGAGTAATTATATTTATTTTACCCAAATTCTTTAACTCTTGCGCTTTTTCAACCGAATCTAAAGCTCCTCTAAATTCGTTTCTTCTATGAATTAAAGTAACTTCTGATGCAATATTACTCAAAAATATTGCCCAATCTAAAGCAGAATCTCCACCACCAGAAATTACTACTTTTTTATTTCTATATAATTCAGGTTCTTTTATAATATACTCTACACCTTTATTTTCATAATCTGTTAAGTTATCAATTTTGGGTTTCCTTGGCTCAAAAGAACCTAAACCACCTGCAATAGCTACAATTTTAGCATGATGTTTTGTACCTTTATTTGTTGTAACAATAAAAGTTCCATCGTTTTGCTTATTAATTGTTTCCGCTCTTTCTCCTAATGTAAAACCAGGTTCGAACTGCTTAATCTGTTCCATCAATTTATGTGTTAAATCGCCTGCTAAAATTTCTGGATACGCTGGAATATCATAAATTGGTTTCTTAGGATAAATTTCTGAGCACTGACCACCTGGTTGAGGTAAAGCATCAATTAAATGACATTTTAGTTTTAATAAACCTGCTTCAAAAACAGTAAATAATCCTGTTGGCCCTGCTCCTATAATTAATATATCTGTTGTAATCATAATTTATTTTTCTACTAAACTTTTTGTAAACTCGTTTAGTTTTTGGACTTTTTCTTCAAAGTTACCTTTGATGGTTTTTCTATATTTATTTAAATTCTTTACTAAATCATCAATATTTTCTGGAATTACTTCTTCAAAAAATTGGCGTAATCTTTTGGCAGTTGTTGGTGATTTACCATTTGTAGAAATAGCTATTTTCACATTTCCTTTTGTAACGATTCCTCCCATATAAAAATCGCAATAAGGTGGATTATCAGCAACATTTACCAACTTTGCTTCTGCTCTGCAATCTTTCCAAATCTGAACATTTACCTCTGGAACATCCGTTGTTGCTATCACTATATGTTTGTTTTCTATATATATTTTTTGATATCTGTCTTGAATTAATTCAACATATCCTTTTTTGGATAAATCTAAGGTTCCTTGTCTAAACATTGGCGAAACCATAGTTACTTTGGCTTCTGGACTTGATTTTAGTAAAAAAGATAATTTTTCTTCAGCAACAAAACCACCTCCAACAATTAAAAAGTTGAGATTTTTAGACTTTAAGAAAATCGGATATAAATTATTTCTTTCCATTATAAAACCAATTCTTTTGTATATTTTTCTTGAATTTCTAAAACTCTTTGACGATGTTTTACAACTTCACCTAAAACTATTATTGCAGGGTTACTCAACTGTTTTTTTATAACAATATTTTCGATTGAGGACACTGTACCAATTCCAATTTTTTCATTGATGGTTGTTCCATCTTGAATGACAGCAACAGGCAATTCGTTTTTACCTTCAGCCGCAAATAATTGTACTATTTGAGATAATTTACTCATCCCCATTAATATTACAACTGTAGCGTTAGACTTTGCAGCCAATTGTATGTCTTTACTAATTTTATGTTCTTTTGTTGTACCTGTTATAACCCAAAAACTTTCTGCACATCCTCTTTTTGTAACAGGAATATTTTGACTTGCAGCAACTGCCATTGATGACGAAATTCCTGGTATAATTGCAACTTCTAAACCAAATTTTGCAGCATATTCCATTTCCTCTGCACCTCTTCCAAAAATAAAAGGATCTCCTCCTTTTAAACGAACTACGTGACCTTTTAAGTTGGCTCTTTGTATGATTAGTTCATTGATTTGCTGCTGCTCATATCTGTAACAACCTTTTCTTTTACCTACAAATATTAATTCTGCATTTGGGTTTATATAATCCAACAATTCTTTATTTACTAAAGCATCGTATAAAATGACATTAGCAGTTTTTAAAACTTTAATTGCTTTTACCGTGATTAAATCAACATCTCCAGGACCAGCGCCCACAACTGATAATTTTGGTGTTTTAAAATTCATTTATTACAGATTTTGTAATTGCTAATTCTTTCTCTCTAAAATCTCTTACCTGTTGTAAAAATAATTCTGCATCTTTTATATATTTCTTAGAAAACTCATACTTAGGGTTATATTTATTGATTTGATAAATTAAATCTGAAAAGGAGGTATCTAAAGCAATTTTTTTTGTTTGAACAAAATGCTCATCAAACTGACTGATAATTTTTGCTTGAGAGTTTGTTTTTATACCATCTGCCAATAGCAACGCTTTTGCAGAATTTACCATAGAACTGTAGGCGTGATAAATTGAACTAGAAAAATCATCATCTATAAAAGATTCTTTTGCTTTTTGAATTTTCTCATGGCTTTCTAAAAATAAAGTAGCAATTAAATCGATAACAACACCTGCACACTCTCCAATTCCTATTTGCTTTATATACTCTTCTTCTGTACCCCAATCAATAAAATCTTCTTGAGCTAAATTAGAAACATCTCGTAAATCGCTTAAAAAGTCATAAAAGTACTTTTTCCCTTTTTCATTGTAATAATCTATAAATAACCTACCATTTGCATTTTCTTCAAAATCGTTTAAAATTCTGCGTAAAGCTTCTGGACCTCTTTTACTTGGAATCTTAACAAGTTTATCTGCAAAAACTCCATTTCCATTACCTAAGTTACCTCCTCCCAATAAGACTTGTAAAGCTGGAGCAACTAACTTGTTTGGCGTGCGAACAGACATACCTTGAAAACCAATATTTGCCATAGTATGCTGTCCACAAGCGTTCATACAGCCACTTATCTTGATAACCAAATCACTGTTTTCTAAATATTGAGGATACTCTGCAGTAATTACTCTTTCTAACTTTTCTGCAATTCCAGTACTACTTGCAATTCCTAAGTTACAAGTATCGGTTCCTGGACACGCAGTTATGTCTATTGCCTTATTATATCCAGCTTCTGCAAAACCTAATTTTTCTAATTCTAAATAGAAAAATTCTAATAAACTTTCCTTAACAAAAGGAATTAATATATTTTGACGTAGAGATAATCTGACTTCTCCTGCTGCATACTTCTCTACCAAATCTGCTAGTAGTCTTGCTTTATCTGTATAAAAATCTCCTAATAATACTTTGATTCCGACAGCCACATAATCTTTTTGTTTTTGACGAATTACATTGGTTGTTTTCCAAATTTTAAAGGCTTTTTTATCCTTTACTGTAACTTTTGGTATTTCTTTTACATCAACAGGGATTGAAACCTGATAATCATCAATATTTATTTTTATCGTTTTAAATTCTATGGCATTTTGTTCTTGTTTAACTAACTGTTTAAAAGCAGCTAAACCAATATCTTTTATTAAGAATTTCATTCTTGCTTTGGCCCTACTTTTACGTTCTCCGTATCTATCAAAAATTCTTAAAACACCTTCCATTAAAGGGATTATTTTATCACTTGGAAGAAAATCATAGAGTACATCTGCATGTCTTGGTTGAGAACCTAAACCGCCACCAATCATCACTTTAAAACCATGAACTTGATTTTCTATTTTAGCAATAAAACCTAAATCATGCATATAAGAAAGTCCTGTATCTTCTTCTGTTGCTGAAAAAGAAACTTTAAATTTTCGTCCCATTTCCTGACATATAGGATTTCTTAAAAAAAAACGAAATAACGCATCTGCATATGGAGAAACATCAAAAGGCTCATTTACGTCTATACCTGCTGTTTCCGAAGCAGTTACATTTCTCACTGTATTACCACAAGCTTCTCTTAATGTTACTTTATCTCTTTCTAATTCTGCCCAAAGTTGTGGAGTTCTTTTTAAATCTACATAATGAATTTGTATATCTTGACGTGTTGTGATATGTAACCTCCCAATAGAATATTCATCTGAAACATCTGCTATTCTTTTTAATTGATTGCTTTTTAGTTTACCATAAGGTAATTTAATACGAATCATTTGAACACCTTTTTGGCGCTGACCATATACTCCTCTTGCTAAACGTAAACTTCTAAATTTTTCTTCATCTATTTGCAGGTTATTGAATTCAGCAATTTTGTCTGCCAATTCAATAATATCTTTTTCTACAACTGGATTTTCTATTTCTGTTCTAAAACTCTGCATTTTTTCTATAGTATAAATCCAACACCAACTGTATTGTTTGTTCTTGAATTGATTAATATAAAAGATCCATTTTGCTTATTTTTACTATAAGCGTCTACCAATAAAGGTTTACTTAATTTTAATTGGATATTACCAATTTGATTTAGTTCTAGCTTTGATGGATTTTCTTCAATTCCTGAAAAATCAGTTTTTATAATGCTAGATAAATTTGTAATTTTTGCTTGTGCATCATTTACACCATGTTTTATGTAATATTTTTGTGCCCTATTTAAAGGCTCTTTATCCATCCAACAAACAGTTGCATTTATTTGTTTTGTAATTGAAGGTTCTTGGTTAACCTTTACCAACATATCTCCTCTGCTCACATTTACATTATCTTCTAAAGTAATTGTAACTGAACTACCTCTTTTAGCTCTTGCAAACTCTTTATCAAAAAAATTAATACTCTTAATTTTAGATGTTGTCTGTGATGGTAAAACTTTAACCTCATCTCCTATTTCAAAATCGCCTCCATACAATTTACCCGCATAACCTCTGTAATCGTGATATTTTTTTGTTTTCGGTCTGATTACAGTTTGTACAGGAAAACGTGTTTGTGATTCATCATTAATATCATTTGCTTCTATATTTTCTAAATGCTTCATTAAAGTATTTCCAGAATACCAAGGTGTATTTTCTGATTTATTTACAATATTATCTCCTTGTAAGGCTGATATTGGGATAAAAGTTAATTTTTGCCTTTTGTATTCACTTTTACTTGCTAAATATTCAATTTCTCCTTTAATAACATTGAATTTTTCTTGAGAAAAATCGACTAAATCCATTTTATTAATTGCGATTACTACATTTTTAATTCGCAGTAAATTATTGATAAAAAAATGTCTGTAGGTTTGCTCTACAACTCCATTTCTAGCATCAATTAATACAATTGATACTTGCGCCGTAGATGCTCCTGTAACCATGTTTCTGGTATATTCTATATGCCCTGGAGTATCTGCTATAATGTAACTTTTTGATGGTGTTGAAAAATAAATATGCGCTACATCAATTGTAATTCCTTGTTCTCTTTCTGCAACCAATCCATCTGTGGCTAAAGAAAAATCTAAATAATCAAACCCTCTTTGAATACTTTTTTCTTTTATTGCTTCTAATTTATCATCAGTTAATGATTTGGTGTCATATAAAATACGACCAATTAAGGTACTTTTTCCATCATCTACACTGCCTGCTGTTGCTATTTTTAATACTTTCATTCTATTCTTTATTTTACTCGTTTGATTAAAAATATCCTTGCTGTTTTCTTTTTTCCATAGCGGATTCGGAACGTTTATCATCTATTCTTGCACCTCTTTCTGAAATTGATGAACCTCTAATTTCTTTAACAACAGATGCTATATTTGAGGCTTCTGATAAAACAGCGGCTGTGCAACTCATATCTCCAACTGTTCTAAACCTTACTAAACGATAATCTACCTTTTCATTTTTATCTCTATAAACAATCTTATCATCTGCAGACCATATGAATCCGTCTCTAAGAAAAGTAGCTCTAACATGAGCAAAATATATAGATGGAATTTTAATATTTTCTTTTTCTATGTACGACCAAACATCTAACTCTGTCCAGTTAGAAATTGGAAATACTCGCACATTTTGTCCTAAATCAATCCTACCATTTAACATGTCGAAAACTTCAGGACGTTGGTTTTTTTCATCCCATTGTCCAAAATCATCTCTAATAGAAAAAATACGTTCTTTAGCTCTTGCCTTTTCTTCATCTCTTCTTGCTCCGCCAATACAAGCATCAAAACCAAACTCTTCTATGGCTCCCAGCAACGTTTCTGTTTGCAACATATTTCTGCTTGCATATCTACCTGTTTCTTCCTTTACTATTCCAGCATCAATATTATCTTGAACATTCCTCACAATTAATTCGACATTTAATTCTTTCACTAAATTATCTCTGAACTCTATGGTTTCAGGAAAATTATGTCCTGTATCGATATGTAATAATGGAAAAGGAATTTTTGCAGGATAAAATGCCTTTTGCGCCAAACGCACTAGAGTTATGCTATCTTTTCCGCCAGAAAATAGTAATACTGGCTTTTCAAATTGGGCTACTACCTCTCTAAAAATATAAATAGCTTCACTTTCTAAAGCATTTACTTGTATTGTATTTTGATTCATTATCATATCTTTTATATATGTAAACCACATTCTCTATTACTTTCTACTTTTGTTGGATCAAAATAGATAAACTCATTTGGCAATCCTTTTTCTTTTAGATAAGCATCTAATTGTTCATCTGTCCAATTATAAAATGGACTTACTTTTATAATACCATCTTTGCTTAATGAAACTATATCTATACTATTTCTAAATACCGTTTGTCCTTTGCGTAAATTTGTAAACCATACATCTGGTTGATGCTCTTTCATTGCTCTAGCAAAAGGTTCTAGTTTAACTTGTTCTGTAAAAACCGTATGTTTTGGATTGTTAATTGTAGGAACTCCTAATACAGCGTTTCTATGCGCAACTGTTTGTTTAGGAGTATACAAGTTGATATCTAATCTTAATTTTTTAATAATTTCTTCAGCATGTTTATAAGTTTGTAAAGTATTGTAACCTGTATCACACCAAATTACTTTAATATCTTTCTTTACTTCTGTAACTGCATTTAAAATAGCAACTTCATAAGGCCTGAAATTGGTTGTAATTAAAGGCTTATTTGCAAAAGAAATTGCCCAATCAACAACCTCCCTTGGACTTTTATTTTCTAACTCTTTGTTTATTTTTTCTAAATTCATAATCTTTATTTACCCCATTTTACTTGATTCCAAATTCTTTCATGAAAAAAATATAAAATTAGCTTTGATACAAAATCTATTGATGCTATTGATGCTGCTAATGAAACTTTACCTGTAATTAAATAAGAAACTATTAAAGTATCTATAGTACCAATAAACCTCCAGCTCAGTGCCTTTATGACACTTCTTATAGGTTTTTCGGAAGTAATGTTTTGATTAAAACTTTGACTTACAGATTTTTTACTAAAAATCATTTCATTTAAAATCACAATAATTGAGTATTTTTATTACCCTACTTTATTAGTAGAGTAAACAAACATACGTCATAATTCTATTTAAAAGCGATAAACACTTAACTAAATCATTATTACCCTATCGAATTAATAGATTAATAAAATTTAGTGCTTTATATTATGAATATGTTATCACTAGATGCAATAATTCTAATGATTTTTTAAAGGAAAAAGTCTAAAATGTTTTACCAAAAGTAAATTGAATAGGAATAGCTACGCCTGAGTTTCTAGTAAAAATATTTCCATTAGAATAATGCATGATGCGTAACTCGAAATTATATTTTCTTTCTTTACCAAAGAAAAGTCCAAAACCCATTGTATCCTGGAATGTAGTATTTGGTCCACTTTTAATACCATCTATATCTGCTTTTGAAATATAAGCTGGGCCAATGATCGAGTAATTTGAATATAAATCGAAACTCTTATTTCTTAATAAATAGAATCGTAAAACGGGAAATATCGAAAATGCAAAAACATCTGTTTTACCTCTAGACTGAAAATAGGTTGCACTTAGGCCCCAATCTAAAGAGAAAATTTTTTCTGACCTATATATGAGCCTTTGATAAGTTACAGAAACTGCATGCTGTGCTTTTACCTCTCCTACCCAAAAAACAGGAATTCCGAAACTTTCAAAATTCCCTACAGGCAAACTCATACCAAAAAACTGATTAAAGCCAAAACCTATTTCTCCTGTACCATAACTAATTTGAAAAATATTATTAGGAAAAAAATATTCGTTCTCGGCATATTCTTTAGCTATTTTATCATCAACTTGTTGTAAATGATATTCAAAACCTGCAGATACTTGAGAAATTGAAGGTTGATTGTGCTTTGCAGAACTAGGTAAAAAAGTTCCGTTTGCTGATAATCTCCATTTATCACTCAACCAATATTGCAAACCTAAACCGTAAATTAAACTCGCATAATGTGCATCATCATAAATTGCTTTATTGTATATAGAAAAACCAAATCTAGTTAAATTAGCTACTCCAGCTTCTGCATAAAAAGAAGTCTTTTTATTAATATTAAAATCCTTTTTAAGTGAAAGTGACCAAGCATTTATCCATACGCTTGTTTCATATCCAATATTATTTACATTATCGTATTTGAACCAAGAAGCAGGCCTCATAGTACCAAATTGTATGGAAAAATTATCATTCAATTTATGACCCAACAATAATCTTCCTGAAAACCAATTTCTACTAAAAGATTCTGTGGCATAACCATCAGTTAAATTATCATTTGAAAAAGGATAAAAAATTCCACCAAAATTTAAGCTGTAATAAGACTTCGATAAAAATTTAGTGAATTTTGTTTTCTGTTTTTCTTTCTCTTGACTAAAAAAGTTTAAAGAAATTAGAACTAGCAGAATTAAAACGAACTTATTTTTCATGTGGAAGTTTTGATTTTAGAACATCTCGCTTTATTCTTTCTTTGTTACAATTAAATCTGCCAAAGTTGTATTTCTGAAAATTTGTAAAGTATTGTCTCTAACTTGAATCATCAATCTATGAACTGAACATGTATCTTCGTCTGGACAATCATCACACTTTTCATAAAAATTTAAACTAACGCAAGATACCATAGAGATAGGACCTTCCAAAATTCTATAAATTGTGGTCATTAAAATTTCTTCTGGTTCTTTTAAGAGATAGTAACCTCCACCTTTTCCTTTTTTAGATGCTAATAATCCGTTTTTACGAAGCGTTAATAAGATGCTTTCTAAGAATTTTAATGATATGTTTTTATTTTTAGCTATAACAGCAATGGGAACAGGAATTTTAGATTCTTGCTTTGCTAAATAAGTAAGTGCTTTTATACCGTATTTTGTTTTTTTAGATAGCATCAAACAAAACTACACAAATAAATATAATTAAATCCTATTCAATGCTTGCTCAATATCTTCAATAATATCATTTACATTCTCTAAACCAACAGAAATTCGAACCAAACCATTTGTAATACCAACTTCTAAACGGTCTTCTTCTGATAAACGGCCATGAGTTGTAGAGGAAGGATGCGTTACTATAGTTCTTGTATCCCCTAGATTGGCTGATAATGTACACATTTTGATATTATTTAAAAAATTTCTTCCAGCTTCTATACCTCCCCTAATTTCAAAAGCTACAATATTTCCACCTAATTTCATTTGTTTTCGAGCAACTTTATATTGAGGATGAGATTTTAAAAATGGATATTTAACCAATGTTACCTTATTATTTTCTTCTAAAAATTGAGCAACTTTTAGTGCATTTTCACAATGCTTTTCAACTCTAATTGCTAACGTTTCTAAACTTTTAGACAACACCCAAGCATTAAATGGTGACATTGCTGGACCAGTATTTCTGGCAAATAAATAAATTTCTCTAATTAAATCTTTTGAGCCAACTGTAACACCTCCTAAAACACGTCCTTGACCATCAATCAATTTAGTTGCTGAATGAATTACCAAATCTGCTCCAAATTTTATTGGTTGTTGAATGTAAGGTGTCGCAAAACAATTATCAACAATAAAAATAAGATTATATTTCTTGGCAATTCTGCCAATTAAATCTAGATCTAGAATATCTACAGCAGGATTTGTTGGAGTTTCTATGTATAAAATTTTTGTGTTTTTTTGAATCAAACTTTCTAATAAATCAACCTCATCAACTTTAAAATAAGAAGTTTCTATATTCCATTTTGGTAAAAACTTGGTAAACATAGAATGTGTAGAACCAAAAACAGATCTACAAGAAACTACGTGATCACCAGCATTTAATAAAGCCGCAAATGATGAAAAAATTGCTGACATTCCTGTAGCAAATGCATAACCAGCTTCAGCACCTTCCATCTGTACAATTTTATCTACAAATTCTGTTGTATTAGGATTTGTAAATCTACTATATAAATTACGTTGTTTTTCTTCAGCAAAAGAGGAACGCATTTCCTCAGCATTCTCAAACACAAAACTTGAGGTTAAATACAAAGGAGTGGAGTGCTCTAAAAACTGAGTTCTTTCAGTTTGATTTCTTATAGCCTGAGTTTCAAAATACTTACTCATTATGGTTAAGGTTTATTACTTTAAATTAGTTTAGAATAACTCGAATTTGGTTTCAACTAAAATTCTTTTAATTGTTGTGTTTTGCTAATCTTAAAATATCTCCAAAAACACCTCTTGCAGTCACACTCGCTCCAGCTCCTGCTCCTTGAATTACAATAGGTTGTGCTCCATAAGATTGTGTATAAATCTCAAAAATAACATCAGAACCTTGCAGAGATCCTAAAGGAGTTTCTTTGGGTATTGACACCAATTTTACTTCTAAATTTCCTTTTTCTTTTGATAAATCACCACTTAATTCTCCTATATATCTTAATACATGATTTGGCTTTTGGTTTTCCTTTAAAGTTTGATATTCTTCATTTAATACTTCTAAATTATTGATAAAATCTTTGGCAGAACCTAATCTTAAATCTTCCGGAATTAGATTTTTAATATTCACCTCATCCAATTCATTTTCTAGATCTAACTCTCTTGCTAAAATCAACAATTTTCTTGCTACATCATTACCTCCTAAATCTTCTCTTGGGTCTGGTTCTGTAAAGCCTTTATCAATAGCCTTCTTTAATACTGAAGAAAATGTACTATTCCGATCTGAAAAAGTGTTGAACAAGTAACTTAAACTACCAGAAAAAACTCCTTTTATTTTAGTGATATTTTCTCCAGATTCATGCAACAAACGAATAGTATCAATTAAAGGTAATCCTGCACCAACATTAGTTTCGTACAAATACTGTTTTTTATGTTCTTTTAACTTTACTCTAACTTCCTTGTAAAAATCAAAAGACAATGTATTTGCTATCTTGTTGCAAGAAACCAAATCAAATCCAGATTCTATTAAAGGAATATAATTATTTATAAAACTTTTACTTGCAGTATTATCTACAGCAATTAAATTTTCAAAATGATTTTCTTTTGCAAAATCAATAATATCTGTAATTGAGAAATTATCAATTCCTTTTTCATATAAATCTTGTTCCCACGTATTTGAAACTCCGCTTTTACTTAATAAAACTTTTTTAGAGTTTGCTACCGCAAAAACATTCAATTGTAATTTTCTTCGTTCTAAAACAGATTGTGTATTTGTTATAATTTGATTTATTAAAGTACCGCCTACCAAACCTTTCCCAAAAACGGCAATATTTATTTTTTTGGTAACCCCAAAAACTTGTCCGTGAATCACATTCACAGCTTTATGCAATTCCTCTTTTTTAACCACCAAACTCACATTTTTGCCTGTAATAGTATTGTTGAATAAGATAGGTACAATTTGGTTTTTTATTAATGCATTATATGGATGATGAAACTCACTCAAATCTTGACCAATGATAGAAATTACTGATACATTATCAACAGCAGAAATACGATTTACATCTTGTGAATAAAAATCATTTTCAAACTCTTTTTTTAAGGATTTAATGGCTTGTTCAGTATCATTTGAATCAATAATTAACCCAATTCCTCTTTCAGAGGAACCTTGAGATATAATGCTTACATTGACATTTTTATCACCCAAGGCTTTAAAAATTCTTGCATCTACACCAACTTTTCCCAGTAAACCTCTTCCTTCAAAATTAAGTAAAGAAACATTATCTTTTGTAGAAATGGTTTTAATACCTTTTACAGAAGAATCTGATGTAATTAACGTTCCTTTATCAGATCTATTAAATGTATTTAAAATTCGGAGGTTAATATTCTTTTCTAAAAGTGGAATTATAGTTTTTGCGTGTAAAATATTTGCACCAAAGTTTGCCAATTCATTTGCCTCAGAAAAAGATAATTGCGCAATTTTTTTTGCATCAACTACCAAATCAGGATTTGCAGTAAAAATTCCATTTACATGCGTGTAATTCTGCAACTCTTCTGCATCTAAATAATTGGCTAAAAGAGCTGCGGTGAAATTACTTCCATTTCTACCTAAAGTTGTTGTTTCCCCTTTTTCATTAGAAGAAATAAATCCTGTAACAATATTTAAAAAATCCTTTTTTTGTTTAAAATGAGATATTACATTTTCTTTAGAAATATTTGAAATTGGTTGCGCATTTCCAAAGTTTTCATCTGTAATAATTAAGTTTCTTGCATCTATATTATTTGCTAAAACACCATCTTTAACCAGTAAACTGGATAATAATTTTACAGATA
>ENA-OSET01000623-OSET01000623.1-sediment-metagenome-genome-assembly--contig:-NODE-623-length-39299-cov-11.972617_pt1 | contig 39299 bp, 37 predicted proteins | sample MGYA00237882_ERZ534229 | MGnify/ENA primary metagenome ERZ534229 (study PRJEB26408, sample SAMN06266212) | sediment metagenome | isolation source: Hudson Canyon methane seep mesocosm | place... | reverse complement strand
GACGCCAAAATCAATTCGTGTTCGTAAGCGGTTATTACTTGAACATGAACGTAAGAGTGCTTCGCGCAAACCAAAAAATTAATTTAGGTTTAACCATGAAGTAACAGAAAAGGGTATCCTATTAAGGGTACCCTTTTTTTATTGACGAGGTTTAATTATGCGAATTCTGGTGTTAATTGCCATTGGTTTATTACTGTATGTGATTATTGGTAATTTATTACGGAGAAGTCGTCCGCAAGTTCCAAAAGCAAGTGCAGAAAAAATGGTACAGTGCCAGCATTGCCAGCTGCATATTCTAGAACAGGAAGCGATTCATCGCAGTGGTAATTACTATTGTTCACAAGAGCATCTTGACGCTGATAAATAGGCCAAATGATGTTGTTTAACTTTGGTGTAGATCCAAGTTCTTCGAAACCAGCATGGCGCGAATTAACCATATTCTCCATTTATCGTCTAGTGTTGTCAGCAAGTCTATTTGGTTTATTTTACTTTCAGTTACCACCCCAGTTTTTGGGTAGTTTGGATGGCCAATTATATAGCCGAATTAGTGCTATATATTTGTTCACTGCGAGTGTACTGACTGTATTTAGTTTTAAACAAATTGGTCATTTCACCGCTAATACTAGAGTTCAATTGGTGTTAGATATTTTGTTTATCACACTGATAATCAACAGTAGTGGTGGTTTACAAACAGGACTTGGTTTATTACTTGTGGTGGTGGTAGTTGCCGGTGGCGCGCTGATTCCAGGTAGACAATCTGCTTTTATTGCTTCACTAGCCGTTCTATCGGTGCTATTACAAGTCAGTTACTCCCAGTTTTTAGGTGATGGGGTAACAAAATATAGTCATGCAGGATTACTCGGTGCGACTTTTTTTGCAACAGCGTTATTATCCCAAATTCTCACTCATAAAGTGAAAACATCGCAAGGTTTAGCTGAACAACGGGAGAAAGACGTTGCCAAACTTGCCATGTTAAATGAACATATCATTAGTAGTATGCAAACAGGGATATTAGTAGTTGATACCCATGGACGAGTCAGTTTAAGCAATCAATCTGCACGAAGCTTACTAGGCATTGAACAAGAACAGAAAAATTATGGCCTGAAATCTTTTTCGACAACATTAGTTGATCAACTATCGATATGGAAACATCAATTAGTGATGACATTCGAACCTTTTCAGCCGCGCAGTGATTTACCGGAAGTAGTGGCACGATTTGCTGCATTAAATAGCGGTGAAACCTTGATCTATTTAGATAATACATCCGCGCTAGCAAAGCAGGCACAACAACTAAAACTAGCTTCATTAGGTCGATTAACCGCTAGTATTGCTCATGAGATCCGTAACCCATTAGGCGCCATTAGTCATGCGGGCGAATTGTTAGCGGAAAATAATAATGATGCGACTACAACTAAACTAACGGATATTATTCAGCGACATAGTGCGAGGGTTAATGGCATTATCGAGACTATTTTACATATGAGTCGTCGTAAAACGGTGGAGCCAAAAGTACTAATCTTAGCCTTATGGTTAGATCATTTTATTAAAGAATTTTGCGAGATTAAACACATCAATAAAGCGGACCTGAATCTAGAGGTAGCGGCCTCTTTGGCAAAAGTAAGTATGGATGAAGAGCAACTGCACCAAGTGATGTGTAATTTGTTAGAAAATGCATGGCAATATTCTTGTGAAGATAATTTGGTGCAACGTATTGAAGTTAAGCTCTATAGTCAGGATAATGATGTTGTCATTGAGGTGAGCGATAACGGAGACGGTGTGTCAGAAAAAATGCAGGAAAATCTATTTGAACCATTTAGCTCCGATAGACAGGGTGGAACAGGTTTAGGTTTATATTTGGCACGAGAATTATGCCAAGCTAATGGTGCACGTTTGATCTATTTTTCTGATGCGACATATCACTGCTTCAGAGTCAGTTTCCCTGCCGAAAGTTATGAGACATTAGAATGAACCACCAAGCATTAATCATTGATGATGAACCCGATATTCTCGAGCTGCTAACGATGACCTTATCAGGCATGTCAATTGATTGTGTGACTGCTGAAACACTTGCCCAAGCAGAACAGGCCTTGAAGCAACAACATTTTGACTTGTGTTTAACAGATATGCGTTTGCCCGATGGTAATGGCCTTGATTTTGTTAAATTAATACAACAACAAAAACCTGATTTACCGGTAGCGGTTATTACCGCTCATGGCAATATGGATTTAGCAGTGCAAGCCTTAAAGCTAGGCGCTTTTGATTTTGTCTCAAAACCATTAAAAATAAGAGTATTACGAGACTTAGTATCCACGGCCTTAAAATTAAGCCCGCCTCAGGATCAACCTCGTCAACATGAACGTCGCTCTCGTAACCAATTACTGGGTGAAACGGATATTATCAAATCCCTACGTGGCAAAATAACTAAATTAGCACGTAGTCAGGCACCGGTTTATATTAGTGGCGAATCAGGTACGGGTAAAGAATTGGTGGCTCGACTCATTCACGAGCTTGGTGCGCGATCTGAAGGTACATTTGTACCGATTAACTGTGGTGCGATCCCAAGTGAGCTGGTAGAAAGTGAGTTTTTTGGTCATAAAAAAGGTGCCTTTACAGGCGCTATTACAGATAAAGTCGGTTTGTTTGAAGCCGCACAGGGTGGCACCTTATTTTTGGATGAGGTGGCTGATCTACCGCTAATGATGCAAGTGAAGTTGTTGCGCGCTATTCAAGAGAAAGCGGTTCGTCCTGTAGGCGGCAATGAAGAGCTGAGTATTGATGTGAGAATACTATCGGCAACACATAAGGATCTTGCCGCATGTGTGCAACAAGGGACTTTTCGAGAAGATTTATATTACCGTCTTAATGTTATTGAGTTAGATGTGCCTCCTTTACGTGAGAGGCAGTCCGATATACCGTTATTAGCCAACAATATTTTAGCTAAATTGGCTGACAAGAATGAGCAAAGCAATGTTCAGTTCAGTCAACAAGCGCTTATTGCACTGCAGTCATATCCTTTTCCTGGTAACGTCCGGGAGCTGGAAAATATCATTGAGCGTGCCCTAACATGGGCAGACAGTGATATTATTTCTAATAATGATTTAATGTTGCCTTCAGCCCAGTTGGCTGCCAAAAAAGAACACGATAGAATAGCCGCGCCAGTAAGCACAGATCGTGATGCACCACCGCCTGAAAGTGGAACTGAGTTAAATTCTGAGCTTAAGGCAGATTTAGAAAGTAGACTTGAACAACAAGAACGCCAGTTGATTACTCAGGCATTAGAAGCGACACGATGGAATAAGACCGCTGCAGCGAAAAAGTTGGGTATTACTTTTAGAGCGCTGCGTTATAAACTGAAAAAATTAGATTTAGAATAATTGGAATATATAACAATGACGATATCGAGTTCACAAAAACCAGATCTAGATTGGAGCCAAGTACGTGAAACAGTACGTATGATGAATTTAGCTGTTGCCCAGATTGAAATGTCGATGAAAGAAGGCGATGACTCGGTTGATACTTTAACTGATGCATTCACAACAATGGCTGCGCGAGTTCAAGTTATTGAAAAATTAGCTAAAGAAAAAGAAGATCATGAATCTAAGCAGATTGTTGAGCAATGTGATGCCGTTTCCTCAGAAATGCAACATGCCATTATGGCGTTTCAGTTTTATGACAAATTAACACAGCGCTTGAGTCATGTTTCCCATTCATTAGCAGCATTGGTTGATCTTGTGGATGATAATCAACGCTTATATAACCCTATTGAGTGGTCAATTCTACAAGAGAAAATTAAGTCTAAATACACGATGCCAGCCGAGCATGATATGTTCGAAAAAATGATGCAGGGAATGTCGATTGAAGAAGTACTGCAGCAATCACAACAGTCTGAAACAAATGATGATATTGAGCTTTTTTAAGGCCTGTTAATAATCATTAAAAAATGGCAGTTACAGCTGCTAACGGTATAGCATCGTCAGAGTCTATTTTAACCGTGTCACTAGACGCATTTAAGCTGCAATTTATTCAGTATTGACTATGGATAGTTCTGCTTGTTTGATGAAAAGTGTCTTTTCAAGCTCGCTTAGTTTTAAACTGACTAATAATTGCACTGTCTCTGATTGTTTGCCAGCAAGTCGTACGATATGCCCGGCAATATCACCCGCTTCAGTACTCACTTCATCACCTACGGTGAGTGCATCCGGGCACTTTATTTCAGCAATAAACAGTCTGCGACTGGGTTTACCAAGGTAATGTAATCTAGCCACCACTTCTTGGCCGGGATAACAGCCTTTATTAAAACTAACACCATCGACTAAGTCGAGATTCACTTGTTGTGGAGTGAACTTTTCTTTTGTTTGAGGATAAATAGTCGCTAGGCCAGCTTTAATATCAAGCTGCTCCCAGACATGTTCAGAATTAAGTGACCATTGCTGTTGCTGTAGTTTTTCTATTAGTGGGCTGATCTCATCAAGTGGACTTATGCTGGTATAACGATCTGAGTATTGATCACTGATGATGCTATTTAAGCTTAAGCCAAGTGTATCAAGTGACTCATGTGTTGGATTTATTAATCCGATGCAGACACTCTTTTCTGATTCATCTGTGATAGTGACTTTTGAGCGCAAAACAAACATGCTAAGACGCTGTTGTAGCGCTGCAGTCATTGTTTTGGGAAGTAGTAACTGGTAGTAGTCATTACGACGTATAAGTTGAAATATGGCTGATAATCGACCTTTTGCATTACAAAAACCGCTAAGTTGACTTTGATTATTTGCCAAGGCATTAACATCATTGGTCAGTAGGTTTTGTAAAAAACTTTGAGCATCATCACCACGCACATATATGACGCCTAACTGGGGCAACGGCATATACTGCTGTGTCGATGCCGAGCTGGTATCCGTTGATAATGCCGTTTGTTGTTGAAGTAGTGCTTGCCAAGAAGTTGTCATAATGTCAGTTAGCTTGTGATTGAATGGAGTATATTGTATCTCTCAGCAAGGATTGGAGCGAGACTTTATGACAAGGACAGTATTTACACTAGCTATTTCACGCTCAAAGCAATGTCTTATTTACCTTATTGTGATTCATACAATGATGTTGGCAACACTGCTGAGTCTACTCGGGCTGACTATTGAGTCATTATTAGTATGTGTACTAATGGGATTTAGTTTTAATACTTATTGCCGGCAATATCAATGGCTACAGGGTGATAATGCGGTGACTATGATAACAAGAGACCAGGATAATAAATGGTCATTATTTGAAAAGTCAGGTGTTCAGTATCAACAATTGGTTTTACACAGTAGTATTGTCTGCCAACAGCTTGTGATGTTGAATTTTAAGGCGAATAAAACAGGGTCAACAAAATCCATAACGATTATGAGTGACTCTGTTGATGCTGACGATTTGCGCCAATTACGGATTTATTGTCGAGAGCCTAAGACTTTCCTGCAATAATCGTATCTTTAGCCTCATGCTGACACTCTGTTTCTGGATAATCCAAAGTATAGTGCAGGCCGCGACTTTCTTTACGTAGTAGAGCTGAAGTAATAATCAGTTCGGCAACGTCGGCAAGATTACGTAATTCAAGTAAGTCACTACTAATACGATGTTGACTGTAATAGTCGTTGATTTCTTGTTGTAATAAGGTCAGACGTTGTTGTGCTTTATGCAGTCGTTCATTAGAACGAACGATACCTACATAGTCCCACATGAAACGACGCAATTCATCCCAGTTATGACTAATCGAAATGGCTTCTTTAGCAGGGCGAACGAGGCTGGCATCCCATCTCGGAATAGTCGGACCTTGTGATTGTTTATTTAAGTTTTGGCGAATGTGATGAGCGGCACTTCGAGCGAAGACAAGACATTCTAATAGTGAGTTACTGGCCATACGGTTAGCACCATGTAGACCGGTATGGGCGGTTTCACCAATGGCATAAAGGCCTTTGATATCTGTTTGGCCATGTAAATCAGTGATCAAACCGCCACAGGTATAATGTGCGGCTGGCACTACCGGAATGGCTTCCTGTGTCATATCAATGCCAAAACTAAGGCAGCGTTGGTGAATAGTTGGAAAGTGTTCTTCAATAAATTCTTTTGGCTGGTGACTAATATCAAGGTAAACACAGTCATCACCGAGCCGTTTCATTTCATGATCAATCGCACGAGCAACAATATCTCTCGGTGCTAGCTCAGCCTGAGGATGAAACTGTGTCATAAATTCTGAACCGTCGGCTAAGCGCAATTTGGCACCTTCTCCTCGCAGAGCTTCACTAATTAAAAATGATTTAGCTTTAGGATGATAGAGACAAGTAGGGTGAAATTGAACAAATTCCATATTGGCAACGCGACAACCGGCACGCCAGCCCATGGCAATGCCATCACCTGTCGATACATCAGGATTGCTTGTGTAGAGATACACTTTACCTGCACCTCCTGTGGCCAGCACGGTGACAGGGGCGGTAAACGTACAAGGTGTATCTGTTTTAATATCTAGGGCATAACTGCCTAAACACTGATCTTCATCGTCACCAAATTGTTTACGGCGAGTAATAAGATCGATGCCAATATGATGAGGAAATAAATGGATGTTTGGATGTGCTTTAGCCTTAGCTAATAATGTTGTTTCTACTTCACGGCCTGTTGCATCAGCAGAATGAATGATGCGGCGATGACTATGACCACCTTCTTGAGTAAGATGATAGGTCTCAGAAGTAATGCCATCTTTGGTAAAGGAAACACCTTGCTCTATGAGCCACTCGATACTGTTACGGGCTTGTTCTACGGTATATTTTACTGCTTGCTCATCACAGAGTCCTGCACCAGCCGAAATAGTGTCATCGATATGTGATTGCAGAGAATCAGCCTGATCTAAGACAACAGAAATACCGCCTTGAGCATAGAGTGAAGCACCTTCTTCAAGTTTGTCTTTAGATAATACGGCAACTTGGACATGATCCGCCAAATGCAAGGCGTGAGTAAGTCCTGCAGCACCGCTACCAATAATTAGAACATCAAAGTGATGTGAACAAGTCATTGAGTTATTATACCTGTAAATATTGGCATTACTGTTTTTTTAGCGTGCATACTGTTTATCTGGACTGTCAGTATTGTTAAGCTGAATGGCATCTGTTGTTGAAAAAATATCATGCTCAATATATTGCCAAAATACGTTAGAGTAAAATGAAATTTAACATTATTTTGTACCGTTTCAGGAACGAAGTGAAAACATTATGGTCAATCAATTATCGATTAAAGACATGCTCCGGCTTGTCAAAGAGAGCCGGAATATAGGATGAATGTGGACTTAGAGCTAGTACAACGTGTGCAAGCAGGTGATAAAAAGGCATTTGATGTGTTGATACTGAAATATCAGCAGCGAATAGTGCATGTTATTACGGGTTTTGTTCATGATCCCGTAGAAGCATTAGATGTGGCACAGGAAGCATTTATTAAAGCGTATCGTGCGATACCGAACTTTCGTGGTGATAGTGCGTTTTATACTTGGTTATACCGCATTGCCATTAATACCTCGAAGAATCACCTAACATCAAGAGCAAGGAGACCGCCTGCAGTCGATGTCGATGCAATGGATGCGACTAATTATCATGATGCAGCGGAGTTGAAAGAGTTCGAAACACCTGAGAGTAGTTTGATCAGTGATGAACTTAAACAGACGATTCATCAAGCAATACAAGATTTACCGGAAGATACGGCAACAGCCATTAAGTTGCGAGAGCTCGAAGGAATGAGTTACGAGGAAATAGCACAGGTAATGGAATGTCCAATAGGTACTGTTCGGTCACGTATTTTCCGTGCACGTGATGCGATAGATAAACAAATACAAGCAACAATGGGTGAAGGGGAATAACAATGACAGTCAATCAGAATGAATTATTGTCTGCGTTAGTAGATGGTGAATTACAGCGTTCAGAACTGGATGATGTTTTGCTGTTACTAGATACAAATGAACAGGCAAGAAGGCAGTTGCAACGATATCAACGTGCAAGTGATGTATTACATGATCATAATTTGCACCATCATCAGATTGATTTAAGTGACCGAATATCAGTTGCATTACAAGATGAAGCAGCATTCACTGCAACAACGGTGACTGATACTTCTGCCCAGATTATTGCTTTCCCTACGCAGTTTTGGAAACAAGCGGCAAGTCTGGCGGTAGCTGCTTCAATTGGTGCTTTAGCGGTTGTTGGTGTGATGAATCAGCCACAAAACCAACTTGTAGCTAATCACCAAGTGGCCATTGTCGACATGGATGCACGTCCTAAACTTGCGGTCAAAACAAGTGAGCGCTGGACAGTCGAAGAGCAAGAAGTAGAAGAAAGATTAAATAGTTATTTAGTTGACCATAATGAATATGCAGGGGCATCAGGTGTATTTTCTTATGCACGTGTTGTTTCATATGACATGGGACAATAGATAATGAAAAAAGTGTTACAAATTGTATTGGCCGCTAGTACCTTGCTACTCAGTTTAACAAGTCATGCTGATAGTGAAGCTCTGCAGATGTTAGAACGTATGGGTGTGGTGGCTAAACAGCTAAACTATGATGGTATTTTTTCTTATCAAAAAGGCAAGAAATTACAGTCAATTCGTATTATTCATCGTGCCGATGAGCAAGGTGAGGTCGAGCGTTTAATTTCATTAAATGGGGTGGCGAGAGAAGTTATTCGTACTAATGAGATGGTGACGTGTATTTACCCAGAGGGGAAAGCAGTACAAGAGAATCACCAACCATTGGGCCGAGGATTTCCTACCGATTTATTAAAAAGACTAAGTTCTGCAGCAGAATATTATCAAACAAGTTTAGGCCAAGAGGAGCGTGTGGCAACACATAATACCCAAGAGGTTGTGGTTAGCCCGATTGATAATTATCGTTATGGTTATAGCTTATGGGTGGATAAAAAAAGCAATCTTTTACTGCAATCAGATTTGCTTGATGATCAGGGTAATATACTGGAAACATTTTCTTTTTCTGCTGTGGAAATGGGTCATGCAATTTCGGAGCAGTTATTACAGCCTGAAATGCAAGGTAATCAACTGTCTTGGAATCGCAACGAGCATGGTTTGAGTGCTATCAAAGAGATTCAAAAACAGCCTTCTGTATGGCAGGTGACTTGGTTGCCTGAAGGGTTTAATTTAGTGACACAGCAAAACCGTTTTAAAGCGAGAAATGGTGCTGCAGTTGAACAACAAGTTTACAGTGATGGTCTAAGCTCAGTCTCTATCTTTTTTGAAAAGATTCGTGCGCGACATAGTCATTTACATGGCAGTTCAAAAATGGGGCCAGCTAATGCTTTTGGCACGATTATGAATGCACATTTTATTACTGTAGTGGGTGAGGTACCTGCTCGAACTGTTGAAAAAGTAGGTCATTCAATCCGTTATAACGAGGCGGAATAAATATGATTAAACAGCAGGCTAAAGTGGTTGCTTGTGATGAGTCAACCGTCTGGTTAGAAGCGGAACGAGAGTCGACCTGTAGTGGCTGTAAAATGAAGCAGGGCTGTGGTACGGGTTTATTAGAGAATCATGTCGGCAAGCGGTTTTCACAAATTACGGTGAACAAAACAAATGATGTCAGTGTGGGCCAAGAGGTGCACATTGCTATTCCAGAGCAGACTTTATTACAAGGTGCATTGTTAATGTATATCTTGCCTCTGGTTTTATTGTTTGTATTTTCAGCGTTGGCAAAAACTCTCGGCTTTAATGAAATTGTTGAAATTATTGCTGGAATAAGTGGTCTATTACTTGGGTTCTATTGGGTTAGAGAACGATTGAAACATAATAAAGACGGTTTCCAAGCTAGAATAATTGAGGATTAGAAATGAAGCATTATAAAATTTGGTCAGGTTTAAGCCTGCTATTAATATGGAGTCTTTTCAGTGTCAATGTGAATGCGACTTCCTTACCTGAATTTACCGAATTAGTGGCAGAAAATGGCGCTGCTGTTGTAAATATCAGTACGACAATTAAGAAAGATAATAAACAGGCTGCTTCGGGACTGCCTAATGGCATGAAAATTCCAGAAGGCACGCCTTTTGATGAGTTATTTAAGCATTTTTTTAAACAACCAGGACCAGGTCAGCGACCACCACAATCGAAAGCCCATTCATTAGGGTCTGGTTTTGTGTTGTCATCGGATGGTTATATTTTAACCAATCATCATGTGATTAAAGATGCTGATGAGATCATCGTTCGTTTTAGTGACAGAAATGAACTAGTCGCTAAAGTATTAGGCAGTGATGAACGCAGTGATGTTGCTTTGTTGAAAGTCGAAGCTACAGGTTTGAAATCAGTGAAGTTGGGTGATTCGACCCAGTTAAAAGTAGGTGAATGGGTATTGGCTATTGGTTCACCGTTTGGCTTTGATTATTCAGCAACGGCAGGCATTGTTAGTGCATTAGGACGAAGTTTGCCAAGTGATAGTTATGTGCCCTTTATTCAAACCGATGTCGCGATTAATCCAGGCAATTCTGGTGGACCACTATTTAATCTTGATGGTGAAGTGATTGGTATTAATTCACAAATTTATAGTCGCACAGGTGGTTTTATGGGTGTGTCATTTGCTATTCCAATGGATGTAGTAATGAACGTTGTGGCGCAGATTAAATCACAAGGTTATGTTAGTCGTGGTTGGTTGGGCGTGGTTATCCAAGATGTGACACGTGAATTAGCCGAATCATTTGGTTTGAAAAAACCGCATGGAGCCTTGGTTTCAAAAGTAATGCCAGATAGTCCTGCTGCGAAAGCAGGCTTTGAAGCTGGTGATGTTATTGTTAAATTTAATGGTAAGAAAGTGGCTACCTCATCGAAGTTACCGCCAATAGTCGGTCGAACTGAGATCGGTAAATCGGTTCCGGTTGTAGTAATGCGTAATAATAGTCGTAAAACTCTCCAGGTGACGGTTGAACAATTACCTGAAAGTGAAGAACTTGCTCAGAAAAAAGATAACTCTGGTCGTTTAATTGATGAACGTTTAGCCATTGAAATTGCTAACTTAGAAGAACAGCAGCGCGAAGCGATGGGCATTGATAAGGGCGGTGTTTTAGTGGTGAATGTTGAGCAGGGTGCAGCCGCTAATTCGGGTATTCGTCGCGGCGATGTGATTATGACCATTAATAATCAAAAAGTCACTAATGCAAAACAGTTCTTAGATTTGGCAAAAGAATTACCGGAAAACAAGGCTGTTCCGGTCTTAGTTCAGCGCGGCGAAGGAGCTATTTTCTTAGCATTACGTATTGAAAGTGATGATAAATAAGTGATTAATGTCACAAGACACGACAGCTAGAGTGTTTTGCCGTAAAATCTGACAGTTAGATCACTTTACCCATCGTGTATACGATTATGGGTGTGGATCGGTTGCAACGTGAGTTGGGGCCGATTTTTACTGTTTATAAGGTTATTTTATTTTTATGGATCACATCCGTAACTTCAGCATCATCGCTCATATCGATCACGGTAAATCAACCATTGCCGATCGTTTTATCCAAGTTTGTGGCGGTTTAACAGACCGTGAAATGTCAGCGCAAGTGCTTGATTCAATGGATATTGAAAAAGAGCGTGGCATTACGATTAAAGCGCAGTGTGTGTCTTTAGACTATAAAGCACGTAATGGTGAAACCTATCATCTAAACTTTATCGATACGCCAGGACATGTTGATTTTTCATATGAAGTGTCCCGATCTTTGGCCGCCTGTGAAGGTGCTTTATTGGTTGTTGATGCGGCGCAGGGTGTAGAAGCGCAAAGTGTCGCTAACTGTTATACCGCTATTGATTTAGGTCTTGAGGTGTTACCGGTACTGAATAAAATTGATTTACCTTCTGCTGAACCTGAGCAGGTTTCACAAGAAATTGAAGATATTATTGGTGTAGATGCTGTAGATGCTGTGCGCTGTAGTGCTAAAACAGGTCTAGGTATAGAAGATTTATTAGAAGAGTTGGTAGACAAAATACCTGCACCAACGGGCGATCCTGATGGTGAGTTAAAAGCGCTGATTATTGACTCGTGGTTTGATAGTTATGTTGGTGTAATTTCATTAGTGAAGATCACTCAAGGTAGCATTAAAAAGCGCGACAAAATTCGCGTGATGTCAACAGGACAAGAATATCAGGTTGAACAAGTTGGTGTATTTACCCCGAAACGTAATGAACATGATGCACTTTACTGTGGTGAAGTAGGTTATGTTATCTCAGGTGTTAAAGACATTGATGGTGCACCTGTAGGTGATACGCTGACCCATGTTCACCATGGTGCTAGCGAAGCGCTGCCAGGTTTTAAATCGGCAACACCACAAGTATATGCCGGTATATTCCCCGTGAGTTCAGATGACTTTGAAACATTTCGAGAAGCCTTGGGTAAATTAAGACTTAATGATGCTTCACTGTTTTTTGAACCAGAAAGTTCACAAGCGCTAGGGTTTGGTTTCCGTTGTGGTTTCCTTGGTTTATTGCATATGGAAATTATTCAAGAACGGCTGGAACGTGAATATGATCTTGATCTAATAACCACTGCACCAACCGTTGTATTTGAAGTATTAACGCGTAAGGGCGAGATCCTCAATATTGAAAACCCATCATTATTACCTGAGCTGGGTTCAATTGATGAAATTCGTGAACCCATTGTTATTGCGGATATCCTAGTGCCTCAGGAACATTTAGGTGCAGTGATCACACTTTGTATCGAAAAACGGGGTGTGCAGACGTCGATGCAATACATGGGTAAGCAAGTTGCCGTGAGTTATGAATTACCGATGAATGAGGTGGTCATTGATTTCTTTGATCGGGTTAAATCAGTAAGCCGTGGTTATGCGTCGTTGGATTATCATTTTATTCGTTTCCAAGTAGCCAATTTAGTTAAATTGGATATTTTAATTAATGGTGAGCGAGTGGATGCCTTATCAATGATCGTTCATAGCGACCAAAGTGTATCGCGTGGCCGTCAATTAGTTGAAAAGATGAAAGAACTGATCCCTAGGCAAATGTTTGATATTGCCATTCAAGCAGCGATTGGTGGCCATATTATTTCACGCTCAACGGTAAAAGCTATGCGTAAAAATGTCATTGCCAAATGTTATGGTGGTGATGTATCTAGAAAGCGTAAATTACTAGATAAACAAAAGAAAGGTAAAAAACGCATGAAATCGATCGGCAAGGTAGATGTGCCGCAAGAGGCATTTTTAGCTGTTTTACAGTTGTCGCAGAAATAAGGAAGGATGTAGAAAGTGAGTTTCCCAGCATTAATGGTCACACTTGTTATTGTGACAGGCATAATTTGGTTGATTGATTCAATACTTTGGGCGCCGCAACGCGCTAAAGATCAAAAAGAGCCTTTAGCGGTTGAGTACGCGCGCTCATTTTTCCCGATTATTCTTGTTGTATTAGTGATACGTTCTTTTATCGCTGAACCGTTTCGTATTCCGTCGGCATCGATGTTGCCAACATTGCATATTGGCGATTTTATCTTAGTGAATAAGTTTGCCTACGGTGTACGTTTGCCGGTGTTGAATACTAAGTTTTTAGAGACTGGAGAGCCTGAACGAGGTGATGTAGTTGTGTTTCGCTACCCTAAAAATCCACAACTTGATTATATTAAACGGGTGGTGGGATTACCTGGTGATAAAATCGGTTATTTTAATAAAACCGTTTATATAAATGGTGAAAAGATTGTCCAACAAGTAAAACAAAAAGATCTGAGTTTATTGAGCATTGTACCGGCAAGAAATGAATTACGTTATGAACAATTGGGCGATGCAGGTCACGACATATTAGTTGATCCAGATCGTCGTCTAATTGAAGGGGAAGCTGTTGTTCCTGCAGGCGAATATTTTGTCATGGGAGATAACCGCGATAATAGTAATGACAGTCGTTTTTGGGGTACAGTGCCAGAAGCTAACTTAGTCGGTAAAGCATTTTTTATTTGGATGAGTTGGGATTGGAATTCTGGTGGTATAGTATGGAATCGCTTAGGTAATAGCATTAATTAAAGGTAGATTAGGATATGAATAAACAACGTGGAATGACATTAATCAGTTGGGTAATTGTACTTGGTGTAATTGCCTTTTTTGCGACAGTAGTTATACGACTATTACCCATGTATCAAGAGTATTTTGGTGTGGTGAATATTATTGATAATATGGCCACTGAAATAAAAGATAATAAAATGTCTAAATCTCAAGTTAACATAATGTTACATCGTCGGTTTAATACCGGTTATATTTCTAGTGTGAAAGACGAAAACATTGAAATTAGCCGAGGACGAAACACGCCTCATGTGACCAAAATTGCGATTGATTATGAGGTACGAGTACCTTTTATTGCTCAAATTGATCTCATTGGCCACTTTCAAAAAGAAGTTGATGTTGAACCCAAAGCTAAATGATTACACCTAGACAAACAGTATTATGTAAGCAATTAGAACTTACATTTAATGACTCTGCTTTATTACAACAGGCATTAACTCATCGTAGTGCAGCATCCATCAATAATGAACGCCTAGAATATCTAGGCGATGCTATTTTGAGTTTTGTTATCGCTGAAGCTTTATTTAGCCAGTTTCCACAGGCAAAAGAAGGCAAGCTAAGTCGTTTAAGAGCATCATTAGTGAAAGGGGTCACCTTAGCGGAAATTGCTAGAGAACTGGATCTGGGTGAAGTACTTATTTTAGGTCCGGGCGAATTAAAAAGCGGTGGATATCGCCGTGAATCAATTTTGGCTGACACTGTTGAAGCAATTTTAGGTGCGGTCTATCTGGATAGCGGTTTAGATGCTGCAAAACCCTTGATTTTAAGACTATTCAAAGAACGTCTAAGCTCGATCGATGTTAATGAAGTGGTCAAAGATGCTAAAACACAGCTGCAGGAATTATTGCAAAGTCGCCAACATCCTTTACCTATTTATAGTGTAAAAGAAGTTCGTACGACAAATAATCAACCTGTTTTTGAAGCTTCTTGCCAAGTAAATTTATTGAAAAAAGTCGTTGTGGCACAAGGTAGTAGTCATCGCAAAGCAGAACAAAAATCAGCCGAACGTGTGTTGACATTAATAGAAGGTAAATTATGATGGATACACCATCCGAGTCTGGGTTTAAGTCTGGCTATATTGCGATTATTGGTCGACCCAATGTGGGCAAGTCAACATTAATTAATCGTGTCCTAGGGCAAAAGTTATGTATTACATCTCGACGCCCACAAACAACACGACATCGTATTCTGGGTATTAAAACAGAAGACGATAGTCAATTAATCTACGTTGATACTCCGGGCATGCATATTAGTGATAAACGCGCTATGAATCGATATATGAATCGTGCTGCGGCGTCTTCGATTGATGATGTAGATGTGATCTTATTTCTTGTTGATGGCATGAATTGGACCGATGAAGACGAACAAGTCTTAGCACGTTTAAAAACAAGTGCCAAAGCGCCGGTTATTTTAGTTATCAATAAAATGGATAAACTGGCTGATAAAGACAGTATGTTGCCACATATTGAAAAGTTATCAGCAGAGTTTGACTATGCCCATGTATTGCCAATATCGGCACGTAAAGGCGTTAATGTTGATCAGTTGGAATCTGAAATTAAAAAATTGATGCCTGAGGGAGAATTGATTTTCCCTGAAGATCAATTGACCGATCGTAGTTCCCGTTTTTTGGCTGCTGAGCTGGTGCGAGAAAAATTATTCCGTCATCTGGGCCAAGAATTACCTTATTCTATTACGGTAGAAATTGAACAGTTTGATGATGAAAAAGGCATGTATCGTATCGGTGCTGTAATCTATGTTGAACGCGAAGGTCAAAAATCAATTGTTATCGGTAAAAAAGGTGAGTTACTAAAATCGGTTGGTAAAGATGCCCGTCTTGAAATGCAAAGCTTGTTTGGCCGTAAGGTATTTCTTCGCCTCTGGGTAAAAGTGCGTGAAGGTTGGGGTGATAACGAGCGTATGCTGAAGAACCTAGGTTATAACGACGAACTTTAGGGTTGAATAAGCTTGAATACAGAACACACACCAGCTTTTGTATTACACCAACGACCTTATCGTGAAACAAGTTTATTATTAGATGTATTCAGTCAGCAGTATGGTCGAGTTAGTCTTATTGCCAAAGGTGTACGTTCTAAAAAACGCAACCAGTCAGGGATATTGCAGCTTTATCAGCCTTTATTATTAAGCTGGATAGGGCGTGGAGAGTTACAAACGCTTACGGCCACAGAAGTCGATACACCACGCTATATTTTAAAAGCCAATGCAGCACTGTGTGGTTTATACATCAATGAGTTGATGGTGAAACTTTTACCTTTACACCTTGCTGAAACAGAGATTTTCACCGCCTATCAAACGGTATTGTTTAATTTACAAGACACGGACAATGCAGAAATACAATTACGCTTATTTGAGAAGTGTTTGTTAAATAACTTAGGTTATGGCTTAGTGCTTGACCATGAAGTAGAAACAGGTCATGACATTGATGCAAATCAGCATTATATTTACCGGCCTGATATGGGCTTGTATCTGTGGCAAGAAGGTTTGCAGGAACCGTCGATATCAGGACGAAGCTTGCAGCATTTAATCAATGAGCGAGGTTTTGATAGCCACAGTTTATTAGAAATAAAACAATTGATGCGCTCTGTGATTCATTTTTATTTAGGTGGTAAACCGCTGCAAAGTCGGGCTTTATTTTCTCAAATACAACAATATAATTAATTTAAGGTTAGAAGGTAGATGGCAATTTATTTAGGTGTAAACATTGATCACATTGCGACGTTAAGACAGGCGCGAGGTACCCGTTATCCTGACCCCATTCAGGCTGCTATAGAGGCTGAGCAAGCGGGTGCGGATGGTATTACCTTACATTTACGTGAAGATCGTCGTCATATCCAAGAGCGTGATGTAGCAATGCTTGCAGATATTTTGCAAACAAAAATGAACTTAGAAATGGCGGTCACAGACGAAATGTTGACCATGGCTGAAAAATATCGTCCTGCGGATTGCTGTTTAGTGCCAGAGAAGCGTGAAGAACTGACTACGGAAGGTGGTTTAGAAATAGCAGGTCAGCTCAGTAAAATGAAAGAGGCTTGTCAGCGCATGGCCGAATCAAATGTGATTGTGTCATTGTTTATTGACCCTGATTTTAAACAAATTGAAGCCTCCGTTGAATGTGGGGCACCAGTGATTGAGTTACATACCGGTCGCTATGCTGATGCAGAAACACCGGCTGAAGCTGAGCATGAATTACAGACCATTATCAGTGCTGTTGACTATGCCCATAACCTTGGCTTACAAGTGAATGCAGGGCACGGTCTGAACTATCATAATGTGGATAAGATTGCTGAAATCCCTAATATTGTTGAGCTAAACATTGGTCATGCCATTGTTGCACGCAGTGTGTTTACAGGTTTCCAAGGGGCTGTACGTGAAATGAAGCAACTGATGATAGAAGCTCGTCGCGGATGATTTTTGGTATCGGGACGGACATTGTTCATATCCCAAGAATGCAAAGTTTGCTTAAAAAGCATGGTGATAAAATCGCCCAAAGAATACTCAGTGATGCGGAATTTGATGCTTTTCAACAGGCAAGCAATCAAGCTGCCTTTTTAGCCAAGCGTTTTGCCGCCAAAGAAGCAACGGCTAAGGCATTAGGGACCGGTTTTAGGAAGGGGCTTAGTTTACGCCATATTGCAGTATCCAATGATCAACAGGGTAAACCTGAACTTCATTTTTTTGAGCGTGGTTCAGAACTCCTTACGGAATTTAATATCGGCCGCTGCATGATTAGTTTGAGTGATGAAAAAGACTATGCCGTTGCATTTGTAACGTTGATGGAGCAGTAAAATGAAAAATTACCCTACAATTGAAGCCTTTATCGGCAATACTCCCCTAGTAAAACTTCAACGCCTAGCTGGCCAGACGAGCAACACCATCTTAGTCAAACTTGAAGGCAATAATCCTGCTGGTTCAGTTAAAGATCGTCCGGTGATGAGCATGATTCGTGAAGCACAATCGCGGGGTGATATAAAACCAGGTGATACCTTGATTGAAGCCACCAGTGGTAATACAGGTATTGCTTTAGCCATGGTAGCTGCCATCTTAGGCTATAAGATGATCTTATTGATGCCCAAAAAGATGAGTGCGGAACGTCGTGCATCCATGCGTGCTTACGGTGCTGAAATTATCTTAACCGAGGGAATGGAAGTGGCACGAGACTTAGCCTTAGAAATGGAGAAAGAGGGCAAAGGTAAAGTGTTAAATCAATTTGCTAATTTTGATAATCCACTTGCTCATTATCAAACTACCGGGCCTGAAATCTGGCGTGATACGGAAGGGGAAATTACTCATTTTGTCAGTGCTATGGGAACTACCGGTACTATAATGGGGACATCACGTTATTTAAAACAGCAGAATGAAGCAATCCAAGTTGTTGGTGTTGAACCTGCCGATGGTGCCAGTATTCCAGGTATTAGACGATGGCCTAAAGACTATCTTCCCTCTATTTTTGAAGCGCAACGTGTTGATAGCATGATTGAAATGGAGCAGGAAGTAGCTGAAGACACCATGCGTCGTCTAGCAACAGAAGAAGGTATTTTCTGTGGTGTTTCATCAGGTGGTGCTGTGGCTGCTGCATTACAATTATCTAAACAAGTTGAGAATGCAGTTATTGTTAGTATTATCTGTGATCGTGGCGATCGTTATTTATCAACAGGTGTGTTTCCTGCCGAATAAGTTGATATTGGTGATAAAAAAGATCTGGCGCCGACAACAAAATGCGCCTATTATTAGAAATGCAGTAAGAAAAAAGCTCGGGATATAATTCTAGGGAAAAACGAGCTAGTAAGGCTGACATTCTATTGTCAGATTAAATGTAATTTATTCATTCTATACGGAGATAAGATGAATACAACAATAATAAATACACTATTAGAAGCCGCCGTTAGAGCACCGTCAGGTGATAATGTTCAACCATGGCAGTTCCAAGTATCTAAAGATTGTACAACAATAAATGTCTACAATCTGCCAGAAAAAGATAATTCCTATTATAACTATGAGCAGAGTGCATCCTATATTGCTCATGGTGCGGTGATTGAAAATATAACAATAGCCGCCCGCTATTTAGCTTGCCAGGCAGAGCTACAGTTGTTCCCAGACGAGAGTGACCAAGATCTGGTTGCAACAATAAAATTAAGCCCAGCTAATGCCACTGACGAACCGCTTTATCACGCCATTTTCGAGCGACATACCAACCGATTTCACTATAAGCGCCAAGCTGTTGCACAGCAAATAATCGATAAATTATCACTTTCTGTGAACTGTATAGAAGATGCCAGTGTAAAACTGGCTCATACTCAAGCTGACATCAAGCCACTAGCTAAGGCACTAATGCTTAATGATCGCTTGGTGTTCGAGCGTGAGGATCTTCATCAGTTTTTGTTCGATAAAGTGCGTTGGAATAAACGGCAAGTTGAAGAGTCTCATGATGGTATGCCTCTTGAAACACTGGGTTTAAACCCAGTTGAAAAGCTGATATTTCCACTAATGCGTTTTTGGTCTTTTGTAAAATGTGCAAATTATGTTGGTTTAGCAAAGATCATAGGGCTTAAATGCTGGTGGAATTGTCATACCGCCTCAGTACTAGGAATGGTGAGCATTAAGGGCAATGATAAATTTGCTTTTGTGCAAGCGGGTCGAGCGGTGCAACGGTTATGGTTACAAGCCACACTTGAGGGGCTGTCTTTACAGCCTATTATTGGTTTAACCTTACTCATTAACCGCTCAAAACATAATGCCTTACAAGCCTGTGCTGAGTCACATATAAGTGCCATCGAAAGTACAGAGACAAAACTAGTAGATTTACTTGGTATAGAGGAGTCTGACACCATGGTCATGGCCTTCAGATTAGGCATAGGTAAATCACCAGATATAAAAACAAAAAGAAAAACAGCTGCATTTAAACAATAAGGTGTTTTGTAACTTGCTTAGATTAGTTGATGTATAAATAACAGGAAGATGCTCCGCAGTGGGCTAATAAAAAATTTAGCAAGAATTCAAGGAATGAATTGTAGATGGATATTTATAAAAAAAGGATTGTTTTTTTTGCCGAGTCGGTCACGCTTGCACATGTGGCAAGATGTATTACACTCGCTGATTTATTACACCAAACAGGGCGTTATCACATTGTCTTAGCGGTAGATAGTCGATTTGATCATCTATTAGGTGACTTGGCGTATCAAAAAGTGCCTCTTAATTCAGTGTCGAGTGCCTATTTTTCTAAGCAATTAAAAAAGGGCAGTCCACTCTATGATGTAAAAACTCTCAGCGCTTATGTTGACGAAGATCTTAGAGTAATCGATGAATTCAAACCTGATTTTATTTTTGGTGATTTTAGACTGTCTTTATCAATTAGTAGTGAACTTAGCAATATTCCATATGCAACAATAACAAATGCCTATTGGAGTCCCTATGCCGATATAAAATATCCTGTGCCTGATATTTTATTAACAAAACTTGTGGGGGTGACTATTGCCCAAAAAGTATTTGATTTTGTTAAACCAGTTATTTTCAAAGTACATTCATTGGCACTTAATAATACTCGCCATAAATTTGGTTTAAAATCGATTTCATATGATATGCGTGATTGTTATACCCATGCTGACTATACTCTGTATGCAGATTACCCCTCACTTATTCCCATGCAAGACTATCCTACGAACCACCTTTTTATTGGCCCTCTATTGTGGTCGGTGAAACAAGCTTTACCCAATTGGTGGACAACATTGCCAGATAATAAACCTATCGTTTTTGTCACACTGGGAAGTTCTGGTGAGAGTGCAGTATTACCTACAATACTGCAGGCGCTTTCACAGCTTGATGTGACCGTGATCTGTGCCACAGCGAATGACAATAATGTGACTCAATCTTATCCCTCTATGTTTATTGAAAAGTTTTTACCTGCTGCCGAGTGTGTAAAAAAAGCAGATATTGTTATTTGTAACGGTGGCAGTCCAATGGTCTACCAGAGCTTGCAGGAAAATAAAAAGGTCATAGGTATTCCCAGTAATTTAGACCAATATTTAATGATGACGATAGTACAACAGGCTGCACAAGGTAGCTACTTGCGTTCGGCTAATCTAAAGATGAATAAATTAAAGGTCTTAGTTGCAGAGATGTTAGATGATGTGAGCCCGGAAAAAGTGCTTAAATCAGTTAGTTGTGAAAGTACCTTAGAAAAAATTGAACATATTATTGAGCTCAGTACTAAAAAGATAGATTAGCCAGAGATATGTATTAATAACAAGGAAATTAAAATGCGTAAAATAAGTAGCTTACAAATCTCTGTTTTTATGATCATGTATGCCATTATACTAATATTAGGTATAGGTACTGCATGGTTATTATTGGGTCAGTTAGACCTTGGTGATTTTCGTGCAATAATCCTTATTGTGGCGAGTGTGGTCTTTTGTTTTAGTTTTGCAATCCTGATTTACCGGATTTTTCAATTTTATTTCCCACTGCAACAAGGTGAGATTGAAATCGATTCTCGACAAGAGTTTATTTACCACGTTTATATCTTATTTTTTGTGCTGATTTTTTACCCTGTGATGCGTAGTGGTGTTCCTCTTTTTCCCGTAATGCGCTTGGTCTATTTAGGGTTGGGTGCCAAGCTTGGCGACAATACCTACTGTGGCGGCATCATTCACGACCCTCTGATGTTTGAGGCGGGAGAAAACTGCTTAATTGGTCAATCAGCGCTGATTATTCCACATGTTATTGAAAATGGTCGCCTAGCACATTATAAAATTAAAATCGGTAACAATGTCACTATCGGTGCGAATGCGGTTGTTATGGCTGGCGTCACGATTGAAGATAATGCCTTAGTCGCGATAGGTGCTGTAATACAAAAAAACACCCATATAGCGGAAGGGGAAGTGTGGGGGGGACTGCCCGCTAAGTGTATTAAGAGGCCGTCAACAGATGATATTTAATCGTCTAGATTTTGCGCCACTATTTACGTATATATGATGCGATACTTACTGTAGGAGCGAGTGATAAAGTCAGCTTTATACCTGCTAAAAGGAATTTGAAATGCGCAAAATAACACTATTACAAAGCGGACTATTTTTGGTTTTATTGTCATTGATTATATCACTGGGAATAAGCATTAATTATCTATTATTGGGGAGTCTGCCATTAGGTGATTTTCGTGGTGTGACCTTAGTTATCACGGGGTTGATTATTTGTTTTATGGTGGCCTTAGTGATATTCAGACTCTTTGTGAACATAATGCCACTAGATGAAGGCGAAATTAAACCTCAGTCTAAGAAAGAGTTTATTTATCATATTTATTTACTGTTTTATTTACTTATCTTTTATCCCATTATGCGTGCAGGTGTGGTGCCTCTACCATTGATGCGTGTGGTTTATCTGGCTCTAGGGGCTAAATTAGGTGAGAACACTTATAGTTCAGGAATCGTGCTAGATCCAGCGTTTGTAGAAGTGGGTAAAAATACCTTAATTGGCCAGTATGCCCTTATTGTTCCTCATGCTATAGAAAATGAAAAGCTGTCTCATCACAAAGTTAAAATTGGTGATCATGTCACGATTGGTGCTCATGCTGTTGTTATGGCGGGCGTGACGATCGGTGACAATGCTTTGGTGGCCACAGGGGCAATTGTCACCAAAGGCACGGTCATCGCTGCCGGTGAAGTATGGGCTGGGGTACCTGCCAAATGCATCAGAACATGACAACTGGATGATAAGATAAGGAGATATTATCATGGAAAAAGCATATCGAAGTACATCTGAACTCAGTCAATATGAAGCAGTGACGGAGAGTCAATTGCAATTATTACACTATTTGTTAGAAGCGGCCGTTCAAGCACCTTCTTGGTATAATAGTCAGCCTTGGTTATTTCAAATAAAGGATAGTTCGATACAGGTTTATTTAAATCCTGATGCCGATCAATCACTGTTTGATTACAATAATATAAATTCAACTATTGCCTGCGGTGCTACAGTTGAAAACATCATGATAGCGGCACAAGCGAAAGACTTATCGCCACGATTGACTGTATTGCCTGATAGTACAGAGCAAGCTGATTTGATTGCGACAATTAATTTGGATTTTGATAAGGAAGTCAGGGATGAAGACAGCGGTGAGCACAATTTAGAGTCTTCTATCTGGTCGAGACATACCAATACCTTAATGTATCAATCAACGCCCTTGCAAAGCTCGGTTCAATCATCTTTATTGCAGTCTGTTAGTCATTTCAAACAGACAAAATTATATCTTGTTGATTCTGACAAGGATAAACACATTGTTTTTAATGCCTACAGCAAAGCTGATATTATTCGTTTTTCACGCCATGACCTACATACACGTCTTTATAAAATAATTCGCTGGAATGATATAAAAGCACAGCAAGATAAAACAGGTTTTACCCCAGCGAGTATGGGGTTGTGTGGTATTGGGGAAAAACTTTTCCAGCTAACACGAAGTTGGTACTTGATGCGGTTTCTCAATATCTTTGGCATGGCTGACAATTTTGCACAACGTGCGAATGAAGGTTTATTGCATTGCTCTGCAATTGGTTTGATTACCGTTAAGGGCATTGATTCAGGTCATTTAGTTGAGGCTGGCCGAGCGATGCAACGACTGTGGTTGACAGCAAATAGTATGGGCCTTGCTCTACAGCCACTAAACTCACTGCTATTATTTAACTGCATAAAACAAGATAGTAAAAGCAGTGCTTTTGATGCCAAGGAGAAAAAAATTATCGACCAAGCAATGCAGAGTTTAAGTGATAGTTTTTCTGCGCTTAATACAGATAATAACCATGAAATAGGGGCGTTTTTATTTCGTGTGGGTATCGGTGAATCCGTTCAGGGTTTTAGTTTAAGAGAGTCAGCAAAGATTAAACAATAATGAGCATATAAAGTCACTGCTAAAATTTTTACACTAATATTAGGTTCATACAGTAATAGGTATTATTCTATGCTGACTATGGGACTACTATTAAAACTATTGTTTTTATTTTACTTAAGCATCTTGTCTGCACTGGCAGTGGCAAATAACGCCATCAGCCTATCGGTAGGTGAATGGTCTTTTGATGATCTTAATGCCAAAAATCTAGCTGTTGATATGATGTTAACAACGAACGGCATTGCTGTCACTGCCTCTGCAGATCGTATTGACTTAGCTCCGCCGATAGGAGTGCTCAGCCAAGTCAACTTACAGTGTATGGAGCTTATTATCCTTGCAGATAAAACATCCTGTGCTCGAGGCAATATTGTTTTTCAGCAACAAGAATTAGGTCTACAAAATCTCAATTTTGAAATTGAAGCATTGCCAGATAAGGACAAATATAAAGTCGAGATTGATAATTTAAATCTAGCATCAGCTTTATTTTCTGTCACCTTCATTGTAAAAAAAGATAAGTGGAAAGTATTTGCCGATACAAGTCAGCTACAATTAGTTGCCCTTATTGATTTTCTACAAATTTATTTACAGCCTGAACAACTCGATGTGCTTGCTAATTGGACAATTGCAGGTGAGGTAAAACTAGATATTGATCTATTTGGCCAGGCTGACCAACTTACGGCCATTGAATTGGACTTAAGCAGTAAAACACTGGATCTGAGTGATAATGATGGACTGTATGTCAGTGAAGGACTGGTAAGTATATTAAGCCTTGAGGCTAAAAAAGATCAGCAACAATGGGGGTGGCAGATTGATTTCAGCGCTGCTGCGGGTCAAGCTTATGCCGAACCTATTTTTATCGATATGACTGAGACGCCGATAAAATTGATGGCGCATGGTCAGTGGCAACAAGGTAAGGAGGAGATGATACTGTCTGTGGACACGGCCAAATTTAGTCAAGGAAATATTACAGAAATTGAACTGAGTGGCCAAGGTAGTTTATCTCAGATTACTGAGCTAAGCATCGATGTTAAACAATCAGATCTGGCAACATTATATACCTCATGGATACAACCCTTTGTGGTCGGCACAGCATTAGATAATGTTGAATTAGCTGGGCACGTCAATTTACATTATCAACAGAATAAAGATGATTATCAGCTTGCTATAGGGCTAGATAAGGTATTTGTTGACGATCAACTGCAACGATTTGGCATGGCGGATTTGTCTGGTACCTTAGCGTGGTCAAATTACGACAAAAAACAAGACGTCAATTTACAGTGGCAGAGTGCTTATATTTATGCGATTCCTTTGGGGGCATCTACGATTAATGCATACACAAATAAATCCTCGGTGGTATTAAAAGAGCCATGGGCATTACCTATTTTAGATGGTGAATTACAACTGAATGCGTTTAGTCTACATAATCCTGGCGATGAAAATTTAAAATGGACATTTGCAGGTGAATTAAGCCCTATATCAATGGAAGTGTTAAGTGCGGCCTTAGACTGGCCCTTAATGCATGGCAAATTATCGGGTGTAATTCCTAGTGTGGCGTATTCTGAACAAGAGATACATATTGATGGCGCACTTAAGGTGAAGTTATTTGAAGGTATCACTACTATTCGCGATTTACGCTTAGAACAACCATTTGGCTCCTTACCACAGCTACAAGCAAATATTAATATGAAAGGATTAAATTTAGAAATACTTACACAAACATTTGATTTTGGTAAAATCACTGGCAAATTGGATGGTAAAGTGACTAACTTTCGTTTATCAAACTGGCAGCCGGTTAATTTTGATGCCTCATTTGCCACCCCCGAAGGCGATAAAAGCCGTCGCAAGATAAGCCAAAAAGCAGTGGATAATCTATCGCAAATTGGTGGTGGTGCAACGGGTATTTTACAGCGTAGCTTTTTACGCTTCTTTGAGGATTTTTCATACCAACGTTTGGGTCTAAGCTGTAAGCTTCGCAATGATGTGTGTGAAATGTCAGGTGTAGCTGAAGCAAAAGAGGGGTATTACATTGTTAAAGGCGGCGGATTACCGCCACGAATTAATGTAGTGGGCTATACTCGACAAGTTGATTGGCCTGATTTGATTGAACGCTTAAAGGCGGTCAGTCAAAGTAGCGGACCGATAGTTCAATAAAAATAACAGGAGAAATTATGAAGTTCTTAAGATGGTTAACAGGAAGTGCCGCAGGTTTGATGTTAGTGTCTTGTGTGACAATTAATATTTATTTCCCTGCCGCCGCTGCAGAAAAAGCTGCTGATCGTATTATTGAAGATGTATGGGGACCAACAGCAACACAGCCTAAAGATGAAGGTGTTGCACCAGAAGAGCAAAGTAGCTTACAGAAAAATAAAACTCAAACAATAGCATTAACAGTGTTGAATTGGTTGGTCTCACCAGCCGCTGCAGAAGTGAACTTAAATGTAAGTTCTGCTGCGATTAATGCCATTCAAGACAAAATGAAATCGCGTCATGCTAGTTTAAAACCTCATTACAGTAGTGGTGCTGTTGGCCTAACTGAAAATGGCTTAGTGACTATCCGTGATGCAAAAGCAATTGCTTTGAAAGATAGAAATAAGGTCAAAGGTCTTGTCGCTGATGAAAATAAAGACCGCAATGCACTTTATGCAGAGATTGCTAGAGCCAATGGCCACCCCGAGTGGCAAGCCGATATTCAATCAACCTTTGCTCGCCGTTGGGTCAGTAATGCTGCGCCTGCTTGGTGGTATCAGAGTGACGGAGTGTGGCAACAAAAATAATCTGAGACCTTTGCACGAGTCGTCTTTTTAGCCATAGCGGCGTTAAAAATAGTCTCAAAATGCTCATTTACATCAGTAAACTGCGCTTTATCGACAATTTTTTCCTTGCTACGACAAAAAATACTTATCGTGTAAAGGCCTCAGTCAGTTCATCTAAACAATAAAAAATTGTAGCAGTGGTTTTAGTCAGATTGAGAACAACTTTTTTCTTGGTTGTCACTAAAACCGCTACTTCAACATTCTAAAATGAGAAACACATAAATGGCACGACGTAATAGTAATCGTAGAAGACAAAAATTACCCCTAGATCCTGTTGAAGCCGTGATCGAAAAGCTTGCACATGATGCGCGAGGTATTGCAAGAATAGAAGGTAAGACCATCTTTGTTGACGGCGCCTTAGCAGGAGAAACGGTTAAGTTTCTCTACACTAAAAAACATAGCAAGTTTGATGAAGCTAAAACGATTGAAGTTGTTGCGAACCCAAGTAATGATCGTGTTGAGGCAAAATGTCAGCACTTTGGTGTCTGTGGTGGTTGTAGTCTGATGCATATGTCAGCAGAAGCGCAATTGACAGCAAAGCAGAATACCTTAGAAGAACACTTAACTCACTTTGGTAAACTACAACCAGAACATTGGTTGGAACCACTCAGAGGTCCTTTATGGGGCTATCGACGTAAAGCGCGTTTAGGGGTGAAATATGTAGCTAAAAAAGAACGTGTATTGGTCGGTTTTAGAGAAAAAGGAACACCGTATCTTGCCGTACTTGAGCAGTGTGAGGTCTTAGACCAACGTGTCGGGGCTCGATTGGCTGAACTAGGTGAAATGATTGCTAAATTGGAGGCACATAATCGTATTGCTCAGATCGAAGTAGCGATGGATGATGACCATGTGGCCCTGGTTTTTAGAAATTTAGACCCATTATCAGAACAAGATACTCAAGCCTTGATTAATTATGGGCAAGAAAATGACTTGTGGATTTATTTACAGTCAGGTGGCCCAGATACCGTGATGCCTATTTGGCCTCAAAACCCACAATTAAGTTATGCACCAGCAGCAGATTTAAAACTCGAATTTGAACCCAATGATTTCACCCAAGTGAATGCAGAAATTAACTTGAAGATGATCGAACGGACAATGGAATTACTTGAGGTTTCAAGTGACGACCGTATTTTGGATCTATTTTGTGGTTTAGGTAATTTCACACTGCCTTTGGCAAAACGTGTCACCGAGGTGGTCGGTGTTGAAGGTGATGAAGCCTTAGTGCGTCATGCTAAAGAGAATGCCACAATAAATGACTTGTCTAATGCCACATTTGAACAAGCTGATTTAACCCAAACAGAATTAAAAGATTATCCATGGGCCAAAGCAGGTTTTAATAAGATATTATTAGATCCGCCGCGAAGTGGTGCATTTGAAGTCTTACATCAATTGGCCGCCTTAGGTGCCGAACGTTTGGTCTATGTATCCTGTAATCCAGCAACCTTAGCACGCGATGCTGGTGAGTTAGTTAATAATCACGGTTATACCTTGGTTTCAACGGGCGTGATGGATATGTTTCCCCACACCACTCATGTTGAATCAATTGCTTTATTTATCAAAAAATAAATAGGCTGCTCATCAATGAGTGAGCAGGTATTAATGAAATCAGGATTAGGGGCAGATGCGGTCGATCGCATCGCTAGGGTTTTATCTGCCCTTATGAATGACTTTCCTGAGCAGGAATTTAGACAAGATGCACTGCACGGACTTGATGATTTAGAGCTTAAACAACGTGTTGAACACCTTATTGTTGTTTTAGCCCAGTATTTACCTGCAAATTTCAGCCAAGCTGCTGAATTATTATTACACATAAAAGCGCATTGGGATTGGGGCGATGAGTGTGATGCCCTAAGCAGCTTTGCAGCATGGCCTTTGATTGATTATGTCGCTGCCTATGGTCTTAAACAGCCTGAACTTTCTTTGACTGTTTTAAAACAATTAACGCCATTATTCTCAGCTGAGTTTGCCATTCGAGCTTTCATCGACAAGCACTTTGAACTGACGCATGATGTTTTATTGAGTTGGACTAGTGATAGCGATGAACATGTCAGACGGCTTGCAAGTGAAGGTATTCGGCCACGCCTGCCATGGGGGCGGCGACTTATAACACTGTGTGAAAATCCTGATCCTATCTGGCCAATTTTAGAACAGTTAAAAGATGATCCTAGTCTTTATGTGCGAAAATCAGTGGCCAATAATTTAAATGATATTGCTAAAGACAATCCCGATAAAGTAATTGCCTTATGCAGGCAGTGGAGCAACGATGCCTCAGCAGAAAGAAAATGGCTTATTCGTCATGCACTACGCAGTCTAGTTAAGCAAGGTAGACAAGAGGTCTTTCCACTACTCGGCTTTAGTGAGCATATTAGTGTCATTATTAATGCCTTTGAATTGAGCAATAAAACTGTTCATTTAGGCGAAAATTTACACATAGACTTAGTGCTCACATCATCGTCAGAGCAAATACAAAAGCTGGTGCTTGATTATAAAATCCACCATATGAAGGCAAATGGCAGTAGTAGCAGTAAAGTCTTTAAATGGAAAAATATTACGTTGCAGCAAGATCAGCAATTGTCACTGAACAAAGGGCATCCATTTAGAGTCATTACAACACGCAAATACTATGCAGGTGAACATGCCATAGAGCTACTGATCAATGGCAAGTCGGTTGCACAACAAAAGTTTGAATTACTCCTCTAAGCTTTCCTCCATATCAAAGACAACATGGGTCATTTCAACAATACTATCTGGATTGAGAGAGATTGAAGTAATATGTTTTTTCACCAAAAACTGTGTTATTTCAGGAAAATCTGAGGCGGCTTGACCACAGATGCCAACATATTTCCCTGCTTTATGGCAGGCATCAATGGCCATTTCTATTAACGTCATCACGGCTTCATTGCGTTCATCATAATTACCCAAAATACTTGAATCACGGTCAGCACCTAAGGTGAGCTGAGTCAGATCATTAGAACCAATTGAGAAACCATCACAGAGTTCGAGAAATTGTTCAGCTAAAATAACATTAGCTGGAATTTCACACATTAAATAGACTTTTAATCCTGTCTCACCACGAATTAAACCATGTTCAGCCATTAAATTAATGACTTTTTTACCTTCTTCAACAGTACGAACAAAGGGGATCATGATAGCAATATTAGTCAGACCCATGGTGTCTCGAGCAATACGCAGTGCGGCACATTCCAAAGCGAAAGCATCCGAAAATGCTGGGCTAGGGTAACGAACGGCGCCCCGAAAGCCAATCATCGGGTTTTCTTCATGTGGCTCGTAGAGATCGCCACCTAGCAAGGCGGCATACTCATTAGACTTAAAGTCACTTAAACGCACAATAACAGGTTGAGGATAAAAAGCAGCTGAAATCGTGGCAATACCTTCAGCAAGGCGTTGCACATAATATGATTTCGGGTCGTCGTAACCCTGAGTTAATTGAGCGACTTGCAGTTGTTTGTCTTTAGGTAGAAGATCATAGTTCAATAGGGCGTTAGGATGCACTTTAATACTATTGTTAATGATAAATTCCATTCTAGCTAAACCGACACCCGAGTTTGGTAACATACTAGTTTCAAAAGCAATATCTGGGTTAGCCAAGTTGAGCATGATATGGGTTCGTTTGGGCCTAGGTAATGTAGTGACATCAATATGTTCAGTACGATAAGGTAAAATACCCTGATAAACAAAACCGCTATCACCTTCAGAGCAAGAGACGGTCACCTCAGTGCCTGTTGTTAACAATTTTGTGGCGACATTACAGCCCACAATAGCTGGAATACCGAGTTCTCGAGCAATGATTGCAGCATGGCAGGTGCGACCGCCACGATTAGTCACAATCGCACTGGCAATTTTCATTACCGGCTCCCAGTCAGGATCGGTAATATCGGTGACTAACACTTCGCCTGGTTTTAACTCATGCATTTGACTCGGTTCTAAAATAACGCGTAGCGGACCTGTAGCAATTTTACTACCGACACTTTTACCATGAACAAGCACGGTACTTTTTTGTTCTAGAACATGATTCTCAAGGGCATTGAGAGACTTAGAAGACTCAACTGTTTCTGGACGAGCTTGCACAATGTACAGTTCCCCCGTAATACCGTCTTTAGCCCATTCAATATCCATGGGTTTGTGATGACCTGCTTGTAGGCTGTAATGTTGCTCAATGGTCACTGCCATCTTAGCTAAGGCAATGATCTCATCATCAGAAATACAAAATTTATTTTGTTGTTCGGTACTTACTTTGATATTACGTGTGGAACCAGAAAAAGTGTGGCCATCCGCATAAATCATTTTAACTTTTTTACTGCCCAACTGGCGTTTAAGAATGGGGTTATGTCCAGAAGCGAGCGTGGGTTTAAAGACATAAAACTCATCGGGATTAACCGTGCCTTGAACGACATTTTCACCTAAACCCCATGCACCTGTAATCAGCACGAGATCCTTAAAGCCCGTTTCTGTATCAATGGTAAACATGACACCGGATGAGGCTTTGTCAGAACGAATCATTTTCTGCACACCAATCGATAAGGCGACAGACATATGATCAAACCCTTTATCAGTGCGATAAGAAATTGCTCGATTGGTGAACAAAGATGCAAATATTTGCCGACAGCTATGCAATAGTTCACCACTACCACTGATATTCAGATGTGTTTCTTGTTGACCGGCAAAAGAAGCATCAGGTAAATCTTCTGCTGTAGCGGAACTGCGCACAGCTACATCAACTCCTACGCCATATTCGTCTTCTAGTTGTTGATAAGCTTGTTCAATTTCACTAATAAAATCGCGAGGTAGTTCAGCATTCACTATCCATTGACGAATTTTTGCACCTGTTTTTGCCAGTGCTTGGGTGTCATTAATATCGAGACAGTCAAGTGCTTGTGCAATAGGTGCTTCGAGTTGATTATGCTTGAGAATAGTTCGATAAGCTTCGGCAGTGGTTGCAAAACCATTAGGTACTTTGACATTCTGAGCGGATAATTCTCGGTACATCTCACCTAAAGAAGCATTTTTACCACCCACACTATCAATATCATTAATGCTAAGTTCAGAGAAAGGGCGAATATATTGAAAGTTCATACACTATCCTCGCGAAGGTTTTACTATGATGCTATTCCTCACATGACTTAAATGCAATAAATAGCAAAAAAAAGGTCGATTACAAGAATCGACCTTTTTATTATTGTTATTGCTTGAGACTCTTACTGCATCACTAAACCGTAACCAACTAAACAGATCCACGATAGGGCAAATAAAAAGATGATCAAGGTGAAATTTTCAATAATGAGTTCTTCTAACTGTTCCATGACAAGCCTCGCTTTAGAATTAAAAAAATATTAATAAGCAAATGATTATATAGATAAGGATAAAAGACATTGATCTAGATCAATATTATGGTGATTTAGGAAAATACAAAAGTGACAGGCATAAAAAAACCAGTCATTAGACTGGTTTTTTTATGCATTGTGAGCGTTGATTATTGGTTTAATAAACCATAGGCAATAAGGCCTAACCAAGAAAGTGCAAAAGCAAAGATAATAAATGTGAATTTTTCAATGATTAGTGTTTCTAATTTATGCATGGTCTCTCTCTCTAATGCCAGTTATTACAGTAAATATAGTTCAACTATACCAATTGCGCTCAATTTAATCTAGTTAAAACAAAATGAATATAGAGTTGAGTTGTTAATGATTGTGATAAATCGCCTATCTCGCAGAGCGAGAAAACTGACTTTCGCGGACTAAAAAACTACCCACTTCAGGATCCGCGATGTTCCTATTGATATATCTATTAATATCGGCAATAGAATAGTGCCAAATTTGTGTACCAAAATCTTGCGTTTTGGCTAGTAATGAATAACTAATAAAAGCATAACCATTATTACTTGTTTTCTTAATGGTAATACCAATAACACTATCAAGCATTCTTGCCCACTTTTCATCTTCGAAACGTAAATCTGTTTCAAAACCTCTTCTTCGTTTAACGGGAGTTTGAGTAGAACCTAACATACGCATCAAGTTATCGGGGTCTGTTGATGCGTCAAGTACTTGTCTAACCTGAGTTTGAGATCTAGAGACAGCAGTATAATGTGAGATAAGTGTATTGAATTCTTGTGCAGTAGCATAACGGAAACCGTCAAACTCTCCGCCGGGACCAAGCTGGTCAAAAATAGTATTGTAGCTTTTATTAGCGGTAATCGGGACATCAAGCCAGTCTAATCCGCTTTCAGTATCGGTTGTATATGATCCATTATCAATAATTTCAGCCTTACTTGATGTCGACAAGACAAAAGCAAGTAGCATGAAAGGTGTTATTAAAAAATGGCGGCTCATATTTTTACCTCAGATATTGAGCATAGTCAAAACTGACCTGGTTTTGTAATATTGTCTTTGCTTAACATCTGCTATAGCAGTGTGATAGATTCAAAACGTTAAATGGAATTATACTGTAGATTAAATCAAAATGTATTTTAGTCTACTATTATTTTACGGGTTCTAATTTTTACAGCTTTAAAGAAGAGAATAGATATCGAGATCTGCTACAATCAAATTAAAATAAATGAGGTATGTAATGGCAGATAATGAGATCGAGGATGCTATAGAAGAAAACACAGATGAACTTCTAAGTGATGAGGGAGAAGTTGAGGCGGGTGATGACACTAAAAAGAAACGATTTTCTAAACCACTGCTGATCAAAATTGCTATTGGTCTTGTTGTCGTTTTACTCCTTGCTGGTGGCGCCTATTTTTTCTTAGCAGAAGATCCTCAGGCTGAACAAACTCTAGATCCTGAATCAATTGAAGAGAGCGTGAGCGATGAAAACGTCGATGATTTCTCAGAGCTTGAAGCTGAATCAGCCGGATCAGAAGAAAATAGTGATGCGGATACTATGCTTGATGATGCTCCTATGCTTGATGATGCTCCAGAACAAAGCATGGCCAAGACTGAAAGCAAAAAACTAAGTAAAATAAGTAAAGCATTCAAGGAGTCTGGTGCTATGTCAGACCCAGATGAGGAGTTAGATTCTGACGCATTAATGGGCATTAAAGAAGATATAAAAGCCTTGCAAGAAGAAAACTTACGCCTGCAAAAAGAAGTGAGTGGATTACGTGGGACAGAAGTGCTGCCCGTTGAGCAAGAGGGGGCAGTAAAAGAGCCCGGTACTGATGCTAAACCACGTGCAAACCAATACTCAGATATCTACCGAGATGAGCCTTTAAAATACCCAGAAGTACGAAAAGCTCAACAAGAGCCTGTGCCTGAGCCTAAGTGGGGTGAACGAAGATAGTGTTTTTAATAGGACGTTAAATAGAGATTAGTCTATGGGCGGCTGATCCATTTAAGCATTACACTATCACTTGAAGCAGAGTGTGAAAAATGGTCTATTTTGTATGCCTAAAGGTAGGGATATAATCATCGTTAAGTTGTCATAAAAAGAATTTTTCGAGCGTTCAGGTGTCCAAATTTAAAGGTTGAAATAAGTGATAATTTTAGCGATAGTCAGTGAGTGGTAGCAGGACAGCATCTACAATAGAAAGCATGGAATATGGTATTAGTCATTTGTCGAGGTGAATATGCATAAAGCACTAATTCTAAAGGCATGTAAACAGTTATGCCCTGTAGTGATAGCTGAGCTTGAAATGAACAATATTGAGTGTCACTATGTCGACACAAACATTGCTGCTGCAAAGGCAATTTTAGACAATAGATTTGAATTTATTCTCTGTTGTGCTGATAGTCCTAAAGAGGTACTTGATAGTCTACATTGGTTAAAGACTAGTACGATAATTCCTACGTCTACTCGACTGTTAAGTTTTAGCTCTGGGATCGAGAGAGAGCATGTAAAAGAAGCTCTTGGAATGGGGGTATCGGAATTCTATGACGTAGCTAAAGCAAATTACAAAGACATATTTACTCGTAATGAAACGTTTTATCCAAGCAACATATTATTGGTTGAAGATAATCAGGCTGTTGCTAGTGTACTGATTCATGCCTTAGAATCTCGCGGACATCAGGTTTCTCATCATAAATCAGCAACAGAAGCACATAATGCATTACTCAAAGATGAATTTGACCTAGTTGTCACTGACTTATTATTGGAAGGTAAAAGGACTGGCCACGATTTAGTCAATTACTTAAAACGCAACCAACGCTTGGATAATATTCCTGCATTAGTCGTGACCGGCTATAGTGAGCCATCGGTAATTATAGATTTATTATCAATGGGCGTTTCTGATGTCTCTATTAAGCCCATTATCCCTGAAGAATTTCTTTTGCGTGTTGAGCAGATCCTAAGAACAAAATATTATCGAGAACAGTTAGAGCAACAAACTAAACAGTTGCAAAAGCTATCGTTAATTGACCCTCTAACAGGCGCTTATAATCGCCGCTTTATGGGAGATATACTTGCCCAAAAGATTAATGACTTGAAACGAAAAAAAGAACCATTTGGTGTGACAGTGATTGATATAGATGACTTTAAAGTGCTTAATGATACTCAAGGTCATCTTATGGGAGATAAGGGACTGAAGATGATGACCGAGCTTATTCAGGCTGACATTAGAAACGTTGATAGCCTTTGTCGGTTTGGTGGTGAAGAGTTTGTTTTGATTCTGTCAGATTGTGATGAGACTAATGCCCTGAACAAGGCAGAAAGTATTTGTAAAAATATTGCAGATAAATGTGACTTCACAATTAGTCTTGGTTTAGCCATCTTCGATGATAACAGCGTAGAGCTAGAGTTAGACACCATTTTACAAAAGGCTGATGCCGCCATGTATCAAGCAAAGAATAATGGTAAAAATAGAGTGGTTTTAGCTTAAGTTGGATTTCTTGATAGAACGGTAGACTTTGAAGTAGCGGCTAAAACAATAAGTTTTAGCGCATTCAGTCACAGAATAGATAATCGATTTACACAAATCAAGAGTTTTTAAGTCGACGCTGATAGAGCTGAGTAATTAATATCGGCATAGTTAAATTATTGATATGAGAATCTTATTGGTACCGAGGGTCGGAATCGAACCGACACTTCCGAAGAAACCGGATTTTGAACTGAGTAGTGGCGCTGTAACTGTTCTGTATTAAAGGTTTTAGGTTGTGTTGTTTTTTTGTGCAACGTTTTGTGCAATAAAATAATGTCGTCGCTTTGCAATTGACATAGGTAATATGCATAGGAACAAATGAGTCTGATTTACGCTGCTCTAACGCAACCTTTTCCATCCTGTTTTGCCAAATACACACCATTGTCAGCAGCTTTAATTAAGTCGTCATAAGTAGTCATTTTTGCTTTGTTAACTGTCACGCCGATACTAACACTTCCATTCCAAACACCTTCGCCAACTTTAATCTGTAGAGCTGAAACTGCTTTTAAAACTAATTCAGCAGCATGCATTGAACCATCATTATCTGTATTAGGACAAATGATAATAAATTCATCACCACCTAAGCGACAAACAATGTCGTCTGTTCTTACTGCATGCAGTAATGTTTTTGAAAGTGTGCAGAGTACGGTGTCTCCTGCATCATGCCCATAGGTGTCATTAACTTGTTTGAAATAATCAGCATCAATCATCATGCAGGCTACAGATGACTTGTTTTTGATACTTTCATTCCATATAAGGTCAAGTTGTTGCATTGCATACCGACGATTAGGCAAACCTGTTAGCACATCCGTTAATGCAAGTTCTTTAAGATGAGTATTCGCTTCTGATAATGATTGCGTACGTTCATCAACTTGCTTCTCCAGTGTTTTGTTAAGCTCAGCTAGCTCTTTGTTACGCATTGAAACTTGATGAAACAAGCCATTTAAGGCTGTAATCAAAGGTTCTGTAGATTTACTTGCTTCTTGTTCTTCCTGTGCAAAAGCTTGTTCGGCAGTTGAGCCAGATTCTATCAGTTCAATTTGTCTTGCCATATTTTTATCAACAACTAGAATATGATAAGCCAGCCAGTTTATTAGGAAGTTTAATAAGTACTTAATTGATGTTGGATTTTCTGGTGATGATTCAGCGTGTAATGCCTCCACTTCTTGTAGAAAGCTTTGGTGTGTCAATATATGATTATCTAAGTGCCGTTTGTCTATACCAGCTTGCTCCATCATTTCCTCTTCTTCAATGAAGTGGTACTGGGTATATGATGCTAGTGAGTTAAATGTATCATCGACTATTTGAAAGTCAGCTACACCTTTAGATAGATGCCCGCTCATTTTATTAATTAGGCTTACTAATTCTTCATGCTGCTCATCAACTAATAAAATACCTGTTAAATAGTTAACGCCCCATTCAAATGATTTCATCAGTAGTTATTATCCTTAATTAATGTTGCCATGCGTAATCTTAACGCCTGCTAATAATGTTAAATTTAAGAGAGATCATACTACGAATCATAAGTGAATAACATTGATATGGGTCAATTAAGTAGCTGTTCAGATGTGTAGTCTAAATTGTTTTTTAATCACTTGCTAAGCATAGGTATTTAACTGTAGGATGAACTCCATTGGTCAGCTCAGCTAAAAGGAAGCTTTGTGAAGATACAGTGGACAAATGGGTTAAGCGTAAATAATGAGCGAATTGATAAAGAGCATCAAATGTATTTTGATTTGCTAAATAATATTTATGCAGTAACTACGCAAGGAGCTAGCAAGGAAAGGACTGTTAGATTGCTTAATGAGTTTGTTCAATTTGTCCGTTTTCATTTTATGACTGAAGAAAACTTAATGATCGACACAAATTATAGTGGCTGCAATAAGCACGTTATGGCACATAAATATTGCTTGGAAAGCATTAAAACGAAAATGTTTGCTTTTAGAGATGACACTGTCACAGCAGAAGAAATTGTGGATTTTGCAGTTGAGTGGTTTTTGATGCATGTTTCAGCACAAGATAAACAATTCGGTGCTTTTCTTGCTGCACAGAAAACTGCTAACGTATAGCGTTCAGCGTACCCTGTGCAGTCGCAATTTTCTCGCTAGCTTTTATTTGTTTTTGTCTGTCACGCTCAATTTTTAATGTATCAACAGCTTTATCTTTCTTTTTCTTCAAAGCATCAATACGTAGCTGTTCAGGTGTTTTTATTTCAATTTCGTAAATTCTCATAACTGTATTTAGTTTATGAGAAATCTCTAATAATAAGAGATTTTTATTGCTATAGTGACCAGCAACATTAATGTAAATAATCTCTAATAATTAGAGATTTTCTATAAGGTGCTATCAAGTATGGATGCAGTAAAGTATGACGAGCTGAAAAGTGAGCTTGAACAGCTTAAAGAATTAGCCGACAAAGAAACTCATCATTATGAGAGTAGCAGGACGCTACGCTATAAAGCGTTAGCAAGTTGCTACTTGTTTTGGCAGAAAGCCAGCAAAGATAAAGAACTGTTAGCTAAGCTGTACGATGAATATAATTTTCAGTTCAAATCAAATACCATGCATGAGGTTTTATTCTCGCCACTACTACGTTACTTGTGGGCTATGGACGGCAGTAAAAATAGCAATGTAATTGATAGCTGGAATAGAGCATTAAATAACATGCACATTGAAGTGCAAAATAAACAAGAATATTACAAACAAAACACGTTAGAGCGGCTAGTTAACTTTATTAATAACAGTGGCGGTGTTGGCGGGCTAACGGGTTATAACGGCAAAGTGATCGACAGTAATAAAGCAGCTAAAAACAAACTAAGCAAAAATGCACAACAAAAACTAACTGATGCACATTTTCAAAACGGTAAACGTTTCTTTGCAACTAAAGCGACAGCAGTAGCTCAAATTTCCACAAAGCAAATACTACCAGCAGCAGACAATGGCTTTACGTTAGCATTGCTACGTAAAACAAATAAAGGTTACGAAATTATTGGCACAACTGATGAACCGGAATTAGTTGAGCAAGCCGTTATCACAGCTTATAAACGTAATAGCGAACAAATGCCAAACACAGCACGATTGCTAACCGAAATTATCCGAACACAAACATTGCCAAGCAGTATCGCAAAGCTTGCTAGTTCACTTGCAACTGTCAGTAAGTACAAAGTAGCAAAGCAAACACGTAAACAGCTAAAAAGGCTCATGTACGTTGCAGCAGACGGTACATTTGTATTAAGTGAGAATAGGGCGGGTTGTAGCGTCGTTACTATTGCAAAACCATTTGCTCAGATCTTAGATACGACTGAAGATTTAGCTTTAACAGTTAATGACAAAACGTATATTGAAAACAACTTAATACACAGTGGCGATTTTAATTTTTATACAGCTGATGCTGCTAAGCGAGTGCCTGAAACAGAAGGTGAAGCAGCAAGTCATAAACTGCAACTAAAAAACACAGTTACAAATACATTTAGATTTGTACGCTTTTATCGTTTAACAAACTATGAAATGCCTGCAAGAATACAAGCAGTTGTAAAAACTGATTTAACATTTAAGCCAACATATACAGCAGTACTAGATAGCCAGTGGCTTAGCGATATGAATGGAAAATTTTTGTCGTATTGGATTAACGGGTTTGGCAAAATTATAAAGAGGAAGGAGCATGGCGTTCTCAAGTTATC
>ENA-OSET01000620-OSET01000620.1-sediment-metagenome-genome-assembly--contig:-NODE-620-length-39413-cov-8.438860_pt1 | contig 39413 bp, 19 predicted proteins | sample MGYA00237882_ERZ534229 | MGnify/ENA primary metagenome ERZ534229 (study PRJEB26408, sample SAMN06266212) | sediment metagenome | isolation source: Hudson Canyon methane seep mesocosm | place: USA:Hudson... | reverse complement strand
TGACAAGTTGCATAGTTTATTTAAGGGATTAATCGTATCAAAAATGCTGGTAGACTCTACTAGCAATGTTTAAATTTGTCGTTTAGTTGGACTCTAAGATAATGTGCCATTCTAACAAAATCAGTCGGTCAGGTCGTTTTATTATGGATTTATTACAATTACACTTAAAGAAGTTGCAAATAGTTGTTCGCTATTCCCTTTTTTTTAGTGGTTCTTTTTTATTAACATCGTGTGCAACAGTACAGCCAGAGCCAGTTAAAGAAACTGAAATAGTCGAGCAAGCTCAAGTTGAGGTCACAGAAACGGTAGAAGGGCTTGAATCATTACCACTGACATCTGAGGTCGTGTACTACATCTTAATGGCTGAACTTGCGGGACAACGAGGTGAAATTGCTGTTGCCACAGAACTCTATAGTAAGGTTGCAGAGATTGTTGAGTCACCTTCTGTAGCGATGCGATCAACACAAATCGCTAATTACACTCGTGATCGGTCGCATATTAATAAAGCAATCAAACGCTGGCTTGAAGTTGAACCTGATAATGCGAATGTTTATTTATTACAACTGCCTTCTCTCATTTCAAATAATGACTTTGACAGTGTGAATAGTGCGATTAATAAGGCGCTGAGCCTTGAGCCTGATAATACTCGCCCTATTTTACGACAAATTGCCGACAGCTTGAGTGAGTTAGTGACACCTGATAAAGCATTAGCCGTTTTACAAAGCATTGATTTATATCAGCAAGATAATGTAGATGCTTTATTCATTTATGCTCAATTAGCTGCTTATTATAAGCAATATGAAGTGGCTCTCCCCATTGTCAATCAAGTATTAGAACAGCAAGAAGATCGAGAAGAAGCTCGAATTTTAAAAGCAGAAACCTTACAGCGACTTGGAAGAGGAAAAGAAGCTTTATCATTATTAAAGCACGATGCTGCAAAAGAGTCTGCAAGCCATGATCTGCTGTTTAGCTATGCAAAATTATTAGGTGAGAACCATCAGGCTGAGCAAGCACATACACTTTTTGAACAACTCCATATGGCATTGCCAGAAAATGAAGAAATACTGTTTGCTTTGGGACTGTTGGCTTTAGAGCAAAAACAAGGTGATGTTGCCAAAACATATTTTAGTAAATTGATTGCAAAGGGTGATCAGGGCAAACAAGCTTCTTATTTTATGGGCTTGGCAGAAGAGTTAGAAGACAATAACAGTGCAGCTCTTATTTGGTTTGCCTCTGTTCCAGTGGATAGTTCGCGGTTTCAGGCAGCCCAAGGACGTTATATTAATTTATTAGCTGATAATGACCAGCTTGATAAGGCTCGCCTGCATTTAAAGTTATTGCGTAAAGAACACGCTAAGCGAGCACTCCAATATTATTTATTTGAAGGATCGTTTTTAAGAGAAAGAGAGAAAAAACAAGCGGCTTTTGATCTGTATACACAGGCATTAGTTGAATTCCCCAACCATATTGAGCTGCTATATGGCCGAGCGATGGTTGCAGATAGTTTGAATCGTTTAGCCATTTTTGAAGATGATTTAAGACAGGTTCTCGTGCAAGCCCCCAATAATGCTTCAGTCTTGAATGCCTTAGGATATACCTTAACTGATCGAACTAATCGTCATCAAGAAGCCCTAGTGTTGATTCTGAAAGCGATAGAACTCTCGCCACACGATCCTTTCTTCTTAGATAGTTTAGGCTGGGTATATTATCGACTCGGTGATTTAGACAAAGCCATCCAATATTTAAAACAAGCTGTCGACTTGCAGAGTGACGCAGAATTTTCTGCTCATTTAGGTGAGGTTCTCTGGGTTGCAGATAAACAATCAGAAGCAAAACGAGTATGGAAGCAAGGACTCAAAGAAGACCAAGATAATCGTTTATTAAATGAAACATTACGTAGGTTTGGCCAATGATGACTCTTTTTGTTCGTCGACTATTGATTGTCGCACTTGTACTGTCGACAGCATCATGCGGTAATTTCCCCATTTGCTGTTTGATTGAAGACCGGCACCCAGAAGTAAAGTCACAATCAGAACTATTATTTGATTATCGCTATCGACAATTAATCCAATTAGATAACTGGAAAATAAAGGGCCGCTCTGTTATTACTCAAGGTAGTGAAGGCTGGAATGTCGGCTTAAAGTGGCAGGAAAATACGGGAAGATATCAAATTAAATTAGAAGGGCCTTTCGCACAAGGTGGTGCCCGACTAGATGGTGATAAAGAATTGGTGACCTTGACCTTGAATGATGGCCAGCAGTACTCCTCCACAACACCAGAAGAGTTAATCACAAAAATAATAGGTTGGAAGTTACCCGTTAGTGCTCTGCGCTACTGGGTCAGAGGGATCCCTTATTCTGGAAAAAGCAGTGAGCTGATGGAGTTTAATGAGCGGGGGCAACTGATACATTTAGTCCAAGACCAGTGGGATATTGAATTTCTCCGTTATATTCCTTTTGAAACGTATTCTATGCCCGCTAAAGTGTTTATTAAACACCCTGAGTTGAGTGTGAAATTAATTATTACTGACTGGGATCGTCCATAAATGGAAAGTTGGGCTTCACCTGCAAAGATAAACCTTTTCTTACATATTACCGGTCGCCGTAGTGATGGTTATCATGAGCTACAAACTGCTTTTCAGTTTCTAGATTATAGTGACACCTTATCGTTTGATGTCACCGAGCAGAATGATATCAAGTTAATAACACCAATAGAAGGTGTGGCACATGACGATAATTTAATTGTTCGGGCCGCAAAAATGTTGCAACAGCATGCAGATATTAAAAAAGGTGTGCGAATAAGTTTAGATAAGAAATTACCAATGGGTGGCGGCTTAGGTGGAGGAAGTTCAAATGCTGCTACTACCTTAGTGGCATTGAACAGTATGTGGGAGTGCCAACTATCGAATGAGCAATTAGCTAAAATCGGTTTGGAATTAGGCGCAGATGTACCTGTATTTATCCATGGATATGCTGCTTGGGCTGAAGGCGTTGGAGAAAAATTAACAGAGATTAACCCAGATGAGCCGTGGTATGTCGTTATTATTCCTCCCTGCCATGTGTCGACCGCAAAAGTTTTTTCCTATCAGGAGTTGACGCGAGATAGTAAATCAATGACAATGTCGGGCTTCCTTTCGGGGGAGGGCAGGAATGTCTGTGAAAATGTGGTGAGGAAGTATTTCTCGCCTGTTGCTGACGCACTAGATTGGTTAGGTTTATATGCCAATTCGAGAATGACAGGAACAGGGGCATGTGTATTTGCTGGCTTTGAACATCAAGCTGATGCACAAAGGGTGATAAATAAGTTACCTGATGCATGGCAAGGTTTTATTGCTAAGGGCTGTAATCAGTCACCACTGTATCGCAATTGATTTCTTTGAAATAAAAGAGAGCAAAGACTGACTGCAAGATGTTAAAATAAGTTTTCTGTTGGGGTATCGCCAAGCGGTAAGGCACAAGGTTTTGATCCTTGCATTCCCAGGTTCGAATCCTGGTACCCCAGCCACTTTTTTTGTTTTGCAAATAGAGCTCATTGGCTTCCCTACCGTGAAAAAAAATAGACTTCTCCAGTTACAAGAACGCACTGCTGATAGCCGTATGATGGTATTTTCAGGCAACTCAAATCAGCCTTTAGCAAAAAGAATTGCTAACTTTTTAAGTGTTCCCCTTGGCAAAGCGACCGTAGAAAAATTCAGCGATGGCGAGATCATGGTTGAAATTTTAGACAATGTTCGCGGTAAAGATGTGTTCATCGTTCAGCCTACATCAATGCCTGCCAATGATAACTTGATGGAATTAATGGTGATGACAGATGCCATTCGTCGAGCATCTGCAAAAAGAATTACATTGGTTGTTCCATATTTTGGCTATTCTCGCCAAGATCGTCGTCCTCGTTCAGCTCGTGTTGCTATTACAGCCAAGGTTGTTGCAAATATGTTGACGGGAGTGGGTGCAGACCGAATTTTAACCGTTGATTTACATGCCGACCAAATCCAAGGATTTTTTGATTGTCCTGTCGATAATGTCTATGCCTCACCTGTTTTATTAGGTGATGTTTGGAAGCATAAGTATCAAGATCTAGTAGTTGTATCGCCTGATATTGGTGGTGTTGTTCGTGCTCGTGCGCTAGCAAAACACCTTGATGTTGAGCTTGCCATTATTGATAAACGTCGTCCGAAAGCAAATGTCGCTAAAGTGATGAATATCATCGGTGATGTTGAAGGCCGAGTCTGTATCTTGATCGATGATATGGTCGATACTGCTGGTACATTATGTGCGGCGGCGGCAGCTTTAAAAGAACATGGCGCAACTAAGGTTGTTGCATATTGTACTCATGCTGTTTTGTCTGGCCCTGCGGTTGATAATATTGAAAACTCAGTAATAGATGAATTAGTTATTACCGATACGATTCCATTGCAGAAAAATGCACAAGCATGTAATAAAATTCGCCCTCTCAGTATTGCTGAAATGCTAGCCGAGGCGATGTATAGAATTAGTAATGAGGAGTCTGTTAGCTCCTTATATATGGATTAAACTATTTTAAGGTAAACCTTAAATATAGTGAAAATGAGACACGAATTAAAGTGTGTTTCTTTGATACCTTCCCTGGTCGCGAGGGAGGTAATGCGCCGCCATTAGGCGGCATTTTTAATGGGCCTTTATGGCTCATGATTTTGGAGAAAAAGATGGAAAATTTATTTGAAGTTCAAGCTGAACTACGTACTGACATGGGGAAAGGTGCGAGCCGCCGCCTACGTCATGCGGGTCAAGTTCCAGCTATTATGTATGGTGCTGAACAAGAAGCAGTATCATTAACACTTGATCACAACAAGTTCATTCGTCATTTACAAGAAGAAGCGTTTTACGCTCACATCTTGACATTAGTTATCGACGGTAAGGAAAGCAAAGTTGTATTGAAAGATCTACAACGTCACCCAGCAAGCGATTTGAAAATTATGCATGCTGATTTCTTACGAATCGATCCTAAACATGCAATGACAATGATTATCCCTCTTCACTTTGTTGGTGATGATGTTGCTCCTGGTGTTAAAGATGGTGGTAAATTAACTCATTTAATGTCTGATGTTGAAATTTCTTGTTTACCAAAAGATCTTCCAGAATTCATTGAAGTTGATACAACTACTTTAGCTCTTGATGACTCTATTCACCTATCTGAACTTGTATTGCCAAAAGGCGTTACATTGACAGCATTAGCTCATTCTCAAGATGAAGAGTTAGAAGAAGGCGTTCGTTCTTCTTATGACCAAGCTGTTGTTAGCATCCATACTCCTCGTGTTGTCTCTGAAGATGAAGACGAAGTAGATGTAGCCGCTGAAGGCGAAGAAGCAGAATCAACTGAAGATTAATTCAGTTAATATTGAGGGCTAGGCAGAAATGGCTAACTGGTTAATCGCAGGATTGGGTAATCCAGGCCCTCAATATGAACATACTCGACATAATGTCGGGTTTTGGTGGCTTGACCAATTGGCTCAGGATTTGGGGGCAACATTTAGTGTTGAAAACAAATTCCATGGCCAATTGGCTCAGGCACACTACCAACAACATAAGCTATTTATGCTCAAACCACTGGTATTTATGAATCGTAGTGGTCAGTCGGTTGCAGCATTAGCAAATTTTTATAAAATCCCCTTAAGCAATACACTTGTTATTCATGATGAACTGGATCTGCCTACTGGCACCGCTCGGTTAAAACGAGGCGGCGGTCATGGCGGTCATAATGGTCTCAGAGATATAATCACTCGCACAGCCAGTAAAGACTTTTTACGTTGTCGCGTAGGTATTGCGCATCCAGGAGATAGTCGTCAAGTCTCAGACTATGTGCTGAGTAAACCTTCGCAAGCAGATAGAGTGCTTATGCGTAATGCAATAGATGACTCGTTAAGGGTATTTCCTGATGTACTGTCAGGTGACTTAGATAAAGCCATGAATTGGCTACACTCACAATAGGAACAAATCATGGGATTTAAATGTGGAATTGTCGGCTTACCTAATGTGGGTAAATCAACCTTATTTAATGCACTCACAGAAGCGGGCATCGAAGCTCAGAACTATCCATTTTGTACTATTGAGCCTAATGTGGGGATTGTGCCGGTACCTGATTCGAGAATGGATGCTTTGGCAGAGATTGTTGTTCCAGAACGTATTTTACCTACAACAATGGAATTTGTTGATATTGCAGGTCTAGTTGCAGGAGCATCAAAAGGTGAAGGCTTGGGAAATAAATTTCTAGCCAATATCCGTGAAACAGATGCAATTGCTCATGTTGTACGTTGTTTTGAAGATGAAAATGTCATTCATGTTGCCAATAAAATTTCACCACTTGATGATATTGAAGTCATTAATACTGAACTCGCCTTGGCAGATCTAGAAAGTGTCGATAAAGCGATTACTAAAACGACTCGTGATGCTAAAGGTGGCGATAAAGTTGCCAAAGCTCGTCTAGAGTTACTTAAAGAAATGAGTGAAGCACTAAATGAAGGTAAGCCTGTTCGCAGCATGAATTTAGATGAAGACCAGCTAGGGCTATTAACAGAGCTACATTTACTCACGATTAAACCAACGATGTATATTGCCAATGTTGCAGAAGATGGTTTTGAAAATAACCCTTTATTAGATTTAGTTACAGCATTAGCAGAGAAAGAAGGGGCTTCAATTGTAAGCATTTGTGCCGCTATAGAATCAGAAATAGCAGAACTTGATGCTGAAGAAAAACTGGAGTTCTTATCTGAGTTAGGCCAAGAAGAACCTGGTTTAAACCGTGTTATTCGTAGTGGTTATGCCTTACTCAATTTACAGACATATTTCACCGCAGGCGTTCAAGAAGTACGTGCATGGACAGTAAAAATTGGCGCAACAGCTCCTCAAGGTGCTGGCGTTATCCATACGGACTTTGAAAAAGGATTTATCCGAGCAGAAGTAATTGCCTATGATGACTTTGTTGAATTTAAGGGTGAATCGGGTGCTAAAGATGCAGGAAAATGGCGTTTAGAAGGCAAAGATTATGTAATTAAAGATGGCGATGTTATGCATTTCCGCTTTAATGTTTAATGAGAACGATTATTTATTCAGTTTAACATCTTTATTACTTGATATTTTAAGGCCAGCATCGTAGAATGCTCGGCTTGGTACGGCTATGTAGCTCAGTTGGTTAGAGCACATCACTCATAATGATGGGGTCGGTGGTTCGAATCCACCCATAGCCACCATTTATATATTTTATAACACCCCAAGAAGACCTATATAAGCCCCGCCTAGTGCGGGGTTTCTTGTATCTGACGTTCCGTAATGTCCCATGTCGTTTCTAGGCTTCCCAACTACTTTTGATGGTAACTCTAGTTTTTGATGGCATGAGTAGTCTATTTTTACTTTTCATTTAGTGCGCCCAAGCCTTTAGAACTGATTTAGATATTTATTTATCACATTAATTAATGATTGATGGTGGTAACTGATATCTAAATTTGGTGGTAAGTGGTGTCAAGCAGAAGGAATTATCGGTAGGGACTTACCTTGATGTTTCTTTAAAGGCTGCAACGATCCTTCGAGATGATATTAGGGCTCAGGTAAGAAGCGGCACTGATCCAGCCAAAGAACGTAAATCAGATAAGTTACATGATGCTTTGGGTGAGATTGCTATTGAGTGGCATGACAAACAGTCTCCTAACGGGGCAAAAAGTTATTCTGAACGTACCTTTGGCAGAATCAATGCAAATTTAATACGCTGGATTGGTGATGAATCTATCAGTGATATTACTCATCAAGTCTTACGATGAACTGAAAGTAGAGGCACGTTATACTCTGCCCACAAACTTAGACAGCTGGCTAGTCAAATATTCAGTTATTCCATTGTGATTGGTAAAGCTACCTGCAACCCTGCCGATGCGCTTATAGGTTCCTTACCACTCCTCATATGATCTATGTATTGACTAGCTACCAATATAGACGTAAAGGGCACTTATAAACTACCTTTTAGTCAGGATCTTGCAGGTAAATAGAAAAAGTCATGCTAGTTACTTCCAAAGACATTTATACAGACATTTACAAAGACATTTTTACTAGCAAAACAAGTTTACCTTATTGATATATAAGATAAAAGAAACCCAATCCTAGAGGACATTTTGTTGGACAAATAACGTGTATCAGCATTAGGTATTTAATTTTTAAATAAAAAATAGACTTTTCATGAGACATTTGTATAGACATTTATTTTTATAAGAGTATCTTATCTTATTGAATTCAATGTTAAAACACTGGACATATTAATGGACATTCTTATAGACAATAATGCTGTAAAACGCATTGAGACGAACAAGTTTGGAATATTTAAGTTTCAGATGGGTTTAAGTAATATGAAAGTTGAAGTAATACTTCAACGTGTTCAAGATGCTCAAGAGCGCTTTCGTGTTTCACCTTTAGCCTCAGTAGCTACTAAATTAGAAAAAGAGGTGGTAGTTAGTTCTGTCTTCGGTACAAATACCATTGAGGGTGGTGAGCTATCAGAGCAAGAAACAGAGCAAGCATTACTGTTATCTCCTGAAGAAATTCAGAATATAGAACAGCGACGAGCATTGAATATAAAAGATGCTTACGATTATATTAGAGAAGTATCTGTTTCAGAAAACTGGAATCCCAGCATAGCTGACGTTATTGAAGTTCATCGTAGAGTTTACGATGAACTGGATGACGGTAATGAACAAAATGTACCTGGCGTCCTTAGAGATAATCCTGATGGAATTGTGACTCGCGTGGGAAATGAGGCTCATGGAGGCGTGTATAAGCCGCCACAAAATGGCCATGATATCCGTTTACTATTGGAAAGCCTTCTCGATTGGAATATAGAGCTTGCTGAGAATGGTGTTCCTGCTTTAATTCGCGCACCGTTAATACATCTATATTTTGAAGTGATCCATCCCTTTTGGGATGGTAACGGGCGAGTTGGCAGGGTATTAGAGGCTGGTATTTTATATGCCGAAGGTTTTCGTTATGCTCCTTTTGCTCAAGCATCTTATTATTTAAGAAATATTGATCAATATTTTGCTTTGTTTAATTTTTGTCGAAAGGCCGCTAATAAGAAGCATGATTGTCCTAATATAGAATTTGTCACTTTTTTTCTAGAGGGGATGTTAGAGACCATTAATTACTTACATGACCGTGTTAATCGAATGGTTCATGTCGTTCTTTTTGAGGCGCAATTAAAGCGCTTACATGACTATAAGGTTGTAAATGATAGGCAGTATACAATTGTTAATGAAGTGCTTAGGAAAGGGGGGATAAGCTACCCTGAAGAGATACGTCAAGCTATTTGGTACCAGGCACTTTATAGTAAGCTAACAACTAAAACTCGCTCGAGGGATATGAAGAATCTTATTGATATGGGGCTGCTTGTTCTTGATGAGGATGGAAATATAATACCCGGATTTATCGAAGTGAGAGAGCTGTAAGTAGACGTTACTGACTTCTTAGCTAGGTTGATTTGGAGGTAACTCTAGTTTTTGATGGCATGAGTAGTCTATTTTTACTTTTTATCTAGTGCGCCCAAGCCTTTAGAACTGATTTAGATATTTATCTATCACATTAATTAATGATTGATGGTGGTAACTGATATCTAAATTTGGTGGTAATTCTAAGAATTGTGGTAATTATGGTTCTGACCGACATTGAAATACGTACTTCAAAGGCCAAAGATAAGCAATACAAGCTATCTGCTGGACTGGGTTTATATCTAATGTTGATAAGTCTAATATACGCTTTCAGAACGAAGCAAGACAGAGCGTGGGTATAACAAAAAACTGCAGAAAATTTAATCCCAAACCGTCAATCTATTTTAGGGTAAGTAATCTCACACTATTGAATGTGAGAAAATGATGCGAACTTAAGTCTATTAGTAGCAGAGACACTAGAAATAAAAACACCCACAGCAAACTCTGTTGCTGTGGGTGTTTTTATTTGATTATCTACTCTCTAATTTACAATGCAAAGATATTTTGGGAAATCAACTCATCCGTAGTGAACGAACCTATTCCAGCATCCTCCAATGTGATTGTTGTTACGGGATTAAAAAATTCGCCACTACCATCTTCGGCAATAAGTATTTTTAAATCCTTTCCGATGCCGTCATCAACAACTTTAATATAGTCGTTGATATCATCACCCCCTGTCGAATCATACGAAAGCAGGGCGGATAGATCTATCACATCTCCTCCTTGTTTTAATCCAAAACCTACGATCGTATCGTGTCCTGTATCCCCAGCGTTATAAATAAACGTATCAGCACCCGCACCACCATGCAGAGTATCATCGCCTTGACCACCGGTAATCATATCATCACCACCACCCGCCAGAATGTAGTCGTTACCCGCGCCACCATCAATGGTATCAGCACCATCACCCATTGTCTGTGAAAACACCCGTGTATCAGCGCCATCCCCTTCCATTACATCGTTCAACACTTTGGCATATAACGAGTTGGTTAATATATCTGAAATTTGCGTAGCCGTTCCATCCACTGAAACACTATCGTCGCCTCTTACCCCAGCGCCCCTGCCACCGTATCTGTAAAGCGCACCGGAATCAGAGGCAAAGCGAATTACACCTAAGGTCGTTTGAGCTGCCGGAGTATACTCAGTAAAACCGGCATTACCGCCACCAATGCCACTCAGTCCCCCGTATGACTGAAACGCACCCGAACCCGCACCACCACCACCATAACCACCATTACCCGATTCTCGATTAGCAGTTGCTTCCCCTACAAATCCATCACCAAAGATAATGTCATTACCGTCGCCACCATTTATGGTGTCGCTGCCAGAACCTGCTTGGCCAGCAACGCCATTGAAGCTTGATGACCAAAAGCCGCCAGAACCACCACCGCTCGAGCCATCACCGAAGATAATATCGTTTTGCTTTGTTCCTACTAAGGTATCATCATCACTGGCAACCGCCGAGCCACCATCTGAACCATAGTGGCCACCATCACCCGAGCCGTCACCGAAGATAATTCTGGCACTAGGGATGAAATTAATGTCGGCGTCTACAAAATCAACGTTATTGGTACCATCTGATGCACTGATACGGATGGTTGGAGCTTCCGTACCCGTTGTAACAAACGTAATATCACCCGATGCTACATCAGCAAGCGTGAATGTGCTGAAAATAGGGAGGTACTCGGCCTCAATAACAATCCCACTGCTTGTCACGAATTCTGTCGATTCAAACTCGCCATTAGGTCCTGTGATTGAGACTGTTTTAAGTCCATACCCGTTGGCTGGATCAGATTCGGCTAGAGTTCCAGCGACACCTCCTGCGTCAAAGTCAAAGTTCAGATCGCCTGTCTCTGCATACTTTGCATCAAGGCTTGTGAACTTAAAGCCTGCTTCTGTCGACTCGATCTTGACTTGTACTGCTTGCAGCAGCTCACTGGTCCGTACAAATTTGACCCACACTGTTTGGGGTAAGGGATCAGATACTGTAATGGAAACCTCTGGAACTGTACCCATCCACTTTCCACCACCGGTAAAAGTAAAAGTAAAGGGGCCAGGGCCCGATCCACCTTGGGATTTACCCATAAATTGTCCATTGGTGGGGTCAACCGTTATCGTAACCTCGGCATCAGCATTATCTGGGTCAATCACACCGATATTTTCTGCTGTAATGGCAATGCTGCCCCCTTCATTTATATCAAAAGAAGCGGGAGCGATGATAGGTGCATCATTGTCAGAGGTATCAAAGGCGATAATCGCAGCAACCGCAGTGTCATCATTGGGTTCACTATTTGACACCGCAACAGAAAATGTCGGCGCCAGATTACCACTGGCAATAAAGGTAATGTTACCGTCAACGACATCAGTCAAGGTAAAGCTGTTGATGGCTGTTTCAGCAGCACCAGAGTGTTCAAAGTGCCCACCCGATACATTTGATACCTGTATGCTCACTAAATTCGCCGAGGAGTCTGTATCTACAATATTACCCAAGCTTTCCACAGTAATGAGCGTAGCGACATTCTGAGCAAGCGTAATTAGGGGCGTTGTTGACAATGATGGCGCGTCATCTATAGATGTAAATTCCACCGTAAGCTGAGCTTGGAAAGGAGTCTCGCTGCTTCCATCGGCAATATCGAGAGTAATAGACGGAGCTTCATCACTCCCATCATGGACAAACTGAATCAGACCGGCCTCTACATCGGCGAGGGTGAAAGCAGTTATTATTACTGTTGTAGGCGGCGTGGTATTACTATCTGTTATTTTCTGGAAAAAGCCATGATTAGACTCTTGTATAGTGGGAGCTAGCCATATATTTATAGAGGGAGTGTCATCTGTAATATTCAAGTCGCTGGCAAGAAGAGTTATGGTCCCACCCTCAGTGAGGCTGCCCAGTGATGATGAAGCCGTGCTAACTGCATCATTTATATTAGCGCGAAAGGTTATATTGACAGGATAAGATATTTCGACCCCCCCGCGACCATCAAAAACGACCATTTTATAGGACGGTGCGCTTTCTCCACCATCATGGACAAATTGTACGAGACCACTTTTAACTGCTGCAATACTAAAGTAGGTGATAGGGTTAGAGTCTAGATTTTGGAACTGACCACCTGTAAGCTCTGTAATCGAAATGAAGACTTGAATATCAGGCGTATCATCAGTAATACCAAAATTACTTTGATTTAAAACAACAGTTTGTCCTTCATCTACGGTTAGATTAGGGCTGGTGACTATAGGTGCATCATTTACATTAGCGTCAAAGGTAATGGCTGCTGAAACTGCTGCTGTGTAGACAGAACTCTGATTTTTAACTTGCAAGCGGAAACTAGGCGCTGCTTCTGAACCATCATGAATAAACTGGATATTTCCTGCATCGACATTCGCAAGGGTAAATTGTGTGATCGCCGTAGAAGAGGACACCGTGGTGTCAACAAACTTGCCAAACAGTACTTCAGAGACTTGAATTGTAATCTCTGATAAAACGGGAGAGGTATCGTCCACGAGTTTAAAATCGGCAACGTTTAGCGTGATACTTTCACCTTCATTAATTGTAAAGGCAGGCTTGTTCAATGCAGGAGGATCATCTTGATCAGCAACAAAGGTGATTGTGGGAATAACCGGCACGGCGAATGTTGGAGTGGTTTCATCTTTTGCTGAAACGGTAAAGGTCGGTGCAATTTCACCACCATCATGAATCATCGATATTTTTCCATCATTCAATTGCAGCATGGAAAAGAGAGTGATATCCACACCAGGATTATCACTATTTTCTATGCGAACATGATTCAAATCAAAAAACTTGATCCACAGTGAACTTGCCGGTGAGTCAACATCTGAGATATCAAAGTTGGCTGAGCTGAGAACAAGTGTTTGCGCTTCATTGATTGCGATTGTGGCACTATTCACCACTGGGGCATCTTTTACATTCGCTTCAAAGATAATGTTGGCAGCCACCGGAAGCCCCGGTGTTGTCGTGGTTGCATCACTTGCCGCCACACTAAATGTGGGTGCATCTTCACCCCCATCATGGATAAATAGGATCTCTTCAGCCACAACCTGAGTTAAGGAAAATTCACTGATAGTCGCTGTAGTATTATCCTTATGGACAAATGTTCCATGGCTAACACTGCTCACCGTCGCCATCAGCGCCGAATCTTCACTATCGACATCAGTAATGGCAAGATCAGACTTTGTGATTATGACTGTTTGACCTTCATTCACCGTTAAACTTGGCGCGCCAACTAAGGGGGCGTCATCCGCATCAGAGGTATAGCTTACCACTGCACTGATAGGAGTGCCCGCTGTATTGCTGCTGTCTGATGCCGCAAGCTTGAAAGCAGGCGAGTTGGTTGTATCATCCGCTTTGAATGAAATTAAACTGTCATTCACATCCGCTAGGGTGAATTGGGTGATGCTTTCAGTAGCTTTTAAGAAAACTCCATTGACAACATCGCTGACAATAATGACAACATCAGTCGCAACACTATCATCGGACACGCCGAGAGCAGATGCCGTCAAGACCACGCTGTCATTTTGTGATACGACTATTTTCGGATCAATGACCAGCGGTGCATCATCTTCAGATGCATTAAAGGTTACTGTTGCCGCTATTGGAAGCATTAGCTCAGAATTTTCATCTCTTACGCTAACACTAAATTTGGGGGCATTATCTGACCCATCATGAGTAAACCTAATTGTTGAGTTGGTAACATCCTCTAATGTGAAGCTGAAAATCTCAACAGTGGGTTCACTTGTTCTGCTAAAGAAACCATTATTTACATCCGCTAAAGAAATAATAACCTTGTCTGCTGCTGAATCAACATCAGTAATGCCTAAATGACTTGCCAAAATTGGGATGCTGTTGCCTTCACCTATGATCATAATTGGGTTTACAAGGGTGGGAGCATCGTCAATATTAGCATCAAAGGTTACATTTACTACTACAGGAGAGGGATAGTCTGTTGTTGTCTGATCAATTGCCGAAATAGCAAAGCTGGGCACAGCTTCACTGCCATCGTGTGTGAATTTAACCTTACCGTCTTCAATATCTTTTAAGGAAACCGTACCCCCTTCAGTGATGGTAGAGGTAGAAAGCTCATCTGTTTCAGCATCGACAACATCAAGAGTTAAGGTACCAGCAGAAATGTCTGAAAATTTCACCGTCACCTTGTCTGGTGTCGTATCTGCATCAACAATATCTAACTTACCCACATCCGTCTCAAGCACCACTGTTTGACCTTCGCTGATTGTCAGCGCAGCTGAAGAAATGACTGGTGCGTCATCGACATCTGCTAAATTGAAAACAATTATTGCAGCAATATGTTCTGATGAAATGGCGTCTTGGAATGAATTAGCAGCGCCCACACTAAATGTAGGAGGACTTTCCGTACCATCATGAATAAATTTGAAGAGGCCAGCATTTATATAAGATAGGTTTAAAGAAGTCTGTGCTACTTGACTTTCATCACCGGATATCACGAATTTACCATTCGTTACGTTATTAACATGAATATAAACCTCACTATCAATACTATCGATGTCTGAAATACCAAAATCAGCCGCTGTGATCGGTGTTTCACCAGCTTGTTCTACCAATAGCGATGGATTAAGAATCACTGGGGCAGCATTAACGCTGGTGTAATCAAACGCAATAGTGAGTGTTTGCCCCGCTAACTTCCCTGTATTATTGACTGACATTTGTGCTGTTGGTGTATTGTCGCTGCCATCATGGACAAATACGATATTGGATGATTTAACATCGGCGAGTGTAAAGCTTGAAATTGCTGTTTGTTCATCCGTGGAATGGGCAAAATGACCGTATTGTACTGACGTCACATTAATATGAACGTCTACATCATCAGAATCAGGGTCGGTCACCCCCAAAGAATCTGCACTTAACACCACGGATATTCCCTCTGTGGCACTGACTCGAGGTGCTACCGCAACCGGAGCGTTTTCCACATTAGTATTATCAAAAGTGATGGACACGGGGACAATTGATGGCTGATAGGTATCCGAATCGACTGCGCTAATCGCAAACGTGGGTGCGGATTCACTGCCATCATGTGTAAAGGTGACTTGGCCGTCATCAAGGTTTTTCAGTGTGAAAGAGGATGCAACAGATTCATTGACAGTAATATAACCATGAGAGAGGGAGGATACCGTGACCTGAATACTGTCGGCATCAGTATCCGGATCGGAAATACCCAGAATTTCGGCTGTTAAGGTAACGGTTTGTGCCGTGCTAATCGCCAGAGCAGGGGATACAACACTCGTTACATCATTGATATTAACTACAGCGGTGGTCGCAGTTGAGGTGACCGTTTCTACTGTGCCGTGTCCATCGGTATAAGTGGCGACGACTTTGATGAATTGGTCGACCTCCGCTTGAGTTAATTCAAAGCTGGCACTCGTTGCATCACTAATATTGCTATAGGTGCCGTCCACGCTATCCGCGATTTGCCATTGATAGGCCGGTGCGATGGTATTGCTACCTGTTGTGCCATCGGCATCGGTGATAGTGCCGGCAGTTAAAGTTTGATCTTCTGTTGCTGTGCCAGTGATGGCGGCAATGCTACCCACATCATTAATATTGGCCACAGCGGTGGTCGCGGTTGAAGTCAGTGTTTCTTGGGTGCCTTGACTATCGGTATAGGTCGCAACGACTTGGATAAACTGACCGACTTGTTCTTGAGTTAATTCAAAGCTGACATTCGTTGCTTCACTAATATTGCTATAGGTGCCGTCCACGGTGCTAGCTTGTTGCCATTGATAGGTAGGGGCAATCGCGCTGCCACCTGTTGTGCCATCGACATCGGTGATAGTGCCGGCAGTTAAAGTTTGACCTTGGGTGGCGTCGCCACTAATTGCTCCTAGTGCGCCTGCATCATTAATATTGGCCACAGCGGTGGTCGCGGTTGAAGTCAGTATTTCTTGGGTGCCTTGACTATCGGTATAGGTCGCGACGACTTGGATAAATTGACCGACTTGTTCTTGAGTTAATTCAAAGCTGGCACTCGTTGCTTCACTAATATTGCTATAAGTGCCGTCCACGGTGCTAGCTTGTTGCCATTGATAGGTAGGGGCAATCGCGCTGCCATCTGTGGTGCCATCTTCATCGGTGATAGTGCCGGCAGTTAAAGTTTGACCTTGGGTGGCGTCGCCACTAATTGCAGCTAGTACACCTGCATCATTAGCATCTCCAATCGTTAACGTGACCGTTTGCACGCCTTCGTTACCCACGGCATCTTTCGCTGTGACTGAAAAACTGTAGCTTGATTTGTCTTCATAATTTGGGTCAGCGGATAGGGTGACGACACCAGTTGTGGCATTAATGTTTAATAATGCAGCATCGTCGCCACTTAATTCATAACCGACTACCGCGATATTATCACTGGCATCAGGGGTATAAATCGCTTGGCCTGCACCTGAGTTTTCAATAAGGGTGACGCTACGAGCTCCATCAGGGAAGCTAGGTAAAATGGTATCATACTGTTGAGAATGCGCTGCTCCGGTGACACTGTTTCCATTATCAGTCCCTGTAGCCGCTCCATCTGCAACCGTGACAACAATGTTGCCAGCACTTGTGGCGTCAGGAATTACGATTAAGGAATACGTATCGCCAGTACCGCTGAACGTACTTTTTGTACCTCCCGTGACCGCTATATCTGCTGACTCAAAGCCTGTAACGCTTTCACTGAATGCAAAGGTAAAGGTTACATTGCCATTTGTCGAGGCAGGATCAATATCATCTGTAATGACTAAGGTCGGAGCATCCAGAATATTAATCACAACGGCATGAGTTGATTCATTATTCGCTGCATCTGTTGCTGTAATGACTACATTATGAACAGCCGCAGTGGTCATCGTTTCTTTATACGTCAGAATACCCGTGGTGTTATCGATATCAAATAAGCCTGCATCGGCACCACTTATTGAATACATCACGCCCTGATCATTGAGTCCAATCGTATCAACAGCATTGGCATCATAGGCCTTGTTCATGCCAATACTCACATTGACGCTATCAGCACTATTAAATACGGGCGCGGTTTCATCCACTGTAATTGTTATGCTGTCAGCACTCTCAACAAGACTTGGATTACCGGCTAGATCGGTCACCACGACTTGCAACAGCTTATCGCCTTCGGCGCCCAGATCACTTTTAGCCAGCGTAAAACTAACCTTACCGGCTTCTACATCAGTCGCCGTTACGCTATGTGGTGCGGACAGATTTTGAGAATCTAAAACTAACTGAATACTGTCACCTAGCGTGATATCGTCACCGCCCACTTCAACTACAAGACTCGTTTCATTAGCATTTAAGACCGCACCGGTCTCATCGCTGCCGAGTTTAAGTGTTGGCCAAGTCGGGGCGAGGGTATCAAAACGTTGTGTACTTTCAGCCTGCTCAAACGGTAGTGCCATAGGAACACCGTTACTGTCGGAGAACGCATTCGCATCCAACTGTAAACGTACGGCAATATCCTCTATCGCATTAGCACCAGTGGGTGGCGTGATCGTAATGGTCCATTGTGTAGAGGATGAACCGACAACTTGAACTGGAGTGCCGATTATCCAGTTACTGGTATCAATTTGGTTACCTGCATCATCTATGAGGTGTACACCTGCTGAGTCAGAGTTAAATGTAGCCTCCTCACTAAAAGTGAGGGTGTAAGTAACGGCATCGGAGGCCACCGCTTGGTCTGATTGATCATGATCATCCGTCACAGCCGTCACACTAATGCCGCCTGTTGGGGAGCCTTCACCTGTTATCTCTGACGCGGTGATTTGCCTAAATACACCGTCTGTGAACAGCGTACTAAACTCTATCTCGACCTGACCATCAGCAAAATAGACTACATCTGATTGAACAAAATCAACTGCAAATGTAACACTCTCAGCGTCACCCGCTACGGTGCGACTAAAGGTATAGATATTACCGTTTACTGACTGCTGGTATTCAGAGAAATTACCACTTAGATAGATCTCATCTCTGCCGCCTAACAAGGCGGTGGCATCCACTTGCGTACCATCTCCGACAATAATCTTGTCGATGCCACTATGGCCTGCAACTTTATACACCGATCCTTTAATTCCGGCGGCGATAACCTCTCCAGTGGGATCAGTAATGAACACACGTGTCGCCCCTGTGGCTGTTTGGGTGGGGATAGAATCCAGAGGAAAGGAAGGTGTAATTTGACCACTATCTAGCTCAGAGCCAATAATTTCCCTAAATATACCATTAGTAAATAAGCTGTCAAAACCAACATTAACACTACCATCGGCAAAACAAAGACGATCATTTTCACCAAAGGCTGAAACAAATACAACCGATTCCGTAAAGCCGTCAATCTCTCGACTAAAGGTATATTCATTACCACTGACTGACTGAGTATAATCTGTAAAATTACCGGTTAAATAAATATTATCATCACCACCCAAGAGTGTCCTTGCATCCACCTGAGTCTTTGCTCCGACATAGACAGAGTCGACACTCGCATGACCCGCTAAAACAAGTTTCTGACCATCTGTTTCTAAGCCTAAAAATTCTGAATACCAGTTGATGAAAACACCAGTTGGATCTGTTATAAAATATCTACTAGACATGATTATTCCTTTAATCTGAACATTTTTAATATAGGTAGTAATTAGGAGCCGTTAGCCTATTACGATTGATGAATCTCTTTCTGCACCAAGTGAATCATCAAGAAAGTAATCGGCAAAAATATTTGTTTGCCCGTTATAAATAACCCTTGCTCCCAATCCGTCGGATGCGAATGCTTTTTGATAACTAGTAGCACCATCGGAATCGATTTCACTATTCCAGGAACCTCCGCCATTAATCGCGAGATCCCCCGAGAGGTCTAAAGCTGTTCTATCTAAATACAACACATCATCTTTCGTGACACCTTTGAAAGATATATATCCATCAGCTGTCTGTCGAGTTCCATTTATGCCTGTGTTTTCAAATGATAAAACCAGTGCAATAGCTTCACTACTTGCATCCACTTCTACCAGTTCACTATTAGGATCACTTTGATGAGCTGAGACAAATTTATGGCTAGAAACGAGAGCATCTGTACCCGCTTCTTGTATTTGTGATGCCGCCCCTGAATTTGTTGGCGTTACTGTAGTAAAGGTGAAATCACCTGATTCGACAGCGATAGAGTTTTGAGCAGAAGTATTTCCAGTGAAGGTGCCCGCCGCAAAGGTGATTTCGTAGTTGGTTGCAAAGTCAAAGTCAAAGTCAGGGTTAATCGTTACCGTATTTCCTGAAATCATGACGAGATCACTGGTGAAAGCGATTGTTTGGGTATTATTCTGGTCATCATTTTTCCAACCGATACCACCATCATTAAGATCGGTGATGACGATGTTGCCAGAACCCTTTGAAACGGGTTCGGAGAAGGTTAATACGATAGGTGAACGAACATCTAGGTTTGTGACCTCATGAACAGTGGATGTCATTGTTGGGGCAGAAATGACGGTAATCAAAACAGAATGTGTAACAGATAGATCACCATCGCTAGCAGTAATTATTATGGTGTGTGGCTCTATTACTTCTGTTGCTGTACCTGTTATTTCGCCTGTTGTCGGATTAATTTCAAAGTCACCCTTCAGGCCTGTTGCAGAGTAACTTAGCGTCGTATCGGCATCAAGATCCGTAAAGAGGCCACTGGCACTTGAAGAAAAAGCAGAATTAACAATAACTGTTTCCGTATTGGGAGCGCCAGAAACGACCCGGGGGGCTTCGTTTACATCTTTTAAATTAACAGTGATGGCTTGAGCATCGCCGGTATTGCCAGCCATATCGGTTGCTGCCACGGTAATACTGTATTCGCGGTCAGGGCCATTAACGCCGGGGTATTCGAAGTCATCTGCAAGTTTGAGTGCTAATGCACCAGCATCACTAATAGCGAATAGATCTGCATCAGTGCCGGCTAAGGTATAACCTTCACTGGCTTTAATACCGTTTGCTTCTGTTACCGTTACAGTGCCAACGGCTGTAGTATTTTCATCCACATCAAAACTAGTACTGGTAACGATAGGCTTAGTATCATCAATGGTTAAGCCTGTTGTTGTCTGACCGACGACAGTGGTGAGTAATGCTTGATTCGTGACATCACTCGTAATGGTTACGCCCTCTGGCAGAGTGATTGCCGTCAGCTCTACAGCGTTACCGTCTCCAACAGGTAATGAAGCAACGGCAAACATTAATGTATTTGTCCCTGTTCCTCCTGTATAGGTCGCTGTTGTAGGTGTTCCATTAATATTCAGTGTTAAGGTCGGGTTGCCATCGGCCACGCTGACGGACTCAGTAAAGGTAACTGCAAAAGTGTGTGATGCACCGCTTTGTGCCAGCGCTTCACCTCCGCTTAAGGCAATGCTAGAAATGGTTGGGGCTGAAACGACTGTTAGGTCAAAGTCATCGCTGACAGTAAGCCCGGCAGAATCGGTCGCCAGTACGGTTACAGCAAAGATGGTGGCATCCATTGATGTGGCCGCCGTTCCAGAGATAATGCCGGTAGCGGAATCAATCGCGAACCCTGTGGGTAGGCCTGTTGCCGTGTAGCTGAGCGTATCACTTGTATCTACATCACTGAAATGTTGGGTAACATTTAGGTTAAAGGCTTGGTCGATAACCGCATCTACATTGCTTATTGGTGAGGTTACAAAGGGGTTTTCGTTTACATCTTTTAAATTAACAGTGATGGCTTGAGCATCGCCGGTATTGCCAGCCATATCGGTAGCTGCCACAGTAATATCGTATATGCGGTTATATCCATCATCAGTGGGATATTCGACGTCACCTGCAATTTTGAGTGCTAATACACCAGTATCACTAATAGTGAATAGAGCTGCATCAGTGCCGGCTAAGGTATAACCTCCACTGGCTTTAATACCGTTTGCTTCTGTTACCGCTACAGTGCCAACGGCTGTAGTATTTTCATCCACATCAAAACTAGTGCTGGTAACGATAGGATTAGTATCATCAATGGTTAAGCCTGTTGTTGACTGACCGACGACAGTGGAGAGTAATGCTGCTTGACTCGTGTCATCACCCGTAATGGTTACGCCCGTTGGCAGAGTGATTGCCAGCAGCTCTACAGCGTTACCGTCTCCAACAGGTAATGAAGTAACGGCAAACAGTAATTTATTTGAACCTGTTCCTCCTGTATAGGTCGCTGTTGTAAGTGTTCCATTAATATTCAGTGTTAAGGTCGGATTACCACCGGCCACGCTGACGGACTCAGTAAAGGTAACTGCAAAAGTGTGTGATGCACCGCTTTGTGCCAGCGCTTCACCTCCGCTTAAGGCAATGCTAGAAATGGTTGGGGCTGAAACGACTGTTAGGTCAAAGTCATCGCTGACAGAAAGGCCTCCTTCATCAGTGGCTGTAATGTGGATGTTAAGCAGCCCAGCGGTAGGCGCAGTGGCCGTGCCGCTGATGATGCCGGTATTAGGATCTAGCGTGAGCCCAGTGGGTAATGTACCACCAGTGATGGCATAGCTTAGCGTGTCACCTGCATCGGGATCACGGATGCTGACACTTGCATCCAGAGTAACGGGTTGATTCACCACTTGCACGCTATCAGCATTAACACTATCGTCTACTATCGGTGCTTCATTGACATTTTTAAGGTTAACAGTGATGGCTTGTGCCGCGCCTGTATTCCCTGCTGTATCGGTTGCTGCCACCGTAATATCATATACGCCGTTAGTGCCAACATCGTTGGGCACTTCGAAGTTCTCAGCACTTTTTAGAGCCAATACGCCGGCATCGCTGATGGTAAAGAGGGCGGCATCCGTTCCCGCTAAGGTATAAGCTCCGCTTGCTTGAATACCATTGGCTTCGGTCACTGCGACGGTGCCGACAGCGGTGCTGTTTTCAGCTACATCAAAACTGCTGCTGGTGACGGCTGGGCCGGTATCATCAATGGTCAAATCATTTGTAGTTTGACCGACGACCGTGGTCATTAAGCCTTGACCACTGATATCACCTACAATGGTGACGCCGTCTGCTAGGGTGATGGCGGTAATTGTTACAGCATTACCATCCCCTTCAGCTATCACATCTGTGAGAAAGAGTAATGTCTGTGTTGTAGAGCCTGTCTGATAGGTTGCCGTTGTGGATGTACCATTAATATCCAGTGTTAAGGTCGGGTTGCCACCGGCCACAGTGACAGGTTCTGTCAGCGTCACGGCAAAGGTCTGAGGTAAGCCACTTTTCACTATTTCTGCGCCATCGGCTGAAGCAATGTTAGTAATGACGGGAGCAGAGACAGCATTGATACCGAACTCATCACTGACAGTAAGACCTGCTGCATCGCTTGCCGTTACGGTGACGGTAAAAGTGTTGCCATCTTCTGATTCTGCGGCTGTGCCGGTGATGATGCCGGTAGCCGAATCAATCGTGAACCCTGTGGGTAGCCCTGTTGCGGTGTAACTGAGGCTGTCAGCTGCATCGACATCGGTGAAATGACTGGTAATATCGAGGTTAAATGCTTGATTGACAACTGCTGTCGTATCGCTGATGGGCGTGCTGACAGTTGGGGCTTCGTTGACATTGTTGACCGTGAGTGTGACTGTTTGTGTTGCACTTGTTGCAGAGTCTCCTCGATCGGTTGCAGTGACATCAATTTCATAGCTTGTTTTTGTCTCAAAATCGGGTTGGACTGTAGATTTGAAGCTTACGGCACCCGTGCTTTCATTAATATCAAAGTTTGCCGCATCTGTGCCCGCGAGGCTATAGATGATGCTAGTGACAGAAGAGAGATCTAAATCACTCGCGGTGGCTTGGTAAACGATGGTGGCAGCCTCACTGTTTTCATCAACAGAGGCCGATGTGTCACTGGTGAGTGTGGTGGCTTCATTTAAATCATTCACCGTTACGATCACATGTTTTACGGTTGTGACTGGGGTTTCGGTCGCAGCCGAATCTGTGAGGCTAATGCTGAATGTATAGTGTGAAAGGGTTTCAAAATCAGGACTGGCCAGTAAGGTTACTTGAGCTGTTGCAGAATCGAAACTGAATACTGAAAGATCGCCTGTGAAACTATATACGGGTTCTGCTAATGTTGATGAGCTTGTAGCCGTATACACAACGGTCCCCGCGGTCATATTTTCATCAACACTACTTGCAGCGCCACTACTAATGGTGGGAGCAAGTTCTAACGTTGTCACTCGATTAATCATCGTGCTTATCGAGTCTTGTTGTGTTTGGCTTGTTGAACCAATGTTGCTAATAGTTAAGTCAGCAAGCGCGGTATTTAAATCCGTTCCGGCTTGACTGTCAGACCGTGCAAGCGAACCTGCTTCAGTTAAGACTAATCCATCAACAAAGAGATCAATAGTCGCCTGCATTGAACCGCCAGCGACGCCATCTAGACCAGACAGCAAGGCCAGTGCTTCACCATAGGTATTGGAGTTGGTTTCAGCTTCGCCTGCCGTATTAATAACAGGAGAGACGTTAGCTAAGATGTCTGACACGCCAAAGATCTGACCAGTTGCGGCATTGATACTTTTGACTGTGGCGGCATCAGCTATATTGTCACCACTTACAAGCTTAGCCGCAGCAATTTCTGTTATAGGCGTGATATTAACCGTTACTGAGCCCGTGCCTGATGATACGGCGACAGCCCTTAAGTCGACAGTTAAATCCGCCGGTAAGCCGGTGCGTTCGTCAATATAATCTGCAGTGTCATTACCTGCCGCATCCACTCCGTCAGTAACCTTTACTAAAAATGAACCTGAATAATTGGATCTCTGCGCAGTAATACTAAATGTACCATCTGCATTTACGGTAGTGCTACCTAATGATAGGCCTTGATTATCAAATGCCTCGACAGTCAAGCCATGAGAACTTACGATTGGCCCGCCGGTAATCTCGCCATCAATGACGAGTGGATCATCATTGACACTGGGTGTTGCGTCACCGCCACCACCACCACCACCTGCAAGAGCGGCAACTGCTCCCGCACCGAGAAGCCCTGCTAACCAAGCGCCAGAAGAAAAGGCGGTGGCACCCATGTCACTGGCTAAAGTAATAATGCCTTGTTCTTCACCGCGGAGCTCAGAAGAGATCGCCGATTCTAATGCATCATTGCCTTTAACGAGCTCCATTAAACTAGTGCTATTGCCATGGGCATAGACGGTACTGACACTGCCTTCTGAACTGATGCTTCCTGCGTCTGAAGTCAGGGTGTAGTCTTCTTTTTCTCCAGGTAAAAAGACGGAGGAATCTTCTACACTGTAGAACCCTTCTAATTGAATTTCTACGCCATTGGTGTAGATAAGTTCGAGGTTGTCTCCTGACTTTTGTGCAATCAGGTCATCAAGTAGTACTTCTTGGCCGTTGATTAATTGAACAATGCGGTAAGTATCTCCGGGCTGAACTTTTACCGAGTGTGAACTTGGAGGTGTAAATTGTTCACGAGTAATTGTGCCATCCGCGTGCTGAATTATTAGGGTGTTAACGTCCATGTCTATTCCTTTAGTGTGAAAGTCTAAACTTCAGGTCGTTGCAACTGGCAACGAGATCGTCGGTTTATCCTTAAGTATTAGTCCTTTAATACTGATCCTAGTAAATGCTAGCACAATAAAATTGTTGAAATCAACAGTTGAATTATGCTGGTTTTTTTCGGGCATAAGTGGGTGTTTAACTTATGATATTTTTAAGGTCTTGTTTTTTTTTAATGTATTGCCCCTGAGAAAGCTCTTGTTATTGGTTTTGACAGGTAATTTAAAACAGTTTTTTCTCCTGTTTTTATGTCAATGGTGACATTCATGCCTGGTTTAAGGTTTACGGATGCGAGCTTTGGCTCGTTTTTTAGATGCTGTTCATCGATAAGCACTTGTACTGAATAGTAAATAGAGTCACGGCCAGTGCTATCTTTCTCGGTTAAGGTGTCGGAACTTATATATTTTAATGTGCCTTGTAAGTTACCGTAGATGGTGTAATCAAAGGCATCGAGTTTTACAAAAACAGACATACCTGTTTCGAGCTGCCCAATATCAACAGGGGCTACATTTGCTTCTATTATTAAGCCACCTTTTGAGGGAGATATTTGCATAAGTTCATCTCCTGAGCGTAACACTCCGCCCAGAGTATTGATGCCAAGGAACTTTACTACACCGGCAACAGGGGAGGTGATTTCAGTGTGGTTGAGGACATTATTAGCGGCATCTAATTTAAAGCGCAGTGATTTTAACTCTGCTTCTATTCGAGTCACTTCTTTATGTGCTTCATCTAGGTATGCGTTCTTCGCTTCCATAATGCTGCCCTGAACATCATTCACTTGACGTTGTGCTCTCATAACCTCAATACGACTTGCATCACCGGTATTGAGTAAGTTGGTATTCATATCTAATTCAGTCTGAGCCATTTGGAGGCTAGAATTTAAAATGTATAGTTCATTACGTAATTTGTCTTTACGCTGCTGATAATAATCTTGCTGTGCTTTAACTATTCCGGGACTGTTTTCTTGAAAGGCATCAAAGTTAGGTATTTGTTCACGTATTTCAGCTTGTACTCGGTGCAATGATATTTCTAGGGCAATGACTCGAGAACTTTCTTCTTGATATTTTGCATTGGCTCTTTCTTTTTCAAGTACAGCTAAAACTTGCCCTTCTTTGACGCTAGCACCTTCTTTTACAAAAAGCTGAGACAGCACACCGCCATCAGCTGCTTGGATAACTTGCGTTCTAGCGCTTGGGATCACCTTACCTGTAGCTCTAACAGTAGTATCAAATTCAAATGAAATAGCCCAAGCGAGAAAGGATGCGATCAAGATTGCTATAATTCCAATCATTGATAGACCTTTATCTTTTTGCTCAGTAATATAGTGGTTGAATGCTCCATTCTCCATTTGCTGTTGAAGAGGTATTGATGTCGGTGCTTTAATATTTTGACTCATTTTAAGTATTCTCTATTTCTCGTCAACGGAAGCTGCTTTAGGTGGCTGTGCCAGTTTTGCGAGTACTTCTGCTTTGGGGCCATCCATCACTATCGTTTGATTTGCCACGACTATAATACGGTCCACAAGCGCCAACATATCGGGTTTGTGAGTCACTAAAACTAAGGTGTGCTCTGGCTTTATGGCTGTTTTCAGGCTTTCTCTAACCTGTATCTCAAGGTTATTATCCATTGAGGCTGTTGGCTCATCAAATAACCAGATTTTGGGGTTTGCTAAATAAACCCGCGTCAGGTTTACAAGTTGGCGTTGCCCACCAGATAAGCCGGTGCCTCCTTCATTTATTTGTCGTTGTAAGCCTTCTGGATGCGACATGATTACTGCCTGCATGAGTCCTGTTTTTTGTGCGGCCTCTAGAATGACATCATCACCAGGATCAATTAAGCCCAAGATTAGGTTTTCCCGTATGGACCCTGCGAATAATCGTCCTTCTTGTTGGAGAAAACCAATGTGTTCAGCTAATACGGGTTTCGATAAATGTGTGAGATCGATGCCATCTAGTAATATTCGGCCTTGTTGTGGTTTATACATTCCGGTTAAAAGACGTAACAAGGTTGTTTTACCTGCCCCAACGGGACCTAGTACACCTATCTTTTCACCTGGTTTAATTTTCAATTGAGCTATGGACAGGGCGGTGTTTTCACCATATTGATATGTGACATCTGAGAACTGGAAATTGCCTTTAACCTTTTCTAGAACAATAGGTTTTTCCTGCCCATAATGATCGTCTTCTAGAGTCCAAAGCCTGTCTAATCCTTGTAATGCTGCTTTGGTGTGCGCCCATTGAACTAGCATTCTTGGGATGGCGGCGACAGGTGTTAGAATTCGACCAGATAGAATGGAGCAAGCAATGAGTCCACCCATTGATACCTCACCTTTAGTGACGAGGAGTGCGCCAGTTGCAACGAGTGATATATAAGAGATTTGCTGTAAGGATGCGACGATATGCTGAGAATGTTCACTCAGGCGTTGCATTTGCATTTCATAATCACGAGCTTCATCAGTTGTATTCATCCAACGAGAGAGCATTCGCCAACCACCTTGTCCTGATTTTATAGTTTCGGCTCCTTCAACTGTTTCAACTAACATGCCTGTTTTAAAGTTAGCAGCAGCATTGGCATTGCTGGCTAATTCATCGACTCTTGTTCGGTAGTGAATACCTACTAAGGTACTGACTAAAAAGAAGCCTATTGGGATAAGTGCCAGTTTACCGGCAATAGAAAAGATCACTAATCCGTAGATTAATGAAAAAGGAGCATCGACTAGTAGATGGGAGGTGACCGTAGTTAAGAAGCTCCGAACAGTTTCATAACCACGGATTTGTGTTGCTAAACTACCCACACTTTGAGGGAGTTGATCCAGTCGCACAGCCAGAAAGCGCATAAAGACGCTACGTGATAAACGCTGATCGACATTGGCTACTAACTTTTCATACAGGTCCATTCGTAGTTTTTTGGTGATAAATTCAAACATAATGGCAATGAGCACGCCTAAACTAAGTACCAATAGAGTGTTAATCGCACCAACAGGAACAACGCGATCATACACTTGCATGGTATATAGCGAAGTAGCAAGGGCAACAAAGTTAACGATTACGCTACCGAGAAGGGCTTCTGACAGAATCTTTTTGTGTGTAAAAACTTCATTGCGGATCAGACTGTAAACAGGACTTTTACTAAGAGACGTTTTTTTAAGTAATTCGAGTGTGAATACGCTGAATGCAGAGAGTGATTCGAATGAGCCTTCTTGCCATTGATGACTGCTTTCATCCCATGTCTCTACTATCCACTCACCATAGGAGTTATGTCCCCTTAAGACTTTCCAGCCATCTTCTTCGGAATAAACTAATGCTAGCATCACAGATGGATCTGGCGACTTTAGATGTTTTGCAGATGGAAGTGCAAGACGATTGGTGATAATTTTTAGTTGTGCTCGTGGCTTATCGGTATTGTTAGACTGCTCGACCGCATCTTGCAGTTCAAGTCTATCAATCGAGACTTTTTGTAATTGGGCTACTTGCGATAATGACACTAATAAATTTTTATTTAGTGTTTGCATATCATCACCTAAAACCTGTTGATTATTTAGATCGTTACCCATTATTACCACTCTGGACATTTTCAATTAGGAGATCTAACTCTTGCGTTAAGATCGCAATACGCCACATGACGACTAAGTTGGCTGATTCTGCATCGGCTAATTGTATTTTTGCTTGCACTAAATCACGTGCTGAATTTAATAAATCGAACCATGTTTTTCGACCAGCTAGGTATTGTCGATTATAGGAGTTAAACACTTCTTCCGTCGTTGCCGAGGCAGACTTAAGTGCCGAAAGCCTTGCTTTAAAGGAGTTGGCGAGATAATAATCAGACTGAACTTGCTCATTAATATTTCGACGTTGGGCATCAACTTGAGACAGGCTCGCTTGGTATTTGGCCTGTATTGAACGACTCGCTGAAAATGTTGATAAACCTGCTCCAAAGGTGGATCTTAGCCCAATTGAAATGCGTGAATCTGATGATGAGTCAGTGCTCTGCCGATTGCCAAATTGATGTTCTAAACGAAGAAAAACATCTGGCCAGTATTCTGATTTCTGGATGCTAACATCTGCTTGCACCTGATCTGTTTGAGCAAGTGCTTGTTGCACTGCAGGACTCAGAGTCATCGCCTGTTGCAGCATAGTATCCAGATTTGTTTCAAGGACAGGAATACTAGGAAGAGAGAGAATATTTTCTCTTATTATTTGTTCACCAGCCAATTGAGAAAGTGAGGACAAAGCCACGTGCTCTTCGGCACGTGTACTGGCAAGATCAGCAATAACGGATTCTAGACGGCTTTCTGCTAATTTTTTATCACTATTGGCTGCAACACCTTCTTCAAAACGACGGGTCACACTGCCTTTTAGTCGAAAATGAGTTGCCAGACTTTCCTCCCAAGCTTGTATTCTTAGGTTAGCTGCGTACCAATCGCCATAAGCTTGAATTACTCGTAATGCAATGTCCCTTCTTGTTTGTTGTAAACCTTCTTGGCTGTCGTTTAAGTTTGCAGCCGCTTTGTCAACGCCACCTGTTAAGCGACCTCCTGTCCATAGAGGTTGTTCTATGGAAAGTATTGTTGTGGGTTTGTTTAGAGTTAGTGTACGGCTGCTAGTGGCATCAGCTGTTGTGACTTGTACGGCCGGACTTGGATAATATTGCCAAAGTGCTGACTCCACATCTGCTTGTGAAGCTGTGACTTCTGATTGGCTTGATAATATTAGTGGGTGAGTTAAGAGGCTTTTATTAATTAGCTGTTTTACAGGATCAGCATTGATGATCGTTGATGTAAATAGTAGGCACAATAAGATCGCTGCCCTTTTTACAAATAGTAATTTTCTTTCTAAAAAATAGTGCTGAAACTGGTGATGTAGTAAATATATCCATATATTTATAGTCATACTCATATTGATAACTCCGTTTATCAAAATAATGTAACGACTGCATTATCAATGACCTTTTTGACAAAATCAATAATAAATTAAAATAATTTTTGTTTAAACAACCTGGAAAGATTGGGCTATGAATAACAGCATTAATTGTTTTATTTTTTTTAAAATTAATCTTAGAAATGAAGTTAAAAGGGGAGGGATATGGCAGTGGAACTAGCTTGAGTAGAGCGTTAGTAGTACTTTTAGTGCTTATTGTCTAGGAATATATGGCCAAGTTAGATTAGCTTATGATGTTAATCTTAGAAATGATAGATAGTGCGATTGTCTTATGTTCTATTTTTTATGATTAGGCTCATTACTCCTAAAATGACCATTAAAACTCCCGCTAGAATTGCCATGGAAAAAGGTTCATTTAACAAATAAACCGCTAATGCAATGGTGAAAATAGGACCTAACATGCCCACTATTCCGGTTTGAGTTGGGCCAATTCGATTTATTGCTTCGGTCATCATGAAGCTAGGAATGACAGTACTCAATACGACTAACATTACTAACCAGAACCATGCTGTAGTCGTTACTGTTAGGCTTACCCAATCAATAACGGCTATGCCATGAAGAAGGCTGAAAATGCTGGATGCAATCATGGCAATACTGGTAAATAAAAGGCTTCCTAGTTTCTTTATAAAGGGTTTGCTGAAGAGGATGTAAAGTGAAAAGCTTAATGCTGACGCCAGCACTAGGCTAACACCTTGAATAACGTTATTTCCTGTTAATTGCAGCTCTTGTGACATAACAAGCCATAAACCTGAATAAGCAATAATTAAGGCAAAGATAAGTCGACGTGTAATGGTTTCATTAAAGAGAAAGTGACCTATGATGGCTACGATAAAGGGATAGGTAAACAGGCTTAATCTTTCAAGTTGAGCAGTGATTAACTCAAGGCCCATGAGATCAAGCAAGGAGGCAAGGTAATAACCTAAGAAACCAAGTAAAAATACAGTTCGTGTTGTGGTGAAGTTAAGGTGTGGGTGGCGGGGATGGGCATACAGTAAATACACTAATATTACCGTATAGAGTGGCAATGCTAAGAGCATTCGTAATACTAATACGGAGTCAGCATCTAAACCTTGTTGGTAGAGAAATTTTATGAAAATGGATTTTAGTGAGAATAGCAATGTACCCAATATGGCTAAGGAAAAACCTATTGAAGTAGCGTGAGAGTGTATTTTGTTTAACATTTGTTGCCTGTCTAAGCTTTGAATTCAAAGTGTTGAATCCAAAGCTAGAAAAGTAGGGCTTCTATCGGTGATATTGCTCGCTAATAGAATGAACAGAGTCAACTAAGCGCTTCATCTTGTCAGGCTCAATAGTTGGATGGATACCGTGACCAAGATTAAAGACATGACCTGTCTCACCTTGTCCAAATCCTTCTAAAACACTTGCCACTTCTTGTTCAACTCGATCGGCAGAAGCATATAGTACACATGGGTCCATATTACCCTGTAGTGTTACTTTATCGCCAACACGCTGGCGTGCTGTTGAAATATCAGTTGTCCAATCAAGGCCTACAGCATCAACTCCGGTTGCCGCCATAAGTTCTAACCATTGACCGCCACCTTTGGTAAATAAAGTAACAGGAACGGTACGGCCATCTGCTTCACGCGTTAGACCGGAAATGATTTTTTGCATATATGCCAATGAAAACTCTTGGTAATTAGTTGTGCTTAATGCACCCCCCCAAGTATCAAATAACATAATAGATTGAGCGCCTGCTGCAATTTGAGCATTCAAATAGGCGATAACTGAATCAGCTAAAACATTCAGTAGAGCATGCATTTGTTTCGGTTCATCAAACAGCATGCCTTTTACTTTAGCAAAATCTTTACTTGAGCCACCTTCAACCATATAGCAGGCCAAAGTCCATGGGCTGCCACTAAAGCCAATTAAGGGTACTTTGCCATCAATTTCACGTCTAGTAAGACGAATGGCATCCATCACATAGCCCAGACTATCTTCCATATCTGGAACACTTAAGTTGGCAATATCTTTAGCGCTTTTAATGACATTAGTGAATTTAGGCCCTTCACCTGTTACAAAGTGTAAGCCTAATCCCATAGCATCAGGAATAGTTAAAATATCAGAAAAGATAATAGCTGCATCTAAGTCAAATCGACGTAGAGGCTGTAGCGTTACTTCACAAGCAAGTTCAGGCGTTGAACATAAGGTCATAAAGTCGCCGGCTTTAGCTCGGACTTCACGGTATTCAGGTAAATAACGACCTGCTTGTCGCATAACCCATACCGGTGTTTTATCCACTGGCTGGCGTAATAAGGCTCTTAAATAACGATCATTTTTTAATTCTGACACAGATGTTCCTTGTATTTTGGCAATTAGACTTTAAGGTAATCTAAAATTCCTTCGCCAGCTTGGCGACCTTCCCATACAGCGGTTACTACGAGATCTGACCCACGAACCATATCTCCACCGGCAAAGACTTTTTCATTTGTTGTTTGGTATGCACATTGACCATCGGCGGGAGCAATTACACCACCCCAATTATTTACATCAATACCAAAGTCTGCAAACCAAGGAGCAGGACTTGGACGGAAACCAAAGGCAATAACAACTGCATCAGCACTAATTATTTCTTCACTACCTTCAATAGGCTCTGGACGACGACGACCATTTTCATCTGGTTCGCCTAATGCCGTTGTGATCACTTTAATACCAGTTACTTTATCATCACCCACTACTTCAATCGGTTGACGATTCCACAAGAACTCAACCCCTTCTTCACGTGCATTATTCACTTCACGACGTGAACCGGGCATGTTTTCTTCGTCGCGACGGTAAGCACATTGAACAATCTCGGCACCTTGACGAATGGCTGTACGATTACAGTCCATAGCGGTATCACCACCACCTAGTACGACTACTTTTTGACCTTTTAGATCAACATAGTCATCAGGGGCAAGATTTAATAACTGTTTATTATTAGCAACTAAATAAGGTAAGGCTTCATAAACACCTTGCTTATCTTCACCAGGGAAGCCACCTTTCATATAGGTGTATGTTCCCATACCTAAGAACACGGCATCGTATTCATCAAGTAATGTTTGGAATTGAATGTCGGTGCCAATTTCAGTATTCAGTACAAATTCAACACCCATGCCTTCTAATACTTCACGACGGCGTTTAACGACCTCTTTTTCAAGCTTAAACTCAGGAATACCAAAGGTTAATAAACCACCAATTTCTTCGTGTTTATCAAACACTACAGGCGTAACGCCACCACGAGCTAGGATATCTGCACAGCCTAAACCAGCAGGGCCTGCACCAATAATAGCAACACGCTTACCAGTACTTTTAACGGTTGACATATTCGGACGCCAACCTTGCTCTAAAGCCGTATCAGTAATGTATTTTTCTACTGAGCCAATAGTGACCGCACCAAAACCATCATTTAATGTACACGCACCCTCACAAAGACGATCTTGAGGACATACGCGACCACAAATTTCAGGTAAGGTATTAGTTTGGTGGGCGAGCTCAGCAGCTTGCTCAATATTGCCTTCACTGACTAGTTTTAGCCAGTTTGGGATATAGTTATGCACCGGACACTTCCATTCACAATATGGATTACCACATTCTAAACAGCGATCTGATTGCTCAGCAGATGATTTTTCATCAAAACCTTCATAGATCTCTCCAAAATTCTTGATACGATTTTCTGCATCAATCTTATTAGGATCGTGACGTTTAACATCTAAAAATTGAAAAGTATTTTTTGCCATAATAATTATTTGCTCTGCGTCTTATGCTGCTTTAGTTACTAATTCAAGTAAACTGTCTAATGCTGCTGCTTTAGGTTTGACTAACCAGAATTGGCCCAAGCGTTGCTCGAACATATCTAATAGCTGATTACCCCAAGCACTGTTTGTTTCACGAACATGATCTTCGATTAAAGTTTTTAAGTGTAGTGCATGACTTGATAGTTCAGCATTATCCATACGAACCAACTCAACAAGCTCTTGGTTATAACGTTCAGAAAAGGTATCTTCAAGATCAAGAACATAGGCAAAACCACCCGTCATTCCGGCACCGAAGTTCAAACCTGTCTCACCTAACACTGCCACAACACCACCGGTCATGTATTCACAACCATGATCACCAATGCCTTCAATTACCGCGGTAGCACCAGAGTTACGAACAGCAAAGCGTTCGCCAGCCATACCGGCTGCATAGAGTTCACCACCGGTTGCACCATATAAGCAGGTATTACCCATAATGCTAGCATCTTGGGTTTCAAAATCACTTTCAGGTGATGGATAAATGGTTAGCTTACCTGCTGCCATACCTTTACCTACATAGTCATTTGCATCACCTTCAAGGCGAATTTCAAGACCACCGGCATTCCACACACCAAAACTTTGACCAGCAGAACCTGTTAATTGCAGACGTAAAGGTGATTCGCTCATGCCATAGTTGCCATGATGTCGAGCGATCTCACCAGAGATTCGACCACCAATAGAACGGTGAATATTACGCACATCATATTCAAAGAAGCCGCCTGTTTTATTGGCGATAGCCTCTTTCATATCAACAATCATTTGTTCCGCTAATTCAGCTTTATCATACGGTGTATTTTGCGGTTCAATACAATACTGAGGTTTATCAGCAGCAACACCAGCAGTCGATAATAGCGGTGCTAGATCAAGTTGCTGTTGCTTGCTGGTTGTTCCTGGCAATATTTCAAGCAGATCGGTACGACCAATCAAATCAGCCATATTGCTCACACCCAAGATAGCTAACCATTCTTGAGTTTCACGGGCAACAAACTGGAAGTAGTTCATTACCATTTGTGGCAACCCAATAAAGTGGTTGCTACGTAATGCATCATTTTGAGTTGCAACACCGGTTGCACAGTTATTCAAGTGACAGATTCGTAAGAATTTACAACCTAATGCCACCATTGGACCCGTACCAAAGGCAAAGCTTTCAGCACCTAAAATAGCTGCTTTTATGACGTCTAAACCTGTTTTTAAACCACCATCAGTTTGCAGACGAACTTTGTCACGCAAATCATTAGCACGTAAGGTTTGATGTGTTTCACTTAAACCTAATTCCCATGGTCCGCCCGCGTATTTAACGGACGTTAATGGACTGGCAGCAGTACCACCGTCATAACCAGAAATAGTAATTAAATCTGCATAGGCTTTTGCCACACCTGCTGCAATTGTACCCACGCCTGCTTCTGATACTAATTTAACGGAGATCAAGGCATCAGGATTAACTTGTTTCAAGTCGAAGATTAGCTGAGCTAAATCTTCAATTGAATAGATATCATGGTGCGGAGGAGGTGAGATTAATGTCACCCCTGGAACTGAATGACGCAAGGTAGCAATCATTTGGTTCACTTTACCACCCGGTAATTGGCCACCTTCACCTGGTTTCGCTCCTTGAGCTACTTTGATTTGCAACACTTCTGCATTAACAAGGTAGTGAGGTGTGACACCAAAACGGCCAGAGGCAATTTGTTTGATCTTAGACACACGCTCAGTACCAAAACGAGCAGGATCTTCACCACCTTCACCTGAGTTTGAACGTCCACCTAAGCGATTCATTGCTGTTGCCATTGCTTCATGGGCCTCAGGTGATAATGCACCCAAAGACATGCCGGCACTGTCAAAGCGAGCTAAAATATTACCTACACTTTCAACATCATCTAATGCTAATGGGGTCTCAGCTTCTTTTACCGCTAATAGATCACGTAAGACCATTGCAGGACGTTCATTTACGAGCGTTGCATAGGTTTTATAGTCATCATAATTACCGCCTTGAACGGCTTTTTGTAAGGTTGCAATAACATCAGGGTTATACGCATGATATTCGTTACCATGCACATATTTTAATAAGCCACCTTGCTCTCGAACTTTACGGCTATTCCAAGCGCGTTCTGCTAGGGCTTGTTGATCGGTTTGCAGGTCAGTGTAGCTTGTACCACTTATGCGACTTGTTGTACCGAGGAAACATTTGTCTACAACGGCTTCGTTCAAACCGATGATTTCATACAACTGCGCGCCACGGTAGCTAGCAATGGTTGAAATACCCATTTTAGATGTGACTTTGAATAAGCCTTTATTAATAGCTTTACGGTAACGAGCACAGATTTCAGGGCGGCTAAACTCTTTGATCTCACCCGTAGCAATCATGTCATTTAAAGAAGCATAAGCAAGATAAGGGTAAACTGCAGTTGCACCGTAACCAATTAACACGGCAAAGTGATGTGAATCACGAGCGGTGGCGGTTTCGACTACGAGATTAGAATTACAACGTAGACCTTCTTTAATTAAACGGTGATGTACCGCACCTGTTGCTAATAATGCATGAACAGGGAGGCTATCTGGAGTCATATTACGATCTGAGAGTACGACAATCACAGCGCCATTTCGCACAGCTTGTTCTGCTTGATCGACAATAGCATCAATAGCTGCTTCTAGGCCAAGTTCGGCTGAGTAGCTAAGAGAAATAACCGTTGATTTATAGTTTTGATCATCATCACCTAATTTTAATAGTTGCTGATAACGACTTTCAGATAACACGGGTGAATCGACGACAACACGCTCTGCATGATCGGCTGCTTCTTCGAATAAGTTATGCTCTTGACCAAAACATGTTTCTAATGACATTACGATGTTTTCACGTAAAGGATCAATAGGAGGGTTAGTGACTTGGGCAAATTGTTGGCGGAAGTAGTCAAATAAAGAACGTTCACGTTGTGACATCACAGGGAATGGAGTGTCATCACCCATAGAACCTGTTGCTTCTTGCGCTGACTCACCTAAAACACGAATGACTTGATCACGCTCTTCAAAACTAACTTGGAATAGTTTTTCATAGCTTTTTAATTCATCACCTTCAAGTGTTGCTAATGTTTCATCATCAGCACCATCTTCAATACGTTTAAGATTAGTTTCAATCCATTCACGGTAAGGCTGTGCTTTTTTCAATGTTTCATTGATATCTTGAGGGAGTAATAATTTACCTGTTTCTGTATCAACAGCGAGCATTTGACCTGGTTTTAAACGACCTTTAGCAACAACATCTTCAGGTTTATATTTATAAACACCTACTTCTGATGCGATTGTAATGTGGCGATCTTTAGTAATGATATAACGCGCAGGACGAAGACCATTACGATCAAGTGAACATGCTGCATAACGACCATTGGTTAAGACTACACCTGCTGGGCCATCCCATGGTTCCATATGCATGGAGTTGTAATCATAAAAGGCTTTTAAATCTGCATCCATGGTATTGTCGTTTTGCCATGCCGCAGGCACTAATAAACGCATTGCACGGAACATGTTAATACCGCCAGCCATTAACGCTTCAAGCATATTATCCATGCTTGAAGAGTCTGAACCAGAGGTGTTCACTAATGGACGAATATCATCCATATTGTCAATTAATGAGGTAGCAAATTTTGTACCGCGAGCCAATGCCCAGTTACGGTTACCTTGGATCGTGTTAATTTCACCATTGTGAGCTAAGTAACGGAAAGGTTGGGCAAGTTTCCATTGTGGCCATGTATTGGTTGAAAAACGTTGGTGGAAAACACAAATTGCTGTTTCCATGCGTTTATCATTTAAATCTTTATAGAAAGTCGGTAGATACGAAGGCATGACTAAACCTTTGTAAGAGACGACTTGTGAAGACAATGTTGGAATATAAAAAGCATCATCATCGGTGATTGCTTTTTCAGACAGGCGACGAGCTATATATAAGTGTCGTTCAAATACTTCCGTATCCATATCTGCAGCGGCGTTGACAAATACTTGGCGCATGATAGGTAATAATGCTAATGCAGTTTCACCACAAGCGGTTTCAGCATCAACAGGCACATCGCGCCAGCCAACCACGTCAAGACCTTGAGATTCTAATTTTTCCGTTACAATTTCTTGGTTACGAGTTGCCTTAGCAGCATCTTGCGATAAGAAAACCATGCCTACAGCATAATTATCTTGTAAAGAAAAACCCAGTTCATCTGCAATGGCACGGAAAAAACCATCTGGTTTTTTCATTAATAAACCGCAGCCGTCACCTGTTTTACCATCCGCGCCGATAGCGCCGCGATGAGTCAGGTTTGCTAATGCTTCGATTGCTGTTTCAACTAACCAATGGCTAGGTTTTCCGTCCATCTGGGCGATGAGACCGAATCCGCAGTTGTCTTTTTCAAATGCAGGTCTATAAAGACCTTGTGTTAATTCTGTTGGCTGACCCACGTCATACACCTTCAAATAATTGATTCATAAATCCCGATAGATAATACGATATCGGAGAATACCGCCCTTAACGGACGAAAAATGGATCTAACATTATAGCGTGTAAAAAGTATTGCTTCAATCATATGTGATTTGAGCTAATAGAACGCGAGCTGTGTTTTAGCTTTATCGGCAAGTTTCTGGTAGGATTGCTAGCCCTTAAGAACCTTTTTAGAAGATTTCTTTCACAAAGTGATTTTACTGTTGAGAAAGAAGTCATAAATTTAAGCGGGAGCCTATGGTTAGTTTAGAAACACCTGTATGTGATTTTGACTTGTCGGCAATAGATTTTTCTTTGCCAGCAACAGACGACAAAATCTGGACACTTGACGATTGTCGTGGTGAAAATGGTTTGTTAGTGATGTTTATATGCAATCACTGTCCCTATGTGAAGTCTATTTTAGACCGCCTTGTTCGAGATACAAACGAATTAAAACAATTAGGTATTAATACGGTCGCCATCATGTCTAATGATGTCGCTGACTATGAAGAAGATTCTTTTGACAACATGAATCTTGTTGCTCAGAAGAATGATTTTTCTTTTCCTTATTTGTTGGATGAAACACAGCAAACTGCCCAAGCCTATGGAGCAGTGTGTACCCCAGATTTCTTTGGTTATAACAAAGATCTTCAATTGCAGTATCGCGGTCGTTTTGACGCAAGTAAAAAACAAGCTGCAGCATTGGATGCTCGACGAGATTTATTTGAGGCAATGAAACAAGTTGCTAGAACGGGTCATGGTCCAAAACAACAAATCCCAAGTATGGGTTGCTCGATTAAATGGCGAGCAGCGTAATTGAGTGCTTTGCATAGTGTGATGATGAAATCATTTTCAGCATTATATTGTGCAAAGTACTCTTTAATTTTTATTCAATCAGGAGAATGTAAATGGCTACACGTAGACATTTAGCGAATGCCATCCGTGCTTTAACAATGGATGCAGTTCAAAAAGCAAAGTCAGGTCACCCAGGTGCACCTATGGGTATGGCGGATATCGCTGAAGTATTGTGGAATGACCACATGAACCACAACCCAACAAACCCAGAATGGGCTGATCGCGATCGTTTTATCTTATCTAACGGTCACGGTTCAATGTTGATTTACTCATTGTTGCATTTGTCAGGTTACGACTTGCCAATGTCTTCATTAGCTTCTTTCCGTCAGCTTCACTCGCAATGTGCGGGTCACCC
>ENA-OSET01000619-OSET01000619.1-sediment-metagenome-genome-assembly--contig:-NODE-619-length-39424-cov-4.678019_pt1 | contig 39424 bp, 37 predicted proteins | sample MGYA00237882_ERZ534229 | MGnify/ENA primary metagenome ERZ534229 (study PRJEB26408, sample SAMN06266212) | sediment metagenome | isolation source: Hudson Canyon methane seep mesocosm | place: USA:Hudson... | reverse complement strand
CACCCAGACCTCGCAGAATTTGTCATTTTAATTGGTTCTGAAACAGGTGGTACTATCAAATTTGCCAATGCAATTTACAAAGCATTAATAGCAGCCGAAAAGAATGTTTATATTGATGAATTAAACAACTTTACAACCTATAAAAAAGCTAAAGAACTCATTATTCTCACAGCCACTTATGGAGATGGTGAAGCTCCTGAAAATGCAGATTTATTCTTAGAAAAATTAAAAAAACAAGATCAAAAAAGTCCTCTAAACTTTTCAATTGTTGGTTTTGGATCAACAAACTATCCTGAATTTTGCAAGTTTGCAATATTGGTGCAAGCTAGTTTACAATTACACGAAAAATTCACTCCTATTTTACCTCTTTTTAAAGTAGATAAACAGTCTTTTAGTGATTTTGAAAAATGGTTATTACAATGGAAAGCGCATTATAATTTAGATTTTGTTTTGGATGAAAATAAAATATTTGAATTAGTTAAGGAAACAAATATTAAAGTAATCGAAAAATCTGCTTTAAATGCAGATGATACATTTTTGATAGAACTAAAACCCACTAAAAAATTAAAATTCACATCTGGAGATTTGATTTCTATAACACCTCAAAATGAAAAAACAGCACGTTTATATTCCGTTGCAAAAATTGGTAAAAATATTTTACTGAGTGTAAAAAAACATGAATTTGGAGTTTGTTCTAACTATTTAAATAACCTTTCTGAAGAAAATATTTTTGAAGCATCTATTCAAAGAAATAAAAAATTCCATTTTCCTAAAAAAGCAAAAGAAGTGATTCTAATTGCAAATGGAACTGGTATTGCTCCATTTTTAGGAATGATTAATGAAAATAAAAAAACTAAAATCAGTCTTTTTTGGGGTGGAAGAACTCAACAATCTAAAGAAATATATCAACCATATATTGATAAAGCACTTAGAAAAAGGTACTTAAATTCTTTTGAGACTGCGTATTCAAAAGAAAATAATCAAAAAATATATGTACAAGATATTTTAAAGAAATACAATCATCTTATTGCAGAATTTTTAAAAAATGGTCATACCATACTAATTTGCGGTTCTCTCGCAATGCAAAAAGGTGTAGAAAAAGTATTGGAAGAAATTTCTAAAGATCTTTTAGAAACCTCTTTAGAAGAATTCAAACAAAAAAATCAAATAAAAACAGATTGCTATTAATAAATAATTATGTGTAAAAATTCTAAAATTATAAGGAGAGTAAAAAATGGTGAACTTTCTATTTGCCACAGTTGTAAAAACTATACATTAACTTTTAACAATATCTTTTTTCAGTTCTCAAAAGAACAATTGTATAAATTTAAAATTTATGTATCTCAAATTGATGTAAATTATTGGCTAGATTATAATGGATGTTCCACACAAAAGAGAAAAATACCAATCCCTACTTCACATCAAAATTTGGCCTTAATGTTTGATATTTATGAACTTAAAGCATTACGAATTTTACTAGGAATTGATACAGATTTTGAGAGTGACACCGTTGAGGTTGCAGATATAGACTATCCCCTAATACTAAATTAACACAAAATAATAAACCTCATAGAATTTTAAAATCTATGAGGTTTATTATAAGAATAGGTTAATTTTTATACCCTAATTAAATATTTAAATAAAATAAATAATCATTTAAAGTCCATCCATAAAATTCCCATAAGGATCTTTAAACTGAGTTCCTTCTGCAAATCTATATTTACTTAGTTTTTTAAACTCTACCAATCCCCACAATAAGAACTCTTTTACAAAATAGGCATCATCTGGATTCATATTTGGTTGATATTTTGATAAAAATTTATTTAAAGGAGTAATTTTATCCAACTCCAAAATATATGCTTTTTCAGAATAATCATCTAACAATTCAAAATCTTCATCAGCATTAAAAAACCAAGACACGATATCATCATAAGGCGATTCTTCTGTGGCTTTTTCTAATTTTTTAATTTCAGGAAAATAGGTTGGAAATAAAGATTTAATGGCTTTCTTAATTAGGTTTTCTGCAACTACTTGCGCCCCCTCTTGTTCTCCTTCATAAACCAGTTCTACCTTTCCGGTAATTGATGGAATAATTCCATCAAAATCGTTTAAACGAATCATAGTTTCATCATCTCCAGCAAGAATAGACCTTCTTTCTGCTGTACTTAATAAATTCTCAAAGGCAGATATACTTAAACGTGCACTTACACCACTCTTTGCATCAATATACTCGCTTTCTCTAGCTTCAAAAACAATTTGCTCCAATAAATCTTTAGCTAGCTCTGGAACCTGAATAAAATCTTTTTGAATACTCTTTGCTTCTTGTTGCGTAATGATTTTTGCAGTTTCTATATCTTCAGGATAATGCGTTAAAATTTGTGAGCCAATTCTATCTTTTAACGGAGTTACAATACTTCCTCTATTTGTGTAATCTTCAGGATTTGCTGTAAATATAAACTGCATATCCAAAGGTAATCGTAATTTAAACCCTCGAATTTGAATATCTCCTTCTTGTAAAATATTGAATAATGCTACTTGAATTCTTGCTTGTAAATCTGGTAATTCATTAATTACAAAAATACATCTGTTTGCCCTAGGGATCATACCATAATGGATAACTCTATCATCTGCATAACTCAATTTTAAATTGGCTGCTTTTATTGGATCTACATCTCCAATAATATCCGCTACAGTTACATCTGGAGTTGCTAATTTTTCCGCAAATCGTTCTTGTCTATGCAACCAATAAATTGGAGTTTCGTCACCTTTTTCTCTAATGGCTTCAATAGCAAATCTAGAAATTGGGTTTAGTGGGTCATCATTAATTTCTGAGCCTTGAACAACGGGTATATATTCATCTAACAAATTGATCATTAGCCTAGCCAAACGAGTTTTTGCTTGCCCTCTTAAACCTAATAAATTGATATTATGTCTGCTTAAAATAGCTCTTTCCAGCTCTGGAATAACCGTATTTTCATAGCCATGAACACCTTTAAAAACAGTTTCTTTACTCATCATTTTACTGATTAAGTTTTCACGCAATTCGTCTTTAATTGATTTTGATTGGTATCCCGATTTTTTTAAACCTCCTAATGTATTAATCTTAGTTATATTCATAAATTATATTGTCTTAACAAACTTTACAACCTTGTTACTATTTTATCCTTTAATTCTTTTCTTTCTATTGGTTTCGTAATCCTCAAAAATCATTTCACCCAAACCTTTTAAACCAGTATAAAATGCTTTTCCTTGATTTGCTTGGGTAAAAGCCCTTACAAACTTCATTAAGTAAGGATCTTGGGCTATCATAAAAGTGGTGATTGGAATATGTAATTTTCTTGCCTGTTGTGCCATTGCATAACATTTATTTACAATATACTTATCAAGACCATTACTATTTTTATAATACTGTCCATCAGGCAAACGCAGACAGCTTGGTTTCCCGTCAGTTATCATAAAAATCTGTTTATTGGTATTTTTCTTTCTTCTTAACAAATCCATTGCCAAGTTTAAACCCGCTACGGTATTTGTATGATAAGGTCCTACTTGTAGGTAGGGTAAATCTTTAATTTTAATAGTCCAGGCATCATTACCAAATACCAAAATATCTAAAGTATCTTTTGGATATCGAGTTGTAATTAACTCAGCCAAAGCCATCGCTACTTTTTTAGCCGGTGTAATCCTGTCCTCGCCATATAAAATCATAGAATGACTAATATCAATCATTAATACAGTACTCATTTGACTTTTATGCAGCGTTTCCTCAACTACCAAATCGTTTTCTGATAGTGTAAAATCCCCAATCCCATTATTAATTTGAGCATTTCGTATACTTTCAGTCATTGAAATTTTGTCTAGATTGTCACCAAATTGATAGGCTCTAAAATCACCTGTATGTTCATCTCCAACTCCTGGAGATTTACTTTTATGATTTCCAGACCCCGTTCTTTTTATCTTTCCAAATATTTGATTCAAAGCTTGCTGGCGAATTGCTCTTTCTGTTTTGGGTGTAATTTTAGTACCTCCTATTCCCTCTGCATCAATTTCTTCTTTAATGTATCCCTTCTTTTTTAAATCTTCAACAAAATCATCAATGGTATATTCCGCTGTTGTTAGTTTATATTCTTTATCCAAAGAACGCAACCAATCTATTGCTTCATCAAAATCGCCTGAGGTATATGTGATTAATTCTTTAAAAATTTCAAAAAGCTTCTCAAAAGGAGACTGATTTTTAGGCTCGTAAGTTTTAAAAACAAAACCTTTTCTTTTTGTATTATCTTTCATCACTATAAAAATACGGCTTTAAAGAGGTTTTTTAAAAATATTAACATTGCTTTAGTATATCTATCTATTATTTAAATTGATGTAGTACAAGAATGGAATACAAGTATTTATTAAAATTTAAACCTATAATTTATTGATAACAATAGGATAAAATATAGAAATTATATGCTGTCTATAAAAAAGTTAATAGACAATCAATGAAAAGAAACTATTGCAAAAATTCATAACAAATATTAGCAAACGTAAATTACAAATCAAATGAAAGCGTTTAAATGTGTAAATAAGAATTTTCTATCAAAAATCATGATCAAAAAATTGTAGTTTTTTTATTTTTACTTTATGTCAAAAATATTAATTACAGGGGGAACAGGTTTAGTAGGTAAAAGACTTACTGAAATGTTAACTGCTACAAGTCATGAAGTTGTGATTTTGAGTAGGAATCCTAAAAATAAAAATGAGTTTAAATGGGATATTACAAAAAATTATATTGATAAAAAAGTCTTCAGAAATATAGATTATATTGTTCATTTGGCGGGTGCAGGAATTGCAGATAAAAAATGGACGAACAAAAGAAAAAAAATAATTATTGACAGCAGAGTTGAATCTGCAAATCTTCTCTATAGCGCTGTGCAAGAAAATAATATTACTTTAAAAGGTTTTGTTTCTGCCTCTGGTATTGGTTATTATGGAGCAATAACCACCGATAAGATTTTTGAAGAAACAGATACTTATGGAAATGATTACTTAGGCAATGTCTGCCGAAAATGGGAAAATGCAGCACAACAATTTAAAACTTTAAAAGTACCTGTTACGATTTTAAGAACAGGAATTGTATTATCTAAAAATGGTGGTGCTTTAGAAAAAATGAAAACACCTGTAATATCTCCTTTAGGTTCTGGAAAACAATATTTACCTTGGATTCATATTGACGATTTATGTAAAATGTATATAGATGCTATTGAAGGAAAACTAATAGGAATATACAATGCTGTGGCTCCTGAGCATCAAACTAGCAAAACATTTTCTAAAACTTTGGCTAAATCCATCAAAAGACCGTTTGCAAGAATAAGCGTACCTGGCTTCATGTTAAAATTAATGTTTGGAGATATGGCTATAATTTTATTGGAAGGAAGCCGGATATCTTCTAAAAAAGTAAAAAAATACAATTTTACTTTCAAATTTAAAACACTGAAAAAAGCTTTGAATAATTTGTAAAAAATAAACCCGAGTTTTGAGACTCGGGTTTATTTTAGTTTATATTCTGAACTACTCTAAAAAGAAGAAGTGATATCTAAAGTAACCTCACTCCATGTTTTAGAAATTCCGTCTGCCCCCGTATGCAAAAGTTTACAAACTTCATTTAAAGATGCCAAAGCTTTACCAGCATTCCAATTATTAACATCCATTGTAGCTTTTAAATTAAAAGTACTCCCTACAATTGTGTAAGAAAACGGAACGTCTTTAGTTTCTCCATTCATAGTTAAAGTAGCTATACCATTAGCATCATCAGTTAACTTTAATTTCCCTGAGAGTAATCTTGTATTATCCATAACTCCAAAGAAAAACTTTTTTATTTTATAGTCTCTGCTTGAGTCTTTTGTTGCTAAGCTACTAACAGGAATAGAAAACTCGGTATTATCAATTGCTTCTTTAACAGTATTACCTTCTCCTCCTGAAAGTACATTAACTTTTTTAAACCAACCTCCTACACCAACTTTTTCTGTCATTTTATAGGCGATAAACTTAATATCATTATTTGCATTGTTAACTGCAAAAGCAGCCGTACTTTTTTTTACTTCTTTTACCTTAGTTTCTTCTACAACTGTTTTTTTAACTTCAGATTTACATGAAGAAAAACTAAATGCAGTGGCAATGATCAAAAAAGAAATTATATTTATTTTTTTCATGGTTTTTGTTTTTTATCAGTTAAAATTTTATTTGCTAATTTAATGTATTCTTGTTTGGCTTCTTCAACAGACATTCCTTTCAACTGCATCCAGGCATTGAATTTAAAACCACTTCTTACATCTGAATCACTATTAAAAGAAAAATTATTACCAAAACTTGCCTGTTTATAGTAGGCGTATAATTTAAGCATTTCATCTGGAGCAACCGCCTCCCTTAATTCAGATATCTTGTTGAAAATAATTTCAAACTGTTCATCTAAATCTTTAGAATTATCGTTATTTTTCTGCGATAACTTGGACACCACCTTTTACTTTATCTCCTAAATTCACTTTAATAGTAGTGCCTAATGGTAAATAGACATCCACTCTAGACCCAAACTTAATAAATCCTGCATCTGTACTTTGTATCACATTATCACCTTTTTTAGCATAATTTACAATTCTTTTTGCTAAAGCACCTGCAATTTGTCTGTATAAAACCTCGCCAATATTGTTATTTTCAACAACTACGGTAGTTCTTTCATTTTCTGTTGATGCTTTTGGATGCCAAGCTACTAGGTATTTCCCAGGATGATATTTGCTGTATTTAACAACACCACTCAAAGCGTACCTTGTAACATGCACGTTAATGGGCGACATAAATATAGAAACTTGAATTCTTTTGTCTTTAAAATATTCGGGCTCTTCTACTTCTTCAATTACAACTACTTTACCATCTACAGGAGCTATAATTGTATTATCATCCAACACTCCTATTCTTTTAGGGTTTCTAAAAAATTGTAGCACAATAACTACAAATCCTAATACTATAACCTGAATTGCTTTTACAATCCAATTGATATCAATAAATTTTTCTGCCAGTAAAATTAAAGCTGTAGCTATAACAAAAGTAATCAAGATTATTTTGTAACCTTCTTTATGAAATCGGATCATAGTTAAATTATAAAATTTATATACAAATATACAAAGGGCGCGGCAAACAACAAACTATCTAGTCTATCTAATACACCTCCATGACCAGGCATAATCGTACCGCTATCTTTAATATTTGCTTGTCGTTTAAATTTAGACTCCACCAAATCCCCAACTGTACCTAATATGGAAACAATTAAAGCTATAATTAGCCAATTAATTAATGAAAAATCAGTTTGATACTTGCTAATAAACAAGCCTGCTAAAAGTGAGAAAACTAATCCTCCTAAAAGACCTTCTACTGTCTTTTTAGGAGATACTGATGGAAATAGTTTATGTTTTCCAAAGTTTTTACCTACTAAAAAAGCAAATGAGTCATTGACCCAAATAATAGACAAGATACTTATCATAAAATACGGATGAAAACTTTTATTGTAAAAAGGGAGCAAAATTAAGAAGCACATAGAAAACACAATATAACGAATCACGACCCCTAATTTTGATCTTTCATCTGTATACTTTATTTCTTTTTTTGCAAATAATTTATACATTAAACTTATAGAAGAAAATATAGTAACCACCAAAACAATTGCAGTTGCATAGCTTTCTTGCCTTATCATAAGAAGAAACAAAACAGCTGAAAAAAAAAGATATGCTGCAAAATTTTTCAAATTGGTCATTTTACAGAATTCCCAAATACATAACAGACTAAATATTGTTGTTAACACAACATAAGACTCTTTTGAAAATAATATTGATGAAATAAAAATTACAACGTAAATAATTCCAGAAATACTTCTTTTAAGAAGGTTGCGCATATTATAAATCTTCTAATAGCAGCAAATATAAGTTTTTTGAGTTACTGTTACCATAGTTTAAAAAATTATCGTCATTTTTATTAATGCTGTAATTTTTAACCGAACAAATATTTGTGGGTATATTCTTTTTATTATTGGTTTTAATACCTGTTAAGCCCTGATTCGTATCTTTCACCAACTGACTTGTAGTAGCAAATACAATAAAATTTGAAGGATATTTAGGCAACCGAGTGCTTTTTAATTGATTTGAGGAAAATAATATATCTCCTTTATCTGCGATTAAATGTTCGCAAGAAGTGAATATAGGAGCTTTTTCTGTAAAGCTAGAAATAACCTTAACCTCATTCTTGTTTAATAATGAGGATAATCTCTCGTCTAAAAGGTAAACTTCATCCCAATTGTTTTCGGCAAAAACATTTTTAAGGTTATCAATAACTTCTTTTTTTTCTGAGCAGTACAAAAATTTTCCTCCTTTTTCAACAAAATTTTGGACAAATAAATCATCAAGAGATAAATTTATTTCTTGTTCTTGATGATTCTCCTCTTCTTTTTCGGGAATATTAAAAAGTTTTTTAAAAAAATTCATTTCAAATTTACTCTTCAGTAACCTTGTCTACTGCAGGTATGTCTTCTTCTTTAACATCCTTAACTTTCAATTCTTCAAGCTCTTCTTCAAAAGGTCTTTTGCCAAATAACTTCTCTAGGTCATCTTTAAAAATAACCTCTTTTTCAAGCAATAATTCTGCTAAAGTTCTTAATTTCTCTTTGTGATTATTCAACAAATCAATAGCTCTTTGATATTGAATTTCTATCATTTTAGAGATTTCTTTATCAATTTTTTTACCAGTTTCTTCACTGTAAGGCTTTACAAAAGCATCATTACCAGAAGAATCGTAATACGTAATGTTACCTACCTCTTCATTTAAACCATATACAGTAACCATTGCTCTTGCTTGTTTGGTAACTTTTTCTAAATCGCTTAATGCTCCTGTAGAAATTTTATCAAAAATAATTCTTTCTGCCGCTCTACCTCCTAGAGTAGCGCACATTTCATCTAACATTTGTTCTGTTTGAACAATTAGTCTTTCTGCCGGTAAATACCAAGCAGCTCCTAAAGATTGTCCTCTAGGCACTATCGTAACTTTAACCAATGGCGCAGCATGTTCCAACATCCAACTTACAGTTGCATGTCCAGCTTCGTGAAATGCTATAACTTCTTTTTCCTTAGGTGTTATTACTTTTTTCTTCTTCTCTAAACCACCAACAATTCTATCTACTGCATCTAAAAAATCTTGATGGTGAATAGCTTTTTTATTACTTCTTGCTGCAATCAAAGCAGCTTCATTACACATATTTGCGATATCAGCTCCAGAAAATCCAGGAGTCTGCTGTGCTAAAAACTCAACATTTACATCATCTGAAATTTTTAATGGTTTTATATGTACTTCAAATATTTCTTGTCTTTCTCGAATATCAGGTAAATCCACATAAATTTGACGATCAAAACGTCCTGCACGCATTAAAGCTTTATCTAAAACATCTGCTCTATTGGTTGCTGCAATTACAATTACATTTGTGTCTGTACCAAAACCGTCCATTTCGGTTAATAATTGGTTTAAAGTATTTTCACGCTCATCATTTCCACCTGTCATACTATTTTTCCCACGAGCTCTTCCTATAGCATCAATTTCATCAATAAATATAATCGAAGGGGACTTCTGCTGTGCTTGTTTAAACAAATCACGCACCCTTGAAGCACCTACACCTACAAACATTTCTACAAAATCTGAACCTGATAAAGAGAAAAACGGAACACCAGCTTCTCCTGCAACTGCCTTTGCAAGTAAAGTTTTACCTGTACCCGGAGGCCCAACTAGTAAAGCTCCCTTTGGTATTTTACCTCCCAAAGACGTATATTTTTCAGGACTTTTTAGGAAGTCTACAATTTCTTGCACTTCTTCTTTTGCCCCTTCTAAACCAGCAACATTTTCAAAAGTTGTTTTTACTTTTGTGTCTTTATCAAATAATTTTGCTTTGGATTTGCCAATGCTAAAAATTTGACCTCCACCTCCAGAACCTCCTCCAGCTCCAGACATTCTTCGCATAAAAAATAACCAAACTGCTATTAATATGATAAATGGTAGAAAACCTAAAATAGCATCAAAAATGCTAGTTCGTTCTCTATTATCTATATCTACAATTAGTCCTCTTTCTTTTTTTGCAACATTTATACTTTCTTCAAAAGTTCTTAAATCTCCGAAATTATATTCATAAACAGCAGAACCTGGTCTATAAAAAGTAGAGGAAGTGAATTTTTTATGAGTAGCTTTTTTTAAAGCATCTTGCGTTAAAAAGATTTGTGCCACGTCTTTATTTAAAATAACAATTTCTTTAATATCGTTATCTTTTAAGATTTCATCAAATCTATTTTTAGATATACTTTTCGAAGCTAAATCTCCACTACTAAAAAACTGAACAGCTATAATAGCAACTATGATAGCACCATAAATCCAATAGGAATTGAATTTTAATTTTGGTAAGTTAGAATTGTTGTCTTTATTTGAATCACTCATGTGTTATAAATCAATAGGATTAAACTGGATTAATTTCGGTGATCTTTGCATCACCCCAAAGGCTTTCAATATCATAAAAATCTCTTACATGCTTTTGAAATACATGAACTACAACATTTACATAGTCCATTAATATCCACTCAGAGTTGGCTTGCCCTTCTATATGCCAAGGTTTATCTTTAATTTCTTTGCTTACTACTTTTTGTACAGAACCCGAAATTGCGTTTACTTGAGTATTAGAATTACCCGTACAAATTATAAAATAATCACAAACTGTATTTTCTATCTCTCTTAAATCTAGTAGTTGGATGTCTTCTCCTTTTACATCATCAATACCCTTAATAATTACAGCGATTAAATCGTCTGTGCTTACTTGTTTTTTCGTCATTAATTTATTCTCTAATTTTCGCAAAGTTATTATTTTTTTGCGAGTATTTTACCTAATTTTGAACTACTTTACACATTATTTAACAATTGAAAATAATCAAACTTAGTGCCATTGATTCTACAAGTTCTTTTTTAAAAGAAATGGCTAAAAAATCTGACTTAGAAAACTACACGGTTATTATTGCAGAAGAGCAAACTAAGGGAAGAGGACAACAGCGTAATTCTTGGATATCTGAACCTTCTAAAAACCTTACTATGAGCATATTTATTGATGATTTAGATTTAAAAATCCACAATCAAAAATATTTAAATTTCGCAATTAGTTTGGCTATTTTTAAAACACTTACTGCACTTAAAATTGAAAACCTTAGTATAAAATGGCCTAACGACATTATGTCAGTAAATAAAAAAATATGTGGTATACTAATTGAAAATAGTATCAGTAGTAATAAAATATATGCGTCAATTATTGGAATTGGTTTAAATGTAAATCAAATTCAATTCCCTGAATCTCTAAAAAATGCATCATCTTTAAAGGCATTAACAAACATAACTTACGACTTGGATAATCTGCTTATCAAGCTGATTAAAGAAATTAGAAGTAGCATAAAAATTTTATCATTAGAGAAATACACTCAACTGGAACAGCAATATTTAGCCGTATTGTATAAAAAAAACATCCCAACCATGTTTAAAAATAGTGAAGATGTTTTATTTATGGGTAAAATTTTAGGAATTTCAGATTCTGGAAATCTTCTTATCGAATTAGAAGATGACATTATTAAAGAATTCGGAATTAAAGAAGTTTCTTTGGCTTAAAGTGTTTCTAAATTATCAGTCAAAGTTTCAATAAAACTGGTTAATGGTTTTTTTACCATCATTGCCATCATCATATTAAATTTACCATTAAAGTCTAATTGTACTTCAGATGAATCTTCATCTATAGCTGCTATATCTGCAATTAATTCAAAGTCTAACTTACTACTTGCAGCGCCTAAAACAATATTTGAAAACTCAGTGCTTTCTTTCAAAACTAGTCTAATCTCTGGCATGCCTTTTAGTCCAAATATAAAAGAATCTCCATCTACCTCAAATTTCTGAATAGATTCTGGCATCAACTGCTCAAAGTTTTTTAAATCTGTTAAAAACTCAAAGGTTTCTTGTTGTGACTTATCTACTACTACTCTATTTCCTTGTATGTTCATTTTGGTTGATTTTTATTCTTTTTATTGATTCCAATCGCTAGGATTTGACCTCCACTCCTGAAGCGTAAGCAATTCTTTATCAGAAATATAACTACTATCTAATGCTTGTTCTAACAAATTATCATAGTTACTTAGCGTCTTTAAATTTACATTTTTTTCTTTAAAGTTGTTTGTTGCAATATCAAATCCATAAGAAAAAATAGCAACCATACCTTTAACCACGCCACCAGCTTCTTTTAAAGCCGCAACGGCATTCAAACTACTAGTTCCAGTGCTTATTAAATCTTCAATAACAACCACATTCTGACCACTTTCTAAATGACCTTCAATTTGGTTCTTTCTGCCATGTTTTTTTGGCTCTGGCCTTACATAGATAAAAGGCACCCCTAATTCTTGTGCAACTAAAACACCAATAGCAATGGCTCCTGTTGCAACTCCCGCAATAACATCAGGTTTACCATATTCTAATTCAGCCATTTTAGCAATTTCTTCTTTCAAAAAAACACGAACAGCAGGATAAGATAAAGTAACTCTATTATCACAATAAATAGGAGATTTCCAACCAGAGGCCCACTGAAAAGGCTCACTTGGACTCAATTTAATAGCTTTTATTTGTAATAAAAGTTCAGCTGTTTTTTTTGCAGTATCTTTGTTCATAATCATGTCACAAATGTATAAAGTTTTTGTAAATGATAGTCCTATTATCATCACTTCTTCATCAAAAAATGAAAATAATTATCCACGGTACCTGTATGAGGACATTATTTTTGAAGAAGTACTTCATAAATTAAAACACGATACAACAAAGGGTATTATATTATACTCTTCTGATTTAGAAAGTGATTGGTTAGATTTTAAACAAAAAATCAAGATTGTTCCTGCCGCTGGTGGTTTGGTTTTAAATCCTAAAAAAGAAATATTATTTATTTACAGAAATGGCATCTGGGATTTACCTAAAGGACGTATCGAAAAAGGCGAATCTATAGAAACTGCAGCTGTGAGAGAAGTTGAAGAAGAATGTGGCATTTTTAATTTATCTATTATAAATAAATTGGTAACTACTTATCATATATATTATCAAGATGGTATTAAACTTAAAGAGACGCATTGGTTTTTAATGGCTTCTGATTACGACAAGCAATTGACACCGCAACTAGAAGAAGGCATTACAGAAGTAGTATTTAAAAATGAGATTGACAGTAAAATTGCCTTAAAAAACACCTATGCAAACATCAACTTGGTTTATGATACTTATAAAGAAGGGTAGTTTTCTCAAAAAACCTACTATCTTTGCCGACTTTAAAAATCATCCAAAATTATGACTGAATTTATCACAAAACGAGTAAGTAATGTAAGAAATGATATCTTATCTGGCATTACTGTTGCTTTGGCATTAGTACCTGAGGCTGTTGCTTTTGCTTTTGTTGCAGGTGTAGACCCTCTTGTAGGGCTTTACGCAGCTTTTATGATTGGGTTAATTACATCTATTTTTGGAGGAAGACCAGGAATGATCTCTGGAGCAACAGGAGCTTTGGCTGTTGTAATGGTTTCTTTAGTTGCAGAAGGAAATACAATGGGAAACCCTGAAGAAAATCTAGGATTATATTATCTTTTCTTAACAGTAATGTTAATGGGCGTAATTCAATTTTTAGCTGGTGTTTTAAAACTAGGAAAATTTGTAAGATTAATACCACACCCTGTTATGATGGGGTTTGTTAATGGTTTAGCCATTGTTATTTTCTTATCGCAATTGGGCATGTTTAAAGAAACTATTAGAGGAGAAAAAGTTTGGTTACAAGGAAACGCTTTGTATTTTATGATAGGCTTGGTAGCTTTAACCATGTTGATAATGTGGGGCTTACCCAAAATAAAAGCAGCTAAAAAATTACCTGAGGCACTTATAGCCATTTTAGTAGTTTCTTCCATTGCTATTTTTGCTGGTTTAGATGTAGCCACAGTTGGTTCTTTTATAAAAGATGGCGGTGGTGAAGGCTTAAAAGGTGGATTTCCTGTACCTGTTTTAGAAACTTTTTCGAATATTCCTTTAAATTGGGCAACCCTAAAATTCATTTTTCCGTATGCGTTGATATTAGCAGCTATTGGTTTAATTGAATCTTTAATGACCTTAAATTTAATTGACGATTTAACCGAAACTCGCGGAAATTCCAATAGAGAATGTATGGCGCAAGGTGGTGCAAATATAATTACCGGTTTGTTTGGTGGTATGGGAGGTTGTGCAATGATTGGACAATCTATTATTAATATAAAAGGTGGTGGCCGTGGCAGATTATCTGGTATTACAGCTGCTGTTTTCTTGTTAATGTTTATCCTTTTTGCATCTTCTTATATTGAGCAAGTTCCTATTGCTGCTTTAGTAGGGGTTATGTTTATGGTAGTAATTGGCACTTTTGCATGGTCTAGTTTTAGAATTATGAACAAAATTCCGAAAACTGATGTTTTTGTATTGATCTTAGTATCATCATTAACGGTTATTTTTGACTTGGCAATTGCAGTGGTTTCTGGTGTTATTATTTCTGCATTGGTATTTGCTTGGGAAAATGCAAAGAAAATTAGAGCAAGAAAACGAGTTAAGGAAGACGGCACTAAGGTTTATGAAATTTGGGGACCTCTTTTCTTTGGAAGCATATCTGCCTTTAATAGTAAATTTGATGTAAAGAACGATCCTACATCAATAGAAATTGACTTTATAGAGGCTCGTATATCCGATCATTCTGCAATTGAAGCTATCTTTGCTTTGGTTGAAAAATACCAAGCTGCTGACAAAAAAATCACACTAAAACACTTAAGTGAAGACTGTAAAGTGCTGCTTTATAAAGCAAGCCCTATTTTTACAGAGGTTATAGAAGAAGATGTTGATGACCCACGTTATCATTTGGCTGCAAACCCAGAAAAGTTTCCAAAACCTTTGAAGGAGTATCAATTTTAAGAGCAGTGCATGAATACTAAATGAAGTACAATATTATTATTTAAATTCATTTTTTTTATATTCATGCTACTTGATAAAGTTTTAATTGAGGAATAGAACTATTCACAATCTCAGTAATGCCTGCAGGGGTGAGTAACAACTTTAAATAACCAATAAATAAAAATCTCAATGTTTTCACCCTATTAATACATAATACGGGTAGCAAAGAACTAAAATTAGCACACTTCTTTTAAGACCACCTAAAAAATTGTTTTAGGTATTAGATCACTCGATTGTAAATTGTTCAATAATTTTTCCGGATACCCATTTCATCTCCATGAAATAGAACATATATTTGCTATAAGTTGTAACTCAATTAAAAAAAATTGACAGAAAAAGATATTAAAAAGTCTAAAGAAGGAATAAAATCATTTCCCAAGAATATAAAATTCAAATACAATTGGAGGAAATATCAAAAACGTGTTCTTGATGAGTTAACGGAACACCTTGATGACAATCACTTGCATATTATTGCACCACCAGGTTCTGGCAAAACTATTTTAGGTCTTGAAGTTGCACTTAGACTTCATAAACCAACTCTTATTTTTGCACCAACTATTGCCATACGTAACCAATGGATACAAAGATTTTGTGAACTTTTTTTACAAACTAATATAACACCCGATTGGATTTCTATAGATATTAAAAACCCAAAAATTTTAACAGTTGCCACCTATCAAGGATTACATGCTGCCTGCTCTGGTGCTTCTGAAAAGGATGAAGAGTCTAACGAAGAAGCATTAGACCTTACCAAACCCAAAAAAAGTACACGAGAAAAAACAGATAAAATAATTAAAGGGTTAAAAAACCAAAATATTGGAACAATTGTAGTTGATGAAGCCCATCATCTTAAAAATGCGTGGTGGCAATCTTTATCAGAATTAAAAAAAGCATTAAACCCTACTATAGTTGGTCTTACTGCCACACCACCATATGACGTGTCTTTTGCTGAATGGCAAAGGTATAGCGAACTTAATGGGCCTGTTGATGCAGAAATAACTATACCAGAATTAGTAGTTGAAGGAGACCTCTGCCCACACCAAGATTATGTCTTTTTTTCAAGACCAACAGACAAAGAAACTAGTAATATTAATAAATACCGTCAACGAATTAAAGTGCTGTTTAATGAAATAAAAGAAGACCAAATACTAATTGAAGCGCTAGAAAATCATCCAATTTTTCAATCACCAAATAAGCATCTTGATTGGATTTACTCTAACCTTCAATACTATGCTTCAACATTGATATTTTTAAATGCCACTGGAAAACAAATTAGCACTGCCCATCTTGAAATAATGGGAGATAAAAAATTTTTCATACCAGAATTAAATTACGAATGGCTTGAAATTGTACTTACATTTTACTTATACAAAGATTATGAGTATTTTAAACAATTTGAGAATCATCAAGAAAAACTAATCAATAAACTAAAAAGAGGTGGTGCTATAGAAAGACGAGCTATTAATTTTAGCCATAATCACAAAATTAATAATGCACTTAGTTCCAGTATAGGTAAGTTAGAAAGTATTAACAAAATTGTTGAATTTGAATATAACCATTTAAAATCAGACTTAAGAATGGTTATACTTACAGATTACATTCGTAAAGAGTTTTTAATTCAAGAACAAAAAAATGATCTTGAATTAAATAAAATTGGAGTTTTACCAATTTTTGAAAAATTAAGAAGAACTAATAATTCTAAAATAAAAATAGGCATCCTCACTGGTTCATTAGTAATTATTCCAGCTTCTGCCCTGAATGCATTTAAAGAAATTTCAAAAAAACACAATATTGATCATGTTAGCACTACAACACTTACATTTGATAACAATTATTTAATTGTTAATTCAAACAATAAGCTAAAACATGACATTGTAAATATTGTTACCCAAGTTTTTCAAAATGGCCGTATAGAAGTACTTATTGGAACTAAATCATTACTAGGTGAGGGATGGGATGCTCCTGCTATAAACTCATTAATTCTCGCTAGTTTTGTTGGCTCATATGTTCTTTCTAACCAAATGAGAGGGAGAGCAATTAGAACCGAGCAGAAAAATATTGATAAAACAAGCACCATTTGGCATTTAGTCTGTATAGACCCAACTTCAAAAGACGGAGGCGATGATATGCTATTACTAAAAAGAAGGTTCAAGGCTTTTGTGGGTATATCAATCCGAGAGGAAGATAGCATAGAAAATGGAATTAATCGTCTTGATATTCCAAAGCAAATAACAACCAAACTTCAAATTAACGCTATCAATAATAGTATGTTTAATAGTGCTGGAAAAAGAGAGCAACTAAAAGAAAAATGGAGACAGGCACTAGCAAGCGGTAATTTATTAATAGAAGAAATTAAAGTACCTTTTCCAGATAAGAAGAACTATAAACAGCTCAAATCACTTTATTACAATCGTACAATCAAGTATCTATTTGGCATACTCGGCTCTGGATTAGTTGCTTTTGGATTTGAAGTTTTACAAGGATTAGGCAGAGTGGCAAGACATGTAAAAAGTATGGAAGATTTCTTATACTGGCTTATGATTATTGGGGGGCTTGGAATGTTAATTTTTGGTAGACTAGCATTTAAAACCATCAGAGTTTATGTAAAATACAGAGATATTTCAAAAGACATTCACCAAATTGGTATGGCTTTATTACAGACGTTAATAAATATTGGATCAATTAAAACGAACATATCAAATTTGACAGTTGTTGCTAATGTTGATGATTATGGAGCAATCTATTGCCACTTGGAAGGAGGAACAACATTTGAAAAATCAACATTTATTAAATCTTTGCAAGAAATTATTGCAACGGTAGATAATCCACGTTATGTGATTATCCGTAAAAGTTTCTTTCTAAATATTTTTTCTCAAAAAGACTATCATGCCTTACCCGATATAATTGGTAGAAAGAAAAAATTTGCGCAAAATTTTGAGAATGAATGGCGCAATTTTGTTGGCGCATGTGAACTCATATATACAAGAACGCTTGAAGGCCGCAAACTACTTCTTAAATCGAGAATTCAATCACTTGCTTCAGAATTTGAAGAAAAGACAGAAAGAATAAATAAATGGAGATAAAATAGTAAAATTCAGAACAATCATTTAATACCAAAACTGTTTTTGAGACACCTAAAAATAATACAAAAGTATAAACAAAATGATGCACTTTTATCTGCATACTGAAAAGGTGCAACAAACTTCAGTATCTATTTTGACAAACTTCAGTTACTTTTGCAACACGCATCAGTATCTATTTTGTAAATATACTAGTATATTTAGGTAAAAGTACTAGTATATTTGACTAAATATACTAGTATAATTTTTCAAAAAATGTAGTATTTTTACAAAACATGTAAGAAAGTAGTATAGCAAAGCGCTTTTCTTACTTTTTTAAAGATACAAAAAATTTACGAATAATTATGGCATTACGTTACAGAGTTACCAAAAGAAGCAATAGCATTCAAGGCAAAAAAGAACAATATATATTACAAGCAGTACACACCGGTAAAATAGATTTAGACACCATTAGCAAAGCCATTAGTAATGAATGTAGTTTGCACGAAGTAGATGTAAAAGCCGTATTAATTGCATTAGGTATAAAATTAGAATACTATTTAGAAAAAGGAAATAGTTTAGATTTAGGTGCTATTGGTAAATTTAAAATGGGCTTTAAATGCATTGCAGCGCCAGAAGCCGCACAACTATCACCCAAAAAAAATATTACAAAATACCATGTCAACTACCAACCGTCATTAAAACTAAAACATAAATTAAAATCTGGCATTGCTACCTATAAAGAAGGCAGCAGAAGTATGGGGTAATACAAAAAAAGAAGACTTCTTTAAGACGGTGTAGTAATGACCCTATTTGGTTTTTTTACTTATATCGTTTGTGCATGAGAATAGTAACGTTTTATGCGAGGATTTTTCGAAGGAAAATCAGACTGAGCAAAAGCATACGAACTCTAGGTTAAGCAACAAAATCAGCATTATTTTTATACCGTGTTTAAGTTATTTTTATTTTGTAATCTCTTTAATTATTCTACCTAAAGCTCCTTTCGTTCCATCTTTCACAGTTTTATCTGCGGATGGAAAATTCCAATAGGAATTGCCCATATGAGTGTTATGTTTTGTGTGCAATAATAAATTTCCATTAGCATCAAAATATTGCATTTCGACTTCCGTATCTTCACTAACCCCAATCGGAATAAACATACTACTATACTTTACATTCAAAAACTTTAGTTGAGTTAATATCATTCCGTCAAGTTCATTGTTGGTACAAATATTTTTAATTTCATCTGTTTTTACACCTTGAAATCCATCAAAATTTTCTATTACTATTTTATTAGACTTTATGTTTTGAGTTGCAAGTTGGTTTATCATTGTGCTATCATATATTTTTGCACTTCCTCTTACAATTTTATCCATAATATCCTCGTTCGCAACCTGACTAAATCCGATTTTAGTGGGCTTTTTGAAATTCGTTTCCGTTTTGTAAAGTGTTTTGGTTCCCATTGCTCCACAACTTGTTAGTACGGTTGTTAAAATCAATAAAATGAATTTTAATGTATTTCTCATAGTTTCTCTTAAATTCATTACAAAAATTGTTTTAAAAGTTGCTAATAAGCCGTTCTTGCTCAATATATTGCAATCTAATACCTATAGCAAAACAGACTAAAAAACTACACCAACCCCTCCTCTATTAGAGGTAAAGATCTGTAGCGTTTACCAGTCGCATTAAATATAGCATTACAAATAGCAGGAGCCATTACAGGAACGCCAGGCTCTCCTACCCCTGTTGGTTTTTCGTGCATCTTGTCCATAATTTCAATATGAATGTTTGGAGCATCTTTCATTCTAGTCATTTGATAATCGAAAAAATTATGCTGTTCTACAGCACCTTCTTTAGCCGATATTTTTCCAAATAAAGCCAATGAGATTCCAAAAATAGCTGCACCTTCTAGTTGATTTTTCACATTATCTTTATTCAATACCAAACCACAATCTATAGTAGACCACACATTTTCTATCGTAACCTTATCGTCTTTCACAGCAACCTCAACAGCAGTAGCTACATAAGAGTAAAAGCTATAATGAATGGCAATTCCCATTCCGTGATTTTTGGGTAAAGTTTTTCCCCAATTGGAGATTGCTGCCGTTTTAATAAGCACGTCTTTCATTCGTTTGGAATTGTATGGAAAATTAGATTTTCCTTTTACAATACGATCTTTACCTATTAAACGTAAATGAAATTGTACCGGATCTATTTTTGCTGCATTTGCCAATTCATCTGCAAAAGAATTATTACCAAAACCACTATGAATATGCACTACAGAGCGCATCCAACCAATTCTTAAATTAGATTCTGCTTTTACATTTTCTAACCTAAAATTGGCAATATCATAAGGGTTATTATTAAAACCTTGGTTGAGCTCAAAACCAGATGCATAATCTGAAAGCGGCTTAAACGTAGAGGTGATTGATGGCACTGCAACACGTTGCAACCAAGCTGTGGCATTCCCTTTATCATCTAACCCTCCTTTTAAATACTGTGCACTTGTTGCGTGATAAAAACTATGTTTCACATCATCTTCACGTGTCCAAACTACTTGCACTGGTGCTTTTATGTGCTTGGATACCGCAACCGCTTCTACCACAAAATCAGACTTTGATTTACGCCCAAAACCACCTCCTAGAAAAGTAACATTAATCGTAATGTTTTCTAAAGGTATTTCAAAGAAATGTGCCAGTTCTGCTCTCGCCGTTTGCGGGTCTTGTAAAGGAGCCCACACCTCAATTTTATCTCCTTTAAACCAAGCTGTAGCATTGGGCACCTCCATAGGTGCGTGTACCAAAAATGGCACATGATAGGTTGCCGCTATTGTTTTTACAGCACTATTAAACCCAGCAGTAACATTGCCGCTACTGCCAGGTACTAACTTTCCTTTTTCTTGTAACCTTTTCGTTAAGGTTGCCTTAAAATTATCGGTATCAAAAGAATGATTTGTACCATAATCCCATTCAATATCTAAATCTAACTTTCCTTGAAATGCGGCCCAAGTAGAGTTGGCAATAACCGCTACACCCCCTAAAGCTCCAAAAAACTTGCCAGTTGGCGGCACCATTCGGTCTATGTTTACAATCTGCTCTACACCATCAATATTTTCTGCTGATGCGCTGTTATAACTTTTTACAGTTCCAAAAGTTACGGGACACCTTGCAATGGCTGCAAATTTCATGTTAGGAATGCGCACGTCAATTCCGTAATTGGCAGTACCGTGTGTAAAATCTTTTAAATCTACACTTTTTAAAGTTTTACCAATATATTTAAAGTCTTCCACTTTTTTTAGTTGAATGGACTCATCATTGGGTATTGCAACTTTAGAGGCTTCTTCTACTAAATCGCCAAAGAAAATTTTATCATTATTCTTTTTATTAATGACAAAATGATGCTCTGCTTTACAAATGGCTTCTGCTACGTTCCATTTTTTTGCAGCAGCAGTAATCAACATCATTTTTGCAGCAGCACCCATTCTACGCATAGGCTCTAATTTGGTGCGCACACTCCTGGAACCGTCTGTGTTTTGATTGCCATATTTTTCATGACCTATAGCTTGTTTTACGGTAACATATTGCCAATCTGCTTCCAATTCTTCTGCAATGGCAGAAGCTAAAGACGTTCTTATGCCTTGCCCCATTTCTGAACGTGAAGCAATAAGAATTACTGAACCGTCTTTTTGAATTTGTATAAATAAATTGGGTTTAAAAGTGCCGTCTACTTGCGGTATAAATGCTTTTTTATCTGTTGTAACATTACAGCCTAAAATAATTCCTGTAGCAGCTAAACCAAATAACTTTACAAAATCTCTGCGGTTTACTTTATGAATACTGCTCATAATAAATCTTGGTTTTTTAATTCGGCTGCTTTATGAATGGCTTTACGAATTCTGGTATAGGTGCCACATCTACAAATATTATCGCTCATGGCATCATCTATATCATCATCTGAAGGATTCTCTATTTTATTCAATAAGGCAGTAGCCGCAATTAACTGACCAGATTGGCAATAACCACATTGTGGCACATTACCATGATGCCAAGCTTCTCTTAAATACTCAAGATTTTCCGAAGTGCCCTCTATGGTAAAAATCTCTTTACCAATGCCATAAGAAACTGGCATGCTACAAGATTTAGTAAGCTTTCCATCAATTAAAATGGAACAAGCACCACATTGTGCAACACCGCACCCAAATTTGGTTCCTGTTAATCCTACAATATCTCTAATTGCCCACAAAAGTGGCATTTCATCTTGTACTGCTATGGTATAAGATTTTCCATTAATTGATAATACTTTGCTCACTTGTACATATTTTAAAAATACAAGTTACGTAAATTTTAGAACAAAACACAAACAGGTTTTGGTGCTGAGATTTCACTCACAAAAGTTAACAATCCCGTTTCTTTATTTCTTTGAAATGAAATTAAATTATTAGCATCTTGATTGGCTACAATTAAAAAGGTATTGTCTGGTGTTAATGAAAAATTTCTTGGATTTGCCCCTCTTGTATTTTCAAAACCTACTAGCGTTAAAAGACCATTGGTAGCATTCACTTTATAAATTACAATTGAATTATGTCCTCTATTTGAAGCATATAAAAATTTACCATCATTTGAAATATGAATGTCTGCACCAGAAGAGTATTCAGAATAATCTTTAGGCAGCATTGTTATGGTAGTATCTATAAAGTAAACCTCTTCTTTTTCTTTGATTAAAGAAACGGTATTATTCAATTCATTCAACACATACATCCAATTTTTGTTTGGGTGAAATGCCAAATGTCTTGGCCCTGCACCTGCTGCCATTTTAAGCGTTTTTTGTGGTGTGTATGCAAATGTTTTTTCATCCTCTAAAACAGCCGAAAACCATAGTTCATTGGTTCCTAAATCTACAGAAACTACTTCTTCTTTATTAGGATGAAACCAGGTAGCATGCGCATGAGGTGCTTCTTGTCTAGAAGTTGTTCCTTTACCTGTATGTTGTTGTATTGCCAATAAATTTGTTAAACCGTTTGCATCATCTATTTTTAAATACCCCACATTACCCCCTGTGTAGTTGGCAACCAAAACTTCATTTTTATCGTTTACATTTACAAAACATGGGTGTGCGCCTCCAGATTTAGATTTGCTAACAAACACTAAAGTATCTTTAAGTATTTTAAAAGATTTTACAGCTCCTGTACCATTTTCATTGGTTTCTTCTACAGCTATCAATGTTTTGTTATCTTTTGTTTTTGCCAAAAACGAGGGATTATTGGCCGTTGCCATTAATCCTACTTTTGATAGTTTTCCGTTGGCATCAATTTTATACTTGTAAATGCCTTTACTGGCTCCAGTGGTATACGTTCCGACATAAAAACTAGTTTCTTCTTGTGGTTTCATGGTTTGACTTTTACAACTAAAAAGGGCTATTATAATAGCTGCTGTTATTATCTTTTTCATACTTAATATATTTTAAAAATAGGTAAACGTAAATGTGCTTTTTCGTAATGAGGTGAATTTTTATATATAAAATTTAATTGCATTCTTGGGGCATTCGCAAAAGTTTTGTCTGTGGCCAATTTATCATTAAATTGCTTTTGAAGCACTGGATTTTCTAATAAATATTTCTCTGCAAAATCTTCAAAAACATAATCTGAATACCCTTCTTTTTGTTGCAAAATGGTATCAAAAAAGTTCCAATTGAAAAAAGAATCGGTGGCTTCTGCCTCTAAAGTTTCTAATAAATAACGTACCCCATTTTGATGTACATCAATATAAATATCTCCTTTTTTAAAGGTAATGTTTGCAGTTGACGGTAACACTGTAGTATTGTAATGCAAGTAATGGCCTTCATAAGGCGATTTTCTACTTTCAAAATCTTTGATATGATTTACGGTTACTGCTATGGTGGTGTCTTTTTTAAAACGGGTAAATGCAATATTATTTAGCGTTAACCTTTCTATAACCGCATGCCAACCTTGCTGCACAATATAGGCTTTAGGAATTGCGATTTCTTTGCTTGCCACAAACTCGTCATAGTATTTTACTTTCTTCTCAAAAGGTTTTGATCGGTCATAAAACAACCGTTTTCCATTGGTTACTTTGCTGGCTATTTCTTGGCCTTCATAACCTTTAAAATTTAACGTACTGTAATTTTCTCTATCTACCTTAAATTGAATGGGATAGTTTTTTTGAGCTAAAATTTCTTGTGATGCCTTTGCACGTAATTCTTTAATGGTTTTTGAATTTTCTTCTGCAAAGTCAAAGGCCGAAAACAATAATTCGTAGGTTTGCTCTACCCTAATTTTGTAAGGTTTTAGCATGTGCGTTTCTACCATTAACCCCAAGGTGTTAAATAAAGTTGTATACCCTGTAGAATATCTTGGGGAATCAAAAAACTGAGAAAAGCCAGCTTCTGGCGTTGTGCCCCAAACGTTGACATATGGTGTAATATTAATGTTTTTTGCCTCTAAAGATGCTTCTAATTTTGGGCGCATTTCATTTTGTAAAAACTTGCCTAGATTGCCTCCAAGCTTATTATGTTGTGTAAATAAATGTGTGATTGCATATTGATAATCTGCCCCATTACTCACGTGATTATCAATAAACACATCAGGATTTACGGTATGAAATATTTTAGCGAAAGTAGCTGCATTTTTAGTGTCTTGCTTTATAAAATCTCTATTTAAATCGTAATTTCTTGCATTGCCTCTAAAACCATATTCTAACGGGCCATTTTGATTGGCTCTTGTATGTGAGTTTCTGTTTAAAGCACCTCCAATGTTGTAAACCGGAATTACGCAAATTAATGAGTTCTGATATTTCTTTTGCAAGCTGTCTTTTTGTACTAAATCTCTCAACAACATCATAGAGGCATCAATGCCATCAGATTCTCCAGGATGAATGCCGTTATTAATTAAAATTCTATTTTTTGTTGCGTTTTTAATTTCTGAGATGTTGTAGATACCTTCTTTATTATAGACCACCAAGTGCAAAGGTTTGCCTGAGTCTGTTTCTCCAAAAGTGAATAGTGAAATTTCATCGTATGTTTCTGACAACTCTTTGTAAAAAGCAATAACTTCTTCATATTCTGGAGTTTCAGTTCCGTTAGATTTTTCGAAAAGTGTGGTGAAATCTTTATTCTCACTTGTTTTTTTATCACAAGAAACAATAAAAAAAACAAGGGATATGAGCAGTAAAATTGATTTATTCATTTGAATGTTAGTGTTGGGTTTTCTCAAAAATCTGATATGGCCGCAGTTTAAAAAATTAACAGCTTTATTTAATCCTTACCGTTTTTGGTACTAGTTTTGTATAGTTTCCATCATTTCTAATTACATCTCTTACTATAGAAGATGAAATGTAAGAAGTACTTGCCGCTGTAAGTAAGAATACGGTTTCAATAGGTGCCAAATCTCTGTTGGTGTGTGCAATGGCTTTTTCAAATTCAAAATCTGCGGGATTTCTTAATCCCCTTAAAATAAAATCGACATCATTTTTTTGGCAAAAATCTACAGTTAATCCTTTGTACGTGACTACTTTTATTTTAGGTTCGTGTTTAAAACAATCTTCAATAAACTTTTTACGTTCTTCTAAAGTAAACATGTAGTTTTTAGAGGAATTGATACCAATGGCTATAATTAACTCATCAAAAAGGGTAACTCCTCTTTCAATAATATCATAATGCCCTAAGGTAATTGGATCAAAAGACCCCGGAAAAATTGCTTTTTTCATGTGAACTATTTAATTGTTTGCGTGTAAAGGTGCCACTTTATCTTTTCTTTTCCACTAAGTATTTTAATTTAAAGCTGTTTCAATAGCATTCCCAAATAAGCTTTCTAATGAAATGCCTGCTGCTGCTGCTTGTTGTGGTAAAATGCTTTCTTCTGTCATTCCTGGCACAGTATTAATTTCTAAAAAGTAAGGCTCATCATTTACAAAAATAAACTCAGACCTTGTAAAACCACTCATATTTAATATGCTATATACTTTTTCAGCTTCCGCTGCTACCCTATTCTTTTGTGTTTCTGTAATTCTAGCCGGTGTTATTTCTTGAGATTTACCTTGGTATTTTGCCTCATAATCAAAGAAATCATTCTCTGAAACTATTTCTGTAATTGGCAACACTTTAATTTGATTGTTATAGGTAATAACGCCCACAGAAACCTCTGTACCGTTTAAAAAAGATTCAATTAAAATGGCATCATCTTCTTTGTATGCTGTTTGAATACCTTGCGCAATCTCTGCTTTATTATAAGCCTTAGAAATACCATAACTAGACCCTGCATTATTGGGTTTTATAAAGCAAGGTAAACCCACTTTTTGGATAATTTTGTCTGTATCTATAGCATCTCCTTTATTCAGATATATAGAAATAGCGGTTTTAATACCGTATTCTTTTACCACACTTAAAGTATCTCTTTTATTAAATGTGAGTGCCATTTGGTAAAAAGGAGCGGAGGTGTGTGGTATATGAAGCAGTTCTAAATAACTTAAAAACATACCATTTTCTCCTGGATTGCCATGAATTGCATTAAAAACGCAATCAAAAGTAATGCTGTTGCCATCTTTTACAAAAGAAAAATCGTTTTTTTGGATTGGATATGCTGTATTTTCTTCATCAAAAGCAATCCATTTATCTTTTAGAATATGCACTCTAAAAGCTTGGTATCTGCTTTTATTAAGGTGCTTAAAAACAACATTCCCACTTTTTATAGAAATGTCTTTTTCTGACGAATAGCCGCCCATAATTATGGCAATATTTTTTTTCATCAATTTGTAATCTTAACACAAATTTATCAAAATATAAATAGAAACTGCAACGTTTAGTTTTTATATCTTTGTAACTCTAACAAAAAACAATTTATGAGTATTTTTCAGTTTTTAAAAAGTAAGACTTTTTTTAAGCAAATAGCCCTAGCGTTGATTGGCTTTGTTCTTCTCTTTTTTATGTTAAAATTTTGGTTGAATATCAATACAAATCACGATCAAAAAATACAAGTTCCTGACTTAAATAAAATTACAATTACCGAAGCAGAAAGAAAATTAAAAGAACTGAATTTAGATTTTAAGGTTATTGATAGCGCTAGTTACAACCCTACTTACCCTAAAAAATCTATTATAGAGCAAAGTCCAGAAGCTGGAAGCTTTGTAAAAGAAAAACGTAAGATTTATGTAACCTTAAATCCGTCTAAATACAGAGATATTACCATTCCTGATTTGAATGGGCGTACAAAAAGGCAAGCAGAATCTGAACTACAAGCCATAGGTTTTATTATAGGCACCGATTATACCTATGTTAGAGATATTGGAATTGATGTGGTTAGAGGATTAAGATATAAAGGAAACATATTAAACCCAAATGACCAATTGCCTAAAAACTCGATTATAGATTTGGTTTTAGGTGATGGAAAGCGATAAAAATAATGAAGCACAAATAATTTCTTTTTCTTGAAACAACTTACTCATTACGATATTAAAAACAAGCAGCAACAATTTCCAGTAACCATTGTTTGTGATGCCATACGCACCCCAGAAAATATTGGAATGTGTTTTCGTATTTGTGAGAGTTTTGGCGTGGCAAAAATTTATTTTCATGAAAGTTCGCCTGCCTTAGAAAACAGAAAAGTAATTAAAACAGCAAGAAATACCATTAACCAAATAGATTACGATTATTACAGTAATTTTAACCAAACCATTGGTACTTTAAAAGAGGAAGGCAATACCATTATTGGGATAGAAATTACTGATAAAAGCATCAATATTCAAAATTTTGTTTTTAAAAATCATCAAAAAATCGTTTTACTTTTGGGTAGTGAGCGCAATGGCATAGAAAACATTAATTTAGTTGATGAAACTATAGCAATACCCATGTATGGAAGAAACTCTTCTATGAATGTGATGCATAGTTTGGCAATTACACTTTACGAAGTTACCAATCAGTTAACCACCAGAAATAATTAAATATAACTTAAAAAATACTTTAATCTTAGGATAAAATGAAAGGAGTTTTATTAAATAATTTAGGATCACCAGATTCTACTGATTTAAAAGATGTAAAAACATATTTAGATGAGTTTTTAATGGATGGGCGCGTCATTGATATCCCTTATTGGAAACGATATATTTTAATTAAGGGAATCATTTTAAATTTTAGACCTAAAAAATCTGCAAAAGCCTACAAGAAAATTTGGTGGGATGAAGGCTCTCCACTAGTGGTAATTTCTGAACGTTTTACAGAGAAATTGAAAAAAAAGGTAGAAATACCTGTAGAGCTGGCAATGCGCTATGGTTCTATGAGTATGGAAAAAGGAATTAAAAACTTAGCAGATAAAGGGGTTACAGAAATTTTTTTAGCACCTTTATACCCACATTACGCGATGTCTTCTTATGAAACTGTGGTTACTAAAGCAGAAGAAATTTTAGCTGCAGATTATCCAAATATCACATTAGATACCTTGCCACCTTTTTATAAGGAGCCAGATTATATTAAAGCAATGAGTAATAATATTGCGCACCATTTAAAGGGTTTTGATTACGACCATATCTTGTTTTCATATCATGGGATTCCGGAACGTCATATCAAAAAATCTGACCCAACAAAAAGCCATTGTAAAATAGATGGTTCTTGCTGTGAACGCAACTCTGTAGCGCATTATACGTGTTATAGACACCAATGTTTTGAAACTACAAAAGCCATTGCCAAAGAACTAGAATTAAAAGAGGGCACTTGGAGTAATTCGTTTCAATCTCGATTGTTAAAAGATCCTTGGTTAAAACCTTATACGGACTTTGAACTAGAAAAATTCCCAGAGATGGGTAAGAAAAAACTGGCTGTAATTACACCTGCTTTTGTTTCTGATTGCTTAGAAACTTTAGAAGAAATTGCAATGGAAGGAGAAGAAGATTTCTTTAAAGCTGGCGGTACAGATTACAAACACATTCCGTGCCTTAATGACAGTGATGAATGGGTTGATGTAATGCGCAGTTACATTAAAGAATGGGAGCAATAGGCGTAATTTAAAAGATGTTAAATCTGATACAAACAATATGGATTTTTTATACATAAAAGCATTACATATCATTTTTGTGGTTACTTGGTTTGCTGGTTTGTTTTATATTATCCGTTTGTTTATTTACCATGTAGAAGCTGAAAAGAAAATGGCACCTGCCAAAGAAATTTTGCAAACGCAATACAAACTAATGAGCAAACGGTTATGGTATATTATTACCTGGCCGTCTGCAATATTAGCAAGTCTATTTGCTTTTTGGATGCTTTATGAAAGCCCGTATTACCTGTCTGAACCTTGGATGCATGTAAAATTAGCCTTTGTTTTGGCATTGTATTTTTATCACTACTCGTGCCATAGAATTTACAAACAGTTGCAAAATGATATCATTAAATATTCTGCATTTAAGCTTAGATTATGGAATGAAGTAGCTACCATTATTCTTTTTGCTATCGTATTTTTAGTAACTCTAAAAAGTGCCATCAATTGGGTTTGGGGAGTTGTGGGCATTTTACTTTTTGGTATTTTGTTGATGTTATTTATTCGCTTATATAAAAAAATAAGAGCGAAAAAGTCTTGGGATAAGGCCGAAAAAAAAGTTTTAGAAAAATCTGATCCGCCCAAAGAATAGCAATTATTGCGGCACATTATAAGTATTGTTTACAGTAACAAAATAAGATTGTTTCTTGTGTGTTCTTTAAAAAAAAGAACAGCAATAATATTAAATGAATTTTCTTAAAATATTATTGTTAAGAACTGTAATTTACAGTTTACTGTAAAATAAATACTCAGCATTACTGGTAAAACATTGTGAAGCAAAATGCAAATGATTACAATTTGCATTTTACTTAATTCACAAACTTCTCCTTTTCAAATATATTTTGTGTCAACTATTTTTTTAGGTTTTATAGTTATATAAATACGAACTTAAAAAATTGACCTAGTTTTTATGCTTTCTTATATTTTTGAAAATTAATACATATATAAATACAAAACAATAGGGTCTACGCCCTATTGTTTTGTGTTATTTTTTTTTGTATTCACTAGAAACAGCCTTCAGATATAAGGTGTTAATTAACAAAGTATTAAGTATTTTTTTACATATTTTAAAACACTCCAAAAATGCCGTCTGACATTAATTAAGGAAAACACACATTTTTAAAAAACGCATTTTTCACTATTTGTACTAAATAAAACACTTACTTCTTGAAAATTTTAAAAGCTTTCAGTAAATTTACGATATATGACCAAACCACTTAATATTCTAATTCTTGAGGATGAAGTTATAATTGCCAGAAGCCTTGAGCGAATTGTTACTCCGTTTGCAAACGTTAAAATTGCACATGACTACAACACAGCAGCAGCACATTTAGCAACCTTAAAGCCCTCTTTAGTTTTATTAGATATAAATCTTAGAGGTTCTGAAAAGACAGGAATAGATTTTGCCCGCGAATTTAAGGAAGCCTTTCAGTTCGAAATTATTTTTATTACTGCTTATTTTGATAACACTACTTTTTCTCTGGCTAGTGAATTAAACCCACTGAATTATATTGTGAAGCCCTTTAAAAAATCTCAAGTAGAAATTGCGGTACAACTTATTATTCATCAACTCGCAGAAAAGGAAAAAAAGGATTCCAATTTTAATGCGATAAAGCTAGAAGATCTTACAAAAGTAGAAAAACAAGTGCTAAAACTGATAAGCCTGGGACTTTCTTCAAAATTGATTGCTCTAGAACTTTTTAAATCATCTAAAACAGTGCTAAACCACAGAAGTAATATTATAAAAAAATTAGATATCCCTAATACAAACAACGCCTTACTTATTTGGTCTATTGAAAATAGAGCTAAAATCATATCCTATGTTTCCGATTAAAAAGTTTTGGCTGTTTACCTCTTTCTTTTTACTTATTCTTTTTTGCCCATTAATTATAAATGCGCAAAAATCGGATAATGCGCAAAAAATAATAGAAAATTGGCTGGCTAAGGAAAAGAAATACAAAAGAAATTTAAAGATAGCCACTGAAAATAAAAACAATGATTCCATTGCAAAACACCTACTTTACATTGGAATTCTAAATCTAGATAACAACTGTGAACTAAGCGACTACGAAAAAGGAAAAAAATATTTAAATCAGGCGCTACCAATAATTACAGCCGACCATTTACGTGCAAAATGCTACCAAGCCTTAGGAGATTATGGCAGATTTACATTAAAGAGAAACATTGCTATAAAAAATTATACTGCTGCCGAAACTATTTTTAAGGCCTTAAATGATGACTATAATGTTGCACAATGTATACACAGAAAAGCTGATGTTATGGGAGGCACAGTAAAATGGGAGACAATCATTGAATATTACGAAGAGGCTATTACATACTATAAAAAAGCTGGAGATAGCACTCGTGTAGCAGGTTGCACCTCTAATATTGGAGAGGATTATGTGCATCTAAATCAAAACAAGAAAGGCCTCTCCCAATTTTTAAAAGCCTATCAAATCAACCGAAATAATGAGAAAAATCTCTATTTAGAATCTCATGTTTTATGTGAAATTGGAAAAATTTATAAGGATAGTATTCATCTAAAACAAAGAGATACTTTTTTTATAAATGCTTTAGATCATTTTAAAAAAATAAGTAATCTTGACGGAGTAGCGTATTCCTCTTTATTGTTAGGAGATTTATATTTTCAAGAAAACAAAATTGATGAAGCAAAAAAACTTGGCCATGAAGGTCTTAAAATTGCCAAAAAATATGGTCATAAGCTAAAAATAATAAGAGGTTATGATCTTTTAACCAGAATTTATGAAAAAGAAAAAGACTACAAGAATGCTTTAATAAACTACAAAGACTATAAAAATTATAATGATAGTATTTCTAAAAAAGACATGTTAGAATTTATGTCTGAAATGGAAACTAAACATGAAGTGGAAAAGAAAAACACGGCGCTCATACAAACCGAAAAAGAAAAAAACACTGCAAAAAGTCAGCGGAATCTCATTGGTTTTTTTGTTTTAATACTAGCTATCCTTTTAATAATTTTATATATCTATCAAAGAAAACTAAAAAAAAGTAATACGCTTTTGGTAACTAAGAAAAAAGAAATTGAAAATATAAATCTAGACTTAGAAGAAACAATAAATTATAAAAATGTTTTACTAAAAGAGGTTCACCATAGAGTAAAAAACAACTTGCAGATTATTTGTAGCATTTTAGAAATGCAAATTGATGCAAGCGGAAGCTTAAATTTAAGAAATAAGCTACAAACTAGTATAGACCGTATTTTCTCCATGGCACTAGTGCACGAGCAATTGTATACTGATGATAGTAAAGAAACCATTGATGCCCATGCTTATTTTACTGACATTGTAGACGCTATTGTAAGCTCTCAGCAAAGTGTTGAAAAACCTATTGAAGTTCATATACACATGGATGAACTGCAATTAAACTTGGCTATAGCACTGCCTTTAGGGATGATTTTAAATGAACTTATTACCAATGCCTTTAAATATGCTTTTACTAAAATGGTAGCAGGGAAAATAGATATTTCATTACAATTAAATGGAGCACATTACACCCTTTTAATTAGTGATAACGGTTCTGGCATTGATACTAGTAAGGTTAGAAAAAATAGTATCGGCTTGCAATTAGCAGAAGATTTCACAACTCAAGTTAGGGGGGATTTATCCTTTTATGTAGACCAAGGAACACACTATAAAATAAAGTTTCCTGCCTTGTAAGGTACATTCTCATAATTCATTTTTGCATAATATGCAAAACTTTTAAGAAATACGCTTTATAAATCAAACAGGTTAATAATCAATAATAAAATTATCCATACCCTTATGACACTTTATGCTGTGTTAGTTTAAAATGTAACTACCAAGTTATTCTATTTTTTTAAAGTATTTTTAGGAATGAATTTTTTTAAAATAACCTGATTAAAAAGAGATTATGATTTTGTAATATTCTAACTAAACTTGTTTCACCCTTATTTTACTCATATTTTAGCTTTAAGAATCTTATAATACTTTATTTTAATACTGTTGTTTTTTGATATCAATAACCAAACAATATTAATAACTATAAATAGTAAGTAATATTAGATGTGATTTACTTTAGATTTGAGTTATGAATAAATTAATGCAAGATGGGAAATTCAATAGTGCAATATATTTTTAAAGATATTTCTTTTTCAAAAAAAGAAATAAATTTTATTGAAAGTAAATTGAAAAAACTAAAGTTAGAAAAAGGTACTACTATACTAAAAGCAGGTGATGAAGTAAATAGTCAATATTATGTTTACAATGGATGTTTAAGAACTTTCTTTATTGATAAATCTGGTAAAGAGCATACTTTACAGTTTGCCATTAATGATTGGTGGATAAGTGATTACACTGCTTTCTTCACAGTATCTGAAGCTAAGATGCATATTGAAACTATTCAAGAAGCAACTTTATATAAAATTTCCAAAAAAGGTATGGAAGAATTATTTGAAAAGATTCCACAATTAGAAACCTTTTTTAGAAAAAAAATGGAAAGAGCTTTTGCCAGCTTTCAAAATAGAATATTGGCAAGTTTAGCTCAATCGGCCAAAGAAAGATATGTTTCTTTTATAAGTACTTACCCAAATATTGAACAGACTGTAAAAAACTACCATATCGCTTCATATTTAGGAATTACTACAGAAAGTTTAAGTAGAATTAGAAAAGAAATATCTAATAATTGATTTATTACCATACATCAATTTTTAATCTTCAATTAGAGTATAATTTTGTTTCTTATAAAAACAAACATTCTTAAATTAAAAGAATAGTCATAATCTCTTTAGCTTTATTTTCAGTTTGTATTAAAAACAAATCAGAAACTAATGCCAATGAATATTAACAAAGAAAAAAGCAAAACAATGAAAAAAGTATTATTTGTATTAACAAGCCATGAAGATTTGGGAGACACGGGACTTAAAACCGGGTTTTGGATTGAAGAATTTGCAGCGCCTTATTACCTATTAAAAGATAAAGGTATTGAGATTACTTTGGCGTCTCCAAAAGGAGGTCAACCTCCAATTGACCCGAAAAGCAATGAACCAGATTTCCAAACTCCAGCAACAGTAAGATTTAATAAAGATAAACAAACGCAGGAGGTATTGTCTAAAACAATAAAGTTAGAAACTATAAATCAAGTAGATTATGATGCAATATTTTATCCAGGAGGACATGGCCCATTATGGGATTTAGCTGAGGATAAAAATTCAATTGCCTTAATAGAAGGTTTTTATAAAAATAACAAACCTGTTGCAGCTGTTTGTCACGCACCTGCTGTTTTTAAAAATACAAAAAATACAGATGGGACATTTTTAGTTAATGGAAAAAAAGTAACTGGATTTACCAATGGTGAAGAAGAAGCAGTACAACTAACTTCTATTGTTCCATTTTTAGTAGAAGATATGTTAAAAAATAATGGTGGTATTTACTCTAAAAAAGCAGATTGGAATCCCCATGCAGTTGAAGATGAATTATTAATAACTGGGCAAAATCCAGCATCTTCTGAATTGGTTGCTGAACTTTTATTAGGTAAGTTAAAGTAAAAATTATTTACAATAACATTTATAGGTAATAGCGACTTAAGTTTTTAATTAAAGTCGCTATTTTTTTTATTTATTGAATTATATGCTAAACAGCATTTAGTAATAATCAATAGGTTTGTAATCCACTTAAGTTAAATTAAAACTACAAATTCTATTCATAGTAAATTGTTATTTCTATTCTGAACTTTATGGTGGTAAAAATATTTTTCTAATAGAACAACCTTATTAAAGGTTATCTCATTTTATTCAAATTATCATCAACATCTATTTTTTTATATGATGATTTTATAGCTACCAAACTATATTTAAAGACATTGAAAATTCATGTGACTTCCCAAAAAAGAAACTTTTTGCTCTAATATTTTGTAGTTGATAACTTTTTCTATGAGTCATTGTGTGAAAATTATCATTAAAATTTAAAGTCAGGTTTAATTTTTTACACTAATTCTTACTGAAGATCGCATTTACTGCATACACTAATTCTCTTTGAAAAATACCCTCTTGACGTTTTGTGAGCTCCCATGCATTAAGACTAAAATAGGACGAATTCTTAATTTTAAATTGATGATTGGGATAGAAGTAAAATAAGGTGAAGTTTTTAGCGAAACTATTCTTAAATCATTAATGATATTATAATTTAAAATGATAGCATTACTAGAACTCTAAAACTTGTATTTAAACGGAATATTAAAATTGAGTGTAAGTACATATTCTTATTTAAAATTATTTGGTAACATAATACTTTACCTTAATATTAACTTGATTTATAGGTTTATTTAACATTTGGGGAAATTTAATATTCTAAGTTTGATTATTAATAATTAAAATAACATCATGAAGATAGAGCATTTAATTTTCACAATGCTAATTACATTATTTACAATTAATGGGCAAAATAATAAAGCCATAAAGTGGATAAATGAAAATTCAATTGAAATTGAAGACGCAAACCCTGATTCTGAACTTGTAATTTTTAAAAATAATACACCAAATAAATTCGCCAATGCAAAAATTTATGGGTTTGGTGAAGCCTCCCATAATACAAAAGAATTTTTTAATCTAAAGGCTAAATTCTTCAAATACCTGGTAAAAACTCAAGGCTTAAAAACTTTTATAATGGAAGAATCCTATCAAGCTGAGTCAGGAATAAATGAATGGTTAAATGGTGGAAAGGGAGATATTAAGACTATTGCAAAAAATTTTAATATCGGTTTTTGGTGTTCCGAAGAAATAGTTAATCTTTTGCAATGGATGAGAGATTATAATTTTAATAAACCCGAGGAAGAACGAATTCGTTTTTACGGAATGGATATTCAAACTGGAAAAAAAATCAATGAGCAAATAAGAAAGTATGTTAATGATAATACTATTAAAGTTGATGAAAACTTTTTAACTATTGTTGATAATTGTGCAAACAAGATTATAGATTTTAGTAAAAAAGACGATTGGTGGAAAATGCAAATACCAAAACTAAATGAATTAAAACAAAAAATAATAAATTCAAAAACAAATAATAAAGAGTATAAGTATATTCTAAGAAGTTTAGATTATCTAATAAGTTATACGCAGTTTGCTTCTTTAACTGGAGAGCAATATCCAAAAAGAACAAAATTCAGAGATTTTAAAATGTTTGAAAATGTTAAATGGATAGTAAATAATCAATCTAAAAACGAAAAAATTTTTATTTGGGCTCATAATGAACACATCAATAAAAAAGAAATGTACTATTATGGAAGTGGCATAACAAACTTAGGGCGTCATCTAAAAGACTTTTATAATAACCGTTATTATAGCATTGGATTTGACTTTGGAGCAGGAAAAATAGATGGCTTTGTGATAGATAAAAAAAAAGGAAATCATTGGAAAACCTACAACATAGAGAAACCATTTAAAAGAACATATGCTAAAACACTATCATGTGTTAAAAAAGATATTTACTTTATTGATTTACAAAAAGCAAATGAAAATGAGGTCACAAAATTTTTTAACACAAAACAAAAACAATTGCTGATAGCAGCAGGTGGATATAAGCCAAAATCAATACATAAAATTATGATGAATAAAATTTATTGTGAAACATATGATGGACTAATTTTTGTTAAAAATATTTCAACAGCCAATTATAATTTAAATGAATTATAAACTTATCCAGTTTACTAAAATCACAAATTTCTCACTTACATAAAGTTCTTTGCATTTATACTATTTCTGCTTTTTTTTAAGGAAATTTCTCATACCCAAAAACACATCCTACCACACAACAAAACATTAATAAATACAAAATCAAGCGTTAACCGATGAATATTAATAAATTAATTTTATTATTCGAAGTTGCAGCTTTCAATACTATTTTTGCTCAAAACAACAATTTAAAAGACAGTACTCAACGCGTAAAAATAAAAGTTCTAAATAAAGGTAGTCGTGGAAACAAGGTAACAGAAACAAAATCTATAAGATTAGAGCATGGAATAATAATTACCAATTAAGGTGAAATTTAAATTAATAGATAAAAATACTTCATCTTCGTAGCAGGTTTCAAAGCCTTTTTTGTTGACGTAACTTGATAAAGTACTTTTAATTTTGTACTTTTAAGACATCATATGAGACTATTATCATCTCTTTTCTTATTAATCTTGTTTTCTTGTTCAAAAAGTTATGATACAATTGAGCATCCAGAATTTGGAGAGCAAGATATTGTAACAGATGCAAGTGGAGTGAAATACCCTGGCTTGGAACCACCGGCATATCAGTATTGTGGTCCAGGTTGGGGAGCAAAAATGTGTCGATTTTTAAATAAATATGATGGGACAGTATGGACAGATTCAGAAAATTATTATAGTGATTTTTCTGATATAAAGTTTCAAAAATTCACAGCCGATAGACATTTTATATCCTTCTTTAATATAAAACCTGTTATCTCATATTGTAAAGGATGGCAATTAGGTGAAACAACTTATAATGGAATAAAATGGAATGTAGAAATCAAAAGAGACGAAATGGATGTTTTTGCGTTTGATTATGATTTTTATGGTTCTAGTAACTAAATTGAATATTCTATAACCTATAAATTTGAAGTTGTTGATGGTTTGCTCCATTTTTCAACCACTGAAGGCGATGGTCAAACAGTTATTTTCAGTCCTTCTGAAAAAACATATTCGGAAGATTTTCTTCAAACAGACGAAATAATTAAATTAGAAGGATGTCTTTTCAACTAATTTGAATCGATGTATTTATTTTGTAATTTTTTCCACATTACGCAACAAATAATGCAGCCATTTATTTAGGATTAGGTACAATTAAATCTAACGATCTCAATTATAGTTTCCTTGTAAATCATCACAAGATAATTCTGCCTAGAATTCGGACTTTATTCCATACTTGTATTTTTGTTTAGCACTGAACCAAAATTAATTATAGGTGTTATTATGTTTTCATTATTTTCATTTTTTTTAATTCAGTAACTGCAAATTTTATTTATATTTTAAACGAGCTTTAGTTTTGTTCAGATTATTTTCCGTTTTTTTTTTAACTAAAAACCTAAATTAGATTAATAAAACCTCAATTTATTAGACGATTCGTATATATTTAATAACAATTCTATTTTGACTCAAAATTCAAAAGATATAAATTCAAATGTATTTATATCAAACGGAGAATTAGAAAAAAAGACTTGATTGCGCAAGTAAAAGGATTTGTTTCTAAAGTAAACCATTTTAACAACAAAAAATTATTACTAGAGCATTTGACTGAAGAAGCAGCTGATCACGGAAAAGCTTTCCCTATGACTATTGTAAAAAGCATGAATTGTTGTAAACAAACTGATAGTTGTAAACTTACATTCTGGAATGCCTACTTTTATAGTTACAGTTAAAACAGCTCATAAATGAATATATTTGAATTATGAGTAAAACAAAAAGATACGACAAGGACTTTAAAATTATGTTAGTTGAGTTAATGCTCTCAGGTCAAAGAGCAGAGGATCTAGGTAAAGAGTATGGTGTTCATCCAGCTAGTATTCGTAGTTGGAAACGAACCTATTTATCTAATCGAGAATCCTTTACTGGATCAGGAACACCAAGCTTAACTCCAGAACAGAAAGAGATTAAAGCTTTAAAGAAGCAACTTAGGAATGCAGAGATAGAAAGAGATATCTTAAAAAAGGCGGTGAGCATCTTCTCCAAGAGCGACAATTAAAATATAGGTTTATTAGTGATAATACAACCCAATATTCTGTTGAGAAGATGTGTAATATTTTAAAGATTAGTAGAAATTCCTATTATCAATGGCAACGAAATAGCAATCATATAAAGAGAAGTAAAACGACAATTCTTACATCAAAAATCATTCAAATTTGGCAAGAAAATCGCAAAGTTTATGGAAGTTATAAAATAACGAAAATGTTAGCTAGACAGGGATATAATTATCATCCTTCCTATATTTCAAGGCTTATGCGGCAAATGGGAATAAAGAGTCAGGCCAAAAGAAAGTATGTGACTACAACCGATTCTAATCATGATTATAAGATCAGTCCTAATCTATTGAACAGGAATTTTAATGTAACGGAATTAGGTAAGGTTTGGGTTTCTGATATTACCTACATTCGATGTAAGGATAAATGGGTTTATTTAACCACGATGCTAGATTTAGCGGACAGAAAAATTGTTGGATGGGCTCTAAGTGAAGATATGACTGTAGAAAACACAGTATACAAAG
>ENA-OSET01000618-OSET01000618.1-sediment-metagenome-genome-assembly--contig:-NODE-618-length-39465-cov-12.176170_pt1 | contig 39465 bp, 32 predicted proteins | sample MGYA00237882_ERZ534229 | MGnify/ENA primary metagenome ERZ534229 (study PRJEB26408, sample SAMN06266212) | sediment metagenome | isolation source: Hudson Canyon methane seep mesocosm | place... | reverse complement strand
ATAAGCATTACGATGATATTTAAACAACAACAAAATGAACATGAGTTTTTGCCGGCAGCACTAGAAATTCAACAAACACCGCCCTCACCTTTAGGAAGGTTGATTACATGGGTAATCATGTTATTTCTTGTACTGGCATTTTTATGGGCAATGATTGGCAAGGTGGATATTGTCGTGACCGCGCCAGGTAAAATTATTACGAGTGGTCATACGAAAGTTATTCAGCCCTTAAATACGGGGATTATTGAAAAAATTCATGTTATTGAGGGACAATCTGTTGGGCAAGGTGATGTGCTGGTTGAGCTAAAGCTGGATAGTATACGTGCTGATGAACAGCGAATTGATGGTGAACTTGCCACATTACATCAAGATAAAATAAGGTTGGAGACTATACTGGTTTGGATAAAAAACAACCAATCTGATTTAGGTATTATCCCTGAGGAACTAGACTCCTTGCAGCAGCAACTAATGTACTCCGAATGGCAAGAGCATCAGTCTAAGCTTCTAACATTGCATCATGAGCAAGATAAGCATACGGCTGAGCGGAACAGTATTGATCAGCAAGTAAAAAAATATGACGTTATTTTACCTATTTTAACTGCACGAGCAGAGAAACTTGAAATGCTCAGCAAAAAGCAATATTTACAAGAAGATCGATATCTTGAAGTAGAGCAGCAACGTCTGACGGCATATCATGATCATAAAGCGAGTCAACAGCGTACTGAAGAACTCAGCTCGGCCATTGCAGAGGTGGATGCACAAATTGAGCAAGCAAAAAAAGCGTTTAATAGCCAAACGTTAACTGCACTACAGCAGGCAACTCGTCAGTATGAATCGTTGAGTAAAGAAAAACTAAAAGTGATTGCAACTCGCCAAGCACAAACGCTTAAAGCACCCGTATCTGGCGTTGTTCAACAATTAGTGCTCCATACCGAAGGTGGCGTTGTGACACCTGCACAAAAATTGATGGTTATTGTTCCCGATCAAGACCGTTTAGAAGTCGAAGCAATGGTGGCTAATTTGGATATTGGTTTTGTTAAAGAAGGGCATGAAGTAGAAATTAAGGTGGATGCTTTTTCATTTACTAAATATGGCATCATTGAAGGGGATCTTAGAACCCTATCTAATGATGCGATTGCTGACGAACAATTAGGATTAATTTATAAAGCTCAGGTGAATATGAAAAAGATGACAATTCAGGTTGAAAACAAAAGAGTAAAGCTGAGTCCAGGCATGACGGTATCTGTTGAAATAAAAACTGGAAAACGCCGCCTGATTGAATATTTCCTATCGCCATTACTCAAATATAAGCATGAAAGTATTCGTGAACGATAATAAGAAACTTGTTTACTAAGATTACTTGTAAAGAGGATGTTAACGCTTGAAATAGAAAGGGAATGAGTCTATTCTTCATGCAATAGTGTGTGTTGACATCAACGTGAAGGTGTAACTCCCACAGTAACGATAGAGTGATAAGGCATAAGGGCCTTTGATGGCTGCTCTTATTAGGGATTTTTGTTATGGCGCTAAAACGACGAAGTTTTATTAAAACCGCAGTTGCTGCAAGTTCATTAGCAGCCTTTCCTCATGTTAGCTTGGCTGCGAGGAAACCCCATTCTCGTCAGCGAGTAGTTGTTATTGGTGGCGGTTTTGCCGGCGCTACTGCTGCAAAGTATATTAGTATGTGGTCGCCAGATACTGAAGTGGTGATGATTGAGCGCAATGCTCAGTTTGTATCTTGTCCTCAGAGCAATTTAGTTTTAGCTGGTAGTAGAACACTGCAGCAGTTGACCCATGATTATAATGGTTTGGCTGATACATATGATGTGAAAACGGTGCAAGCTGAGGTCGTTAATATTGATACGGACAAGCAGAGTATTACATTACATGATGGTGTGGTGCTTACTTATCATCGATTAGTGATTGCGCCAGGTGTCGATTTTATTTATGACGATTTACCACAGTTAGCTAATTTTGAGGTTCAGAGCCGTATTCCACATGCATGGAAGGCGGGGCCACAAACTGAACTATTAAAGCAGCAGGTTCATGGCATGAGAAAAGGGGGCACAGTGGTTATGTCCGTGCCTGCTACGCCATTTCGTTGTCCTCCTGGCCCTTATGAACGAGCATGCCAAATCGCCTTTTATTTGAAACAGCATAATCCATCAGCAAAATTACTTATTTTAGATGCGAATGCTGATGTTGCATCGAAGAAAGCATTGTTTAAATCAGCATGGGAGGAGCATTATTCGGGTCTCATTGAATATGTTTCAAATAGCACAATAGAAAGTATTGATACAAAGACGCTCGCGGTAGAGACGGAATTTGATAACTTTTCGGCCGATGTGCTGAATGTTATCCCTCCTCAAAAGGCCGGAAAGGTTGCCGAGATGGCGGGTGTTATTAATGTTGAGAAACGATGGTGTTTGGTCGATTTTTTGACTTACGAATCAACAGAAAAGAAAAATGTACATGTGATTGGTGATGCGGTTCATGCAAAATTACCAAAATCTGGACATATGGCTAATGCTCAGGCCAAGGTGTGTGCTGCAGCGATTGCATCATTATTGGCAGATCAAGAACCTGAGCAGGAGCCCGTATTTAGTAATACTTGTTATAGTTTTGTTACTGATACACACGCGGGCCATGTGGCAGCTGTATATCGGTATAATGCAGAGCAAAAACAAATGGTGCCGATGCCTGGTGGTGGTGTTTCTACTCAAGCTACACGGCTTGAAGGCGCCTATGCCGATGCGTGGGCAAAAAATATTTGGGCGGATATGCTGAAGTGATAATGACGGTGTTAGGGAGAAGTATGAATGGAATTTGATGGTCAAACTGAGTTAGCGTATCAACTTCCTGAGTTTGAGAAAGAGCTTACTTCACAAATCCCTGTTAGTCCAAGCGAACTAGAAATCTGGTTATCAGAGCTTCCGCTTCTTAATATTCAGCGCTTGGCTTATCAGTTACCTAAGTATGTTCAAGAAATTAATCGTATAAAGCTCTCTGATAAGAATAGGTTAGAGATGCTTGAGCAATTACGGCCTATTGTTGCACATGTCTCTGGCGCATTAACAAAGCAGTTTCGGGGGGGGAACCTGAGTCTGTCGATAGAGTCACAAGAAATTCAGTGGTTATTGAATATATTAATATCGGAAATGGCGATAGGATATAAACGCTTATTATTTAATGTGGCAGACAAAAATCCTAACTGGTTTAATCGGAATAAATATACTTTATTAGCTGAGCGGGCGGCTCATTATTTAGGCGCTAGAATTTGTTTATCTTACCTATTGTCAACTACCGTTCCCACTCATGTATGGTTTGAGCTCAATTCGACGTATTCATATGCCCGAAAGTTGAAGCTTAATACGCGTACTGTAAGAGATGAGTTTGCTTATGAGGGTATGAATAAGGGAAATATAGACACGATTTATAACCGTGTTCTATTGCTTACATTGGTGTCGCCATATAGCTTACGAAGTGCTGAATTAGAGCAAGTTTATTATGGACTATTACCGTGGTTGGATGGTATTAAACTGCTTGCCGTTTCTGGCACAATGAAAAATGTTCATATACTGAATTTGAAACAAGATCGTGGGCCTGAATATCAAAGTGTAGCACTCCACGGTGATGATAAATATAGTATTGATTGCACTGAGTTAGTTAAAAAATTAGATACTTGGATTTATACGGGGAATGCCCCTGATTCATCATTAAATAAAGGTATGTCGAGAAAGTTATTAGTAGAAGTGAGAACCAAACTTAATAGCATTGAGCAACGTACTGATGAGCGATTTTATAATCAAGGCGAACAAGTAGATGTGGTTATAGGTTTACAAGATATTGATTTGTTTTTGAACCATATTAATTCACTAGTGAATGATAAGCAGTCTCCGATTCTCCCCGTTGAAGTGGATGAACCTGAAATTACGGATGATGAGGAAGAAATTTTTTGGGGTGATACAAACCTTGAAGCAAACCGAAATGCGCTTCGTATACATACCGAACAAAATTATTTAGCAAAAAAACACGTCCATCCAGTTGTTCATGATGAGAAAAGTCAAGAAGTCAGGCAGCATGTGTTTGATGTTGAAAATGAGAGCGAACGTGGAGCGTGTTTAAGTTGTAGTTACCTGCATGGCTCGGGGCTCTATATTGGTGAGCTTATGTTTATAGGGGGCTTTGATCCTCAAACATGGACATTAGGCATTATTCGTTGGATGACTGTAAAAGGCAAAAAGCTAGAAATAGGCTTATATTTATTATCGTCACAAGTCGATCAAGTTATTGTAAAAAGGGTTGATTCGGAAGGGGATATCGCGATTAATGCCTTGTGGTTAGCTGCGGGGGAGCATGGGGACACTATTTTACTTCCAAGTGCTGAGTTTTCTACTGGAGATGAGTTACACCTTGACCATAAAGGCGATGAGACTGATGTGGTACTCGGCAGAGTTGTTTGGAATAGTGAAGGTTTCTCGCAATTTTGTATGACGGTGAAAGAAGCTGAAGAAGATGATTTGGCGGATGATGAAGACTTCTTGATTCCAACGTGGGCAAAATAACCAGATCTGTTATGATCTCCTTCCTGAGGTATCGTTTAGTTTAATTGCTGAGTGATTCGCTAACTATAAATTGATAAAACACAGAGGTTGTAATGAGTGATTTTTTGCCAGGACTAGAAGGCGTTGCTGCAACAAAGTCTGCCATATCGTTTATCGATGGCGAGAAGGGATTACTATCATACCGTGGGTATTCATTAGAAACCCTAGCTGAAAATAGTAGCTTTGAAGAAACAACATTATTATTACTTCGTGGTGAGCTTCCTACTGCGACAGAGCTAGCTGAGTTTACAACGCAGTTACGTGGTCAATACCGTATCAAATATCATATCCGTGAAATGATGCGTCATTTCCCTGCAACTGGCCATCCGATGGATATGTTGCAAACGGCTGTATCAAGTTTAGGTATGTTCTATCCCGGTAATGAGTGTCTTACAAGCAACGATGCGTGTGAAGATTTAAATTACGTACGTAATATGACGGTAAATATTATTGCATCAATGGCTCCACTCGTCGCAATGTGGGAGCATATGCGTCAGGGTTATGATCCAATTGAGCCGCGCGAAGATTTATCAGTAGCTGAAAATCTTTTGTATATGTTTACGGGTAAAGAACCTGATCCATTAATGGCTAAAATTATGGATGTATGTTTAATTCTTCATGCTGAACATACATTAAATGCATCTACATTTTCTGCTTTAGTATCTGGTTCAACACTAGCCACACCATACAGTGTTATTTCTGGTGCGATTGGTACTTTGTCCGGTCCACTACATGGCGGTGCAAACTCACGTGTAGTTGATATGTTGAAAGAGATTGGTAGTGCCGATAATGCTGAAAAATGGATTGATAATGCGCTGGCTAATAAAGAAGTCATTTGGGGCATGGGTCATCGTGAATATAAAGTGAAAGATCCACGTGCAACAATTTTACATAAATTGGTTGCAGAGTTGATTGAAGATCGTGGGAGTAGCTTAGATTCTACATTTGAAACGGCAATGCGCGTTGAAGAAATTTGTGCTGATAGACTTGGCCATAAAGGTGTTTACCCGAATGTTGATTTCTACTCTGGTATTTTATATGCGGAAATGGGTATTCCAGCTGATCAATTTACGGCATTATTTGCTGTTGCTCGTTCTGCGGGCTGGTTAGCACATTGGCGTGAACAGATTTCTAATAATCGTATTTACCGACCTACACAAATATATACGGGTAGTGAAGAACGAGATTACGTTGCTGTTGCTGATCGCTCTTAGCTTTAACTAATTATCGTCTTACTGGCTTCCCCTTGTTGTTCTCGAACTAATCGAGGCACAAGGTAGCCAGGTAGCGTGGTCCTTAACTGGGCAATTAACTCAATTCCGTCTTGTTCTGATATATCAAAGTGGCTTGCTCCTGCAACAGGATCAAGTAAGTGAAGATAATAGGGGTGAACATGAAGATCACTCAAACGTTCACTTAAATCAGAGAGTGTTTCCACACTGTCATTAACACCTTTCAATAAGACTGCCTGATTCAATAGTTGGCAGTTCACATCACGTAATTTACTCATCGCCTGTTCTACTTCACTATCAATTTCATTAGCATGGTTAGCATGTACCACCATGATGACTTGAAGTGATGTGTGTTGAATCCAGTTTAATAAATGTTGATCGATACGTTCCGGTAAAACAATGGGTAAACGGGTATGAACTCGTAAGCGTTTTAGGTGTGGGATTTGTTCTAAATCACTCACCATAGAAGCAAGTTTAGAATCACTTAAAACAAGTGGATCACCACCACTCAATATAACTTCATTAATACTTGTGTCATTACGTAATGTTGTGAGTGTTTGCCCCCACTGACTTGCTAATGGATTACTATCTGCATAAGGAAAGTGACGACGGAAACAATAGCGGCAATGAATAGCACAAGCACCGGTGGTGACTAATAGTGCTCGGCCATGATATTTCTGTAGTAGTCCTGGTGCTGTGACAGCGAAGTGATCACCAACAGGATCTGTCACAAAATTATCGACTTGCAGGCTTTCATCAATCAGTGGGAAAACCTGACGTAGAAGCGGATCATTCTCATCGCCAAAACGCATTTTATTGATATAGTTTTGGGGGACACGTAGTGGAAACGTTTTGAGCACATCATCATCAACTGAAGTGAGTTTATCGGTTAACCCCAACTGTTTTAAAAGGTCTACTGGATCTTTAATGACATTAGCCAAAGCAATTTGCCATGCTTGTTTTGTGTCGACTAGTTGAGTTTGCGGTATCATAGAGTATTAGGCATATTAATTAGACGTTGATCGTCTCTCAAAGAGGTTCCCATGGCAAGTGTTAGTACAAATCAATTTAAACAAGGACTTAAATTTATCTTAGATGGTGATCCTTGTAACATCCTCGAAAATGAATTAGTAAAGCCAGGCAAAGGCCAAGCATTTAACCGCGTAAAATTCCGTAACTTAAAAACAGGTCGTGTTAACGAGCGTACTTTTAAATCAGGTGATAGTGTTGAAAGCGCTGATGTGATGGAAGTTGAATTAGAATATTCATACACTGATGGCGAGTTTTGGTACTTCATGGATGCGGAAACATTTGAGCAACATGCTGCTGATGCTACTGCGATTGAAGATTGCAAAAAATGGCTAAAAGAACAGTATGTTTACACCGTAACACAGTGGAATGGCTCACCTTTATTGGTAACAGCGCCTAACTTTGTTAATTTAGAAGTGAAAGATACTGATCCTGGTTTAAAAGGTGATACAGCAGGAACAGGTGGTAAGCCAGCAACATTAGAAACAGGTGCGGTTGTACGTGTACCTTTATTTATGAACATTGGTGACTTACTACGTATTGATACACGTTCTGGTGAGTATGTAGAACGCGCTAAAAAATAATGACCTATTTTTAGTCGTCATTCTCGCGTATGCGGGAATCCAACGATAGTGGATCTCTAAACAATCCATGGAGCCTTGCATACACATGCGGGGATGACGGAGAAGATAAGAATGAAGTTAGATGGAAAAAATTGGCAGCCAACAGCTGATATAGATACATTAAAACGACGGGCTCAGTATTTAGCTGATGTCCGTCTTTTTTTTGCTGAGCGGGATGTATGGGAGGTGGAAACACCAATATTGTCACAAGCAGCGCCTACAGCGCCTTATTTGGATAGTTTTACAACAAATTACCGCCCGATAGGCTCAGAATCTAAACAAACATATTATTTACACACATCACCTGAGTTTGCTATGAAGCGGCTGCTTGCAGCTGGTTCGGGCTCGATCTATCAGATGGCACGCGTATTTCGAAACGGCGAGCAAAGTAAAAAGCATTCCCCCGAATTCACTATGCTGGAATGGTATCGAACTGATCTGACATTGCATCAACTTATTGATGAAGTGAATGCACTTATGCAAGATGTCTTTCAATTGGAGCCGATTATTCGTTTGAGTTATCGCAGCGTCTTTGAGTTTTTCTTTAAACTGAATGTTTTGACCTGCTCTGATGATGACATAAAACACTGTGCATTAGAGCGCATAAACTCATTGCCTGATGATTTTGACACCGATAGGGATGGCTGGTTAGAACTATTGATGAGCTATGCCGTAGAGCCAAGACTAGCGGCTTTAAACTGTCCACTTTTTATCTATGATTTTCCAGCCTCACAATCTCAACTGGCCAAAATAAAACAAGATAGCTCTGGCAATAAAGTCGCTGATCGCTTTGAACTTTATATCGATGGCCTAGAGTTAGCCAATGGTTATAACGAACTATTAGATGCTGATGAACTTTGCCAACGGTTTGAGCATGATAAGCAACAACGTAAAGAGCAAGGCAAAGCTGAAATTCAAATAGACGAGAATTTACTTGCTGCAATGAAATCAGGTTTACCTGAATGTTCAGGTGTGGCTATAGGTCTAGATAGGTTAATAATGTTGGTGATGGATAAACAGGAAATAGCGCAGGTGCAAAGTTTTAGTTTTGAAAAAGCCAAAGAGAATATGATATAGTTAGCACATATTATGTGTACACAGGATATGTGCTGATGAATATTACACTTTCGGTTAATGAAAAAACAGTGATTGAAGCACGGAAAGTTGCTGCTTCAATGGGTAAAAGCTTAAACCAAGTCATTCGTGAAGATTTGGAACGCCTTACTCGCAAGCAAACTCGCAATGATGATTTGGATGAGTTTAAAGCTTTAGCAGGTCAGGGTAACTCTAAAGGATGGAAGTTCAATCGAGATGAGTTGCATGAAAGAACGTAGTTTCTTTGACACCAATATTCTGGTTTATAGTGATGATAGTGCCTTTCCTGAAAAACAAAGCATTGCCACACAGTTGTTAGAAGAAGCTTGGAATGGTGGTAACGCTGTTCTTTCGACTCAGGTTTTGCAAGAATACTTTGTAGCGAGCACACGAAAGTTAGGCGTGAATGTTGAAACTGCCCAGCGTAAGATAGAATTGTTGGCACATTTAGATATTGTCAGTATTGAACATGGTGATATCGTACAGGCTATTGATATACATCGCCTCCATAACTTTTCATTCTGGGGCTCACTTATAATCAGAATGGCACAAAAAACAAGTTGCACGGTATTATATTCAGAAGATATGCAGCATGACCAACTAATTGGTAATGTTCGGGTTGTTAATCCGTTTAGGTGAGCAGTTTTTTATAAAACTCGTCGCCCATCATTATGGAGTTGGTTGAATGTTACAAAGAGCAGGGTGTTTGTGGGATATCTAGGACATCACACAACTCGATAGCTATGTCGACTATATCTTGAATAGCTTTACTTTGGATAAGGTAGGGGCAAGCTGAAATGATGCCAATGACTTTTGTTTTTTTAATAATGGTTTTTAATTCAGGCTAACTATTGAGGAATGTTACACCTTCCATTAAAGCGACCACTCTGAGTATTTCAGCTTCTTTCTCGTAAGGTGTGTTGCCATCAATGTGTGGGATGACATTATTAGCCTTTAATTCACGATATATATTGAAAAATTGTTGATACTTATTTTTATCCATAATAACCCTATGAGGTAAAATATTTATTCCATTAGTCCTGGCAACCACAAAGCAACTTCTGGAAAGCTAATCAAAATGGCTAACACTACAACTTGAATAATAATGAATGGAATTACACCACGATAGATTGTTGTCAATTCAAGACTTGGTGCACTGGCTTTTAGATAAAACAGTGAAAAACCAAATGGAGGTGTTAGGAATGAGGTTTGCAAGTTGAGCGCAATCAATAAGGCAAACCACAAAGGATCAAGCCCTAGGTGAATCGCGACGGGAGCGATGATTGGTACTACGATAAAACAGATTTCAATAAAGTCTAAGAAGAAGCCTAAAACAAAGATCAGTAACATGCTGATGATGAGGAAGCTCCATTTACCACCAGGGAGCGAGTTGAAAATATCAAAGATTAAATTATCCCCCCCCATACCGACAAAGACTAAGCCAAAGGCTGTTGCACCAATCAGGATGAGAAAGACCATGCTTGTTAAGCGGGTCGTTTGCTGTAGTGCTTGCTGTAGATTTATTAGGTTTAATTTACCGTGAATTAGGGCGAGCAACATGGCACCTAAAGCGCCTACTGCAGCAGACTCTGTCGGTGATGCGATACCAAAAAATATAGATCCCAATACTGCTAATACTAGTGCTAAAGGTGGCAACAGGCTTTTAAGCACTTTAAGCCCTAAATGACTATCGTTGGGTTCTTTCTTTATTGCTGGGGCCAGTTCAGGATGACGCCATGCAATAAAGCCAATATACGCCATGTAAGAGAGTACTAGCATCATGCCTGGAACTGCAGCAGCGATAAACAGTTGTCCAACGGGAACACCAATAACATCACCTAATAGGATAAGAATGATACTGGGTGGAATGATTTGTCCGAGAGTACCTGATGCAGCAATCGTACCACTGGCGAGTGTTGGGGCGTAACCATGTTTTATCATGGCGGGTAGGGCTATGACAGCCATAGTAACAACGGATGCGCCTACAACGCCTGTGGTAGCGGCGAGTAATGCGCCAACGGCCACAACTGAGATGGCTAATCCACCACGAACTCGCCCAAATAAACGCCCCATGGTTTCGAGAAGTTCTTCTGCAATGCCTGACTTTTCTAGTATTACACCCATAAAGACAAATAGGGGAACGGCCAGTAGGGTGAAGTTGGTCATAATGCCCCAAACTCGAAGGGGCAATAAATTAAAGAAGTCGACACCAAGGAAAATACTACCAAAGCCTAATGCAACCGCCCCTAAGGTGAAGGCAACGGGAAAGCCTGCCAGTAATAAAACAAACAAGGCAGCAAACATGATGAGAGCCCAAACGTCCATTATTTGGTCTCCTTCATAACGTTAAGTGTCAGTATGCTTTTCAATACGCCTGCAATACCTTGCAAAATAAGAAGACCAAAGGCGAGTAATAAACTACCTTTAAGGATGAACCGATAGGGCAGGCCACCTGGATCGGGGGAGCCTTCATTGTAATAAAAGGCATTTTCAACAAAGGGCCAAGCAGTGATTAACATCAGAATGCAAAACGGAAGCAGCAGGAATAATGTACCGAAGATATTGATTAATGCACGGTGTCGATCTGTTAAAAATCGACTTTGATAGAGAATATCAACGCGGACATGTTCATCATATTTAAGGGTATAAGCAGAACCAAGAAGAAAGATTAAGGCAAATAAATGCCACTCTAATTCTTGCAGGGCCACTGAACCTTGTTGAAAAAGGTATCGCATGGCAACGTCGTAACAAATTAATAACACCATTGCTAACACAAGCCATGAGGCTGTACGACCTACCCATTCGGTAATGGATTCTATAGTTGAAATAAGAGATTTCATTGTTTATCTATTTGTTGGGAATGGAATGAATTGATGAGGCAACATTGAAGCCTTTTTTTCAATAAAGATAATTTTCATAACAGGATAATAGAACAAATTTGCCGAGAAATATATTTTGAATTGAATAGAGATATCCCCTTAAAATATTTCATGGTACAGTTTGTTCTATAATTTATTGATATAGCAACTCTATAAGGTGGATGTAATGGCTGAGCATAGTCAAGAACAAGTGAAGCAGAATCTTCAAGATACTAACCAATGGATCCGTATTCTTTATATGGTGCTATTTTGGGTTATCTTATACTTTTCTATGATGGTGGTTGGGGCTTTAATTTTTATTCAGGTCTTATTTGCACTTATTACAGGATCAGATAATAAAAATTTGCGTAATTTCTCTGCAGATCTAGTGAAATATATTAATCAGATGCTTTCATTTCTTACCTATAACGAAGATCGCAAACCTTTCCCATTCGCAGCATGGGGAGAATTAGAAGAACAGCCACCAATTGAAACTGACGTTGTGGATGAGGCTGACGAACATGAAGCTATTGTGGATGTTGAAACAGAAGATGATAAGTCATCGACGTAGATTGTTATGATTATTGTAATTTCACCTGCTAAAACACTGGATTTTGACACTGCTCCGGTAACAAAGAACCATAGCCAACCACGGTTTTTAGCTCAGTCAGAACAGCTTATTACTGATTTGAAAAAGTTATCAGCGACAGATATCTCTTCATTAATGAAGTTGAGTGATAAGCTGGCAGGCCTTAATATGGCGCGCTTTCAGACATGGTCAGCTCCCTTTAATTTAGATAATGCTAAACAAGCTGTCCTCGCATTTAAGGGCGATGTTTATACCGGCTTAGATGCTGAAACATTAGATGCTGCTGGTTTTGAATTTATGCAGCAACATTTACGAATCTTGTCTGGTTTATATGGTGTGCTCAAACCTTTAGATTTAATGCAAGCCTATCGCTTAGAAATGGGCACTAAGTTTGCCAATGTAAAAGGTAAAGACTTGTATAAGTTTTGGGGAAGTGAGTTACGTGAATCAATTGAATCAGAGCTAAATAATAGCGTTTTAATTAACTTAGCATCGAATGAATATTATAAAGCTATAGAGGCTAAAAAAATAAATGCACGAATTATTACGCCAGTATTTAAAGACTGGAAGAATGGACAGTATAAAATAATTAGCTTTTATGCTAAAAAAGCACGCGGATTAATGACTCGTTATATTATCGATCAACGTATTTATGAATGTGAACAAATTCAACAGTTTGACGTTGATGGATATCGTTTCAGCCCTGAAATGTCAGAAGGTGATGAATGGGTGTTTATACGAGCTTCAGATTAATTTTATAAATTAGATTAAAGGTTTTAAATAATGGGCCGATAACATGTGAGTACAGTAATTTCGTTCTTAATGTACTCATTTATGGATATACACAATGGCTAAGGATAGAATTTGTGGCATTAGTAATTAATACCAATATTTCGGCAATCAAGATTCAAAGTGATTTAGATCATTCTAATGATACGATCGCCACGTCATTGCAGAGATTATCTACAGGACTTCGTATTAATAGTGCAAAGGATGATGCCGCAGGTCTTGCGATATCTGAACGTTTTACCTCGCAAATTAATGGCCTCAAAGTCGCTGCCCGAAATACGAATGATGGTATTTCTTTAACGCAAACAGCAGAGTCTGCTCTAGGAACAATTTCTGATTCACTGCAACGCATCAGAGAGTTAGCAATTCAATCTATAAATGCCACAAATAGTAGCTCTGATCGTCAGGCATTAAATGCTGAAGTACAGCAGCTTAAAGAAGCAATAAACCACACTGCTACCACCACTCAGTTTAATGATATTGCCTTATTAGACGGCAGTTTTGTCAATCAAGATTTTCAAGTGGGAAGCAATGTAGGGGATGTGCTTACACTGCTCGGTATCGATAGTGCCCATAGTTCTAGATTAGCTGAGACGTCAACAGCGAGTCATAGCCCGCCTTCTAATATCAGTGAAAACTTTGGTTTTCTCCTATGGATTGATTTGGCTTTTAATGGCACAGTAACCGTCCCAAAGGGAAAGTATCAAATTGAAGATGAGCTAGGAAACCGTATTGATATAGGTGAAATAGTCCTAGATACTGAGGCACTAACGAATGGTGAAATAAGTTTCTCTGAATATGCAAGTGAAGCAGTTAATCAGATATCTAATCAAACAGGCGTTTATGCCACAGTGATCGATGGTGGATTTTCAATTAAACTGGACTCCACACATGATATAAAGCTTTATCGCTCATTTGGTACATTGTCACTGATTGATAGTCCTGCCGTTGTGACTGATGGGTTTTCCTCATTAGATATATCAACAGTATTTGGTAGTGTTGTAGCACTAGACTCGATAGATCTTGCCTTAGATGAGATAAATTCTGCCCGAGCAACAATGGGGGCATTACAATCTCGGTTTGAAAGTGTGGCAAACAATCTAGGTGCGAGCGAAGAGCGATTAACAGAAGCAAGAAGCCGTATTCGAGATACCGACTTTGCTTTTGAAACTGCTGCACTTGTCCGAGGCCAAATATTACAGCAGGCTGCTGTGTCAATGTTGGCTCAAGCAACTGTTTTTCCGGAAAATGTATTAAGTCTACTTCAAAACTTTTAAGCGTTATTCCGTTGCTGGATTAGGTGCCAGAGAGAAGGCACATTAGAACGCATTTCAGATAAATAGCATGTAATAGCTATTTCTTCAGTTGCAGCTAAAAGACAGATAATGGTGGCACACTGAAACGGCCATGCAATATCAAATATAAATAGTATAAAGAATGCCAGCCCTATTGTTACCACGGCTACTTTGACAAGCCATGTGTGATAACGCGTGAACGCATGAAATTTAATAAGCCCAACAAGTACAGGGGCTGCGAAGCTGATGATGGCTAAAATAATAACTGTTTTTTCACGTTGAACAATCTCTGGCCATAGCCACCAAATTGATATGGCCATAATGGTGTAAATAACGAGATCACCGCTGCTATCTAACAATGCCCCTAATTCACTTTCTTGATGGAGTAGTCTCGCAGCAAAGCCATCTAGAATATCCGTTAAAAAAGTGAACGCTAACAAACATAAAAACGCATTGCCATAACCTTGCCATGCAAACCATAATAATGGGGGAGCAGCGACAAAGCGAAAGCAAGTAAGCATATTGGGCAAGGTTAATAATGCTTTTATAGTGATATGTTCTACGTTCATAGGGTGAATGTCGCTAATAATGGTGCATGATCAGATAAGCGATTCCAACGCTTTTGATTAGGACGCTCACATGATGTGACGTGTAGACCACGGAAGTAAATCCTATCCATTTTTAATACGGGCAACCAAGCTGGAAATGTTTTGGCATAGCTGTGGTGCAAAGTACGATAGGCTTCTTTCAACTCTAAATGTTGCGAAAGATGTTTTTCAGCCTGACCGGTCCAATCATTAAAATCACCTGCAACAATAAGTGCTGCGCTGTGGGGCACATGTTCATCAATACGTTTACATAAAGCTTTAAATTGATGTCGGCGCTCCATTGCCATTAAACCTAAATGAATACAAATAATATGTATTTCATCATCAGTATTAGGGAGTGAAACTACACCATGTAATAAGCTACGACTTGCCCAAGAAAAAGGAGAGACATTAATATTTTCCCAGCGTTGAATGGCATATTTGCTCAGAATGGCATTGCCATGATGTCCGGCAGTGTAGCTCACATTTTTTGCATAAGCATAATGGGGCCAGACGGTATGAGCTAAGAATTCTGAATGGGACTCTTCAGGCCAGTTATCATGATTTTTCTTGTGTACGGCATGTTGCCCCTGCATTTCTTGCAAGAACATGATGTCAGCATCAGAATGAACTAAGGCATCACGAATTTGGTGTAATATAAAGCGACGATTACCAGCACTAAACCCTTTATGCAGGTTATAAGTCAGAATACGTAGCTGGTTTTCTTGCATAAGGTTTTCACCTTTATATACGAGAACTTAGCTCCACCATAGCACGGATCCAACTATAAAAAATAGCCTAAAGCTCGTCGTTTACTGCTTGTTCATCCTGATTAAAACTATCAACGAAGGCGGCTAGCTTTTCTTGTACGAGATCGTATGTTGAATCAATATTAGTAGCGATATCGCCTTCTAAAACACTTAACCCACTCAAAATTTCTCGAGCTTCACTAAAACCTGTATCAATACCACCACTAATTACTTCCGTAAATTTAATCAGGGCTTCCTGTTCAGATAGTTCTGGATGTTGCTTTTGGTAGGCGCCGAAAAAGGCTGTGCTCAAGGAGACTATTCGATCAGCCGTTGCTTCTGGACTCACATCCAAACCTGAATCATAGGTATTTTGAATAGCGTTATCGCCCATAGATGCACGCAATGCATCATTAATACCTTCTAAGGCGGCCTTTAATACTAATGCTTGTGGTGAACCTGATGCTGCACTGACATTGATCGCAGATTCAAGAATGGCGGCATTTTGTTCTTTTTGGGCTAAATTTTTGGCGTGGGCTAATTCAGAAACTTCAGGACCGATTCCGACTCGACCACTACCTTTGTCACTGTCTGTTTTAGTGAGCTTATTATCGCCTTTAGCAAGTTCTCTTACATTTTGACTAAATTGAATTTCCATCTTACATTCTCCCCACATTTAGCACTAGATAACTATCATATCGGCACCGTTAAAGCGTACTTTAATAAATTATCTAAATTGAGGAGAGTTTGCTTCAGTAAAAAATAATGACTTGAACTATCATATCGCTGCCCCCATCTTCTCAATTCAAATTAATAAATAGGCCAGATGGAGGCACATTTAATGGGTGTTGATGCACATAAGGAAACGCTTGGTTTCCAAACAGAAGTTACACAATTATTGGATCTAATGATTCATTCTTTATACAGCAACAAAGAAATATTCCTACGTGAATTAATTTCGAATGCTGCTGACGCTTCTGATAAATTACGCTTTGAAGCCTTATCAGATGATGCGCTTTATGAAGATGATGCTGAATTAAAGATTCGTGTTGAATTTGATAAAGAGGCAAAAACGGTCACCATTACTGATAACGGTATTGGTATGAACCGTGAAGAAGTCATTGCCAATATTGGTACGATTGCGAATTCAGGTACTAAAAAATTCTTTGATAAAATGACAGGTGACGAATCTAAGGATTCTCAATTAATCGGTCAGTTTGGTGTCGGTTTCTACTCAAGTTTCATTATTGCTGACAATGTGACATTAAAAACACGTCGTGCTGGTTTAACGAGTGAACATGGTGTGCAATGGACATCAGCAGGTAAGGGCGACTTCTCAATTGAAACAATTGATATGCTTCAACGTGGTACCGAAATCACATTACATTTGCGTGACGATCAAGATGAGTTCTTAAACAGCTGGCGTTTACGCAACATCATCAGCAAATATTCTGATCACATTAATTTACCAATCGTGATGACAAAAGATCCTGTGCCTGATGAAGATGGCAAGATTGATGAATCTGTTGTGTTAGAAGACGAAACCGTTAATAAAGCAACAGCATTATGGACATTATCAAAAAGCGAAATCAGTGATGATGACTACAAAGAGTTTTACAAGCAGGTTTCTCATGACTACCAAGATCCTTTGAGTTGGAGTCATAACAAGGTTGAAGGTAAAACTGAATATACGTCATTACTCTACATTCCATCAAAAGCACCGTTTGATTTATGGGATCGTGACAGCAGCCATGGTTTGAAGCTGTATGTTAAACGTGTATTTGTTATGGAAGATGCAGAACAATTAATGCCACGTTACTTACGTTTTGTTCGCGGTATTATTGATACTAATGATTTGCCGTTGAATGTATCACGTGAAATTCTTCAAGGTAGTAAGACGATTGATAGCATTCGTACTGCATCAGTGAAGAAAGTCTTGGGCGAATTGAAGAAAATGGCTAATAATGATGCTGAAAAATATGCTGAATTTTGGAAAGAATTTGGACAGGTCATTAAAGAAGGTGCAGGTGAAGATCTAGCCAATAAAGATGCATTAGCCAAATTAATGCGTTTTTCAACGACTGAAACAGGTTCAGAAGAGCAAACAGTCTCACTTGATGACTATGTTGCTCGTATGAATGATAAGCAAGATAAGATCTATTACATTACTGCTGAGAGCTTTGCTGCAGCTAAAAATAGCCCACATCTAGAAGTCTTCCGTAAGAAAGGTATTGAAGTATTATTACTTGCAGATCGTGTTGATGAGTGGCTAACAAACTCACTCACTGAATTTGATGGTAAGCAACTTCAATCTGTAGCAAAAGGTGACTTAGATCTTGGTGAGCTTGAAGATGAAGCTGAGAAAAAAGCACAAGAAGAAACAGATAAAAACTTTGAAGATTTAGTCGAGCGTGTAAAAACAACATTGGGTGATAAAGTGAAAGATGTGCGAATTACACATCGTTTAACTGATTCTCCAGCATGTTTAGTCGCTGATGATAATGATATGAGTGCAAACCTTGAGCGTATGCTTAAAGCTGCGGGTCAACAAATGGGACCAGATACAAAACCTATTTTTGAGCTAAACCCAGAGCATCCAATGGTTGAAAGATTGAAAGCAGAATCAGATGATGTACGTTTCTCTGACTGGTCTTCTATCTTGTTTGATCAAGCGTTATTAGCAGAAGGTGGTTCTTTGGAAGATCCTGCAAGCTATGTAAAACGCTTAAATGAATTATTATTAACATTAACTAAGTAATACATTCGAGGGCGCTATTCGGATGGTTTAAATAATTATCTGAAGTCTATTTTAAAATGAAAATATAAATAGATTCCCAATAAAAGATCTTGGGAATGACACTAAAGTAGTAAAATGCTGGGTAGAAATCTATCCAGCATTTTTTTTGGAAAAAACATATGAACGACACAACATCTGATACCGCTGAATTTCAGTCTGATAATCTACAACGCTTCATCTTTGATAATGCTGCCATTCGTGGTGAATGGGTGCACTTAACGGATAGTTGGAAACACGTCACCTCACGTCGTGAATATCCCGTTGCAATTCAACGTTTGCTTGGTGAAATGATGGCTGCTACCGCATTATTAGCTGCCACAGTAAAGATCAAAGGCCGCGTGGTGTTACAAATAAAGTCATCAGGTCCTGCGACATTAATGATGGTGGAATGCACCAGCGAAAACACCTTACGTGCCTTTGCACAATGGGATGGTGACGTTGCTGATGATGCGTCATTATCTGAAGTGACGGGTGAGGGCGCTTTAGCTATTACGATTGATGTAGAAGGATCTAAGCAGCCCTATCAAGGTGTTGTTAGTTTAGAGGGGGATTCTATTTCAAGTGTATTAGAAACCTACTTTAAACAGTCAGAACAATTGGATACGCGAATTTGGCTGGCCGCTAATTCTGATGCCGTATCAGGTTTGTTTCTACAGCAATTGCCAAATAGCGATAATGAAAATAAAGACGATGAAGCAGAGCATTGGTCACGCATTAGTCATTTAGCTTCAACGGTTAAGTCTGTTGAATTACTTGAGTTAGGCGTTGGCACATTGTTGCATCGCTTATTCAATGAAGAAGAATGTCGACTACTTGCTGCAACGGACCTTAGTTTTTCATGTAATTGTTCACGTGAACGCGTTGGAGAAACGATAAAACTATTAGGCAAACATGATGCTAAGGATTTAGTGGAGGAACAGGGTAAGGTTGAAGTTGCTTGTGAATTTTGTAATGAACACTATCAATTTGATAAGGTCGACGTAGCAAGACTATTTTCAGATGACAGTTCAGTAGCTACAGACTCTGATACCGTACACTAGATTTAGTTGTTTTAAAGTGTAATAATTGAATATTACACTTTTCTAATATAGGGGTTAAAGATGGCACATATAATCGTAATTGGGGCAAGCACTGGGGGCTTACCTGCTGCCTATGAGGCGCGCGCTGCCTTAGGTAAAGAGCATGATGTTACGGTTGTATCTAATACGCCTGTTTTTCACTTTGTACCGAGTAATCCTTGGGTTGCGGTTGGTTGGCGTCAACGTAAAGATACCAGTTTTGAAATTGAACCTTATTTAAGAAAAAAAGGTATTGCGTTCACTGCTGCTGGTGTGACTGAAATTAAAGCCGAAGAGAATCAATTGCTGTTAGGCGATGGGTCAACATTAGACTATGATTTCTTAATCGTTGCGACAGGTCCGAAATTAGACTTCGGTGCTATCGAAGGCTTAGGTCCTGAAGGGTATACAGAATCAATTTGTAGTATTGACCATGCTGAAAAAGCATATGAATCTTGGCAAGAGTTTGTCAAAAATCCTGGTCCAATTGTTGTTGGTGCGGTGCAAGCAGCATCATGTTACGGACCCGCTTACGAGTTTGCTTTCATTATGAATCATGCACTACGTAAAGCTAAAATCCGCAATCAAGTTCCGATGACGTTTGTCACTGCAGAACCCTACATCGGACACTTGGGTCTGGGTGGGGTGGGTGACTCAAAAGGTTTATTAGAATCAGAATTTAGAAATAATGATATTAAGTGGATCACCAATGCCAAGGTTTCAAAAGTCACCGAAGGCAATATGTTCGTTGAAGAAGTAAACGATCAAGCTGAAACAATTAAAACGCATCAACTTCCTTTTAAATATTCAATGATGTTACCTGCATTTAAAGGTGTGGATTGTGTTGCTAATTTAGGCGATGAAGTAGTTAACCCTCGTGGTTTTATTAAAGTTGATGATTTTCAGCGTAATCCAAAATATCCAAATATTTATGGTGTAGGTGTGTGTATTGCTATTGCACCGATTGAAGCAACACCATTACCTGTGGGTGCACCTAAAACAGGTTATATGATTGAGAGTATGGCAACGGCAACAGTAGAAAATATTGTGGCTGCAATTGATGGTAAAGAGGCGCATGCCAAAGCCACATGGAATGCTATTTGTTTGGGTGACATGGGCCATACTGGAACGGCATTTGTTGCGATGCCACAGAATCCACCTCGAAACACAGCATGGATGAAGAAAGGTAAAATGGCACGCCTAGCAAAAGTTGGCTTTGAGAAATACTTTATTTATAAAATGAAAAAAGGCTCATCAGAGCCCTTTGTCGAAAAGTTCTTTATGCGCTTCCTTGGAATCGACAAGATAAAATAAGCATGTCACAACGCTAAGATTAAAAAAGCCCTGACTTTTAATGAGTTAGGGCTTTTTATTTTGGTTGATAATAAGGTGTAGATTACATGTCAAGATCTTCAAATGTAATGCTTATATTAGAGTCTGCATCGCTTAAATACATTTCCCCATCTTGAATAGTGCACTGCAACTGCATTGAACGACTTTTCATTGCATCCACACCATCAGCATGAATATGAATAAGCTTCAGATTGTTAAAGCGCTTACATTTTTCTTTTTGCTGTTGCCACCATACTTTAGCTTTACCTTCATGATAAGTATAAATAATCACTTGTTTAGCTCGGCCACAGGCTTTACGAATTCGTTTCTCATCGGGTTGACCTAAATCAATCCATAGATCAATTTCGTCGGTGAGTGACTTTTGCCAAAGATCAGGCTCTTCATCACTTGCGATCCCTTTGGTGAAACTGAGTTGTTCATGGGCATTAGCCATGAATGCGATCAGTCGGATCATAAAACGAAAATCTGTCTCGGAAGGGTGCTGTGCCACTGTTAAGTCATGACTTCCATAATAATGACTATCCATATTGGCAATGTTAAGAGATATTTTATTAATCGTTGAGCTAATAGCCATTAGTTTTATCACATGAATGAGAGTGCATAATTGTAGTGTATTTTTATGGCTGAATTTATTATTTTTATTAAATGGGCTGCCAATAGAGATAAAGCATGAGTAGTACTATTTAAAGATGATGTAACGGTTTGCTTCTTCAAGTATGATGTTACTTCACCAAATGGAAGGCTTTGAGCATGTTTAAGGTTGTTTACAGTAATAATATGGTGCAATTGGCAGCTCACCTTGCTGAATTGCAACAATCACAGCCTTTGCCACCTTTAGAAGCTGAGACAGTAATCGTACAGAGTAATGAATTGACTCGCTGGTTATCGCTGTTTCTTGCCCAATCTCATGGCATTGTGAGCCATATTGATTTTCCGTATCCTTCTGCATATATTTGGGCCTTATTTCGAAAATTACTACCCAATATTCCAAAGCAGTCTTCTTTTTCAACTGATGCGATGACATGGCGTTTATATGCACTTTTACCCGCATGTCGAAAGCAAAAGGGCTTTGAGTCAATAGATGCCTATCTCGGCGAGACAGATGAGCCATTGAAATTGTATGGTTTGGCACACCGTATTGCAGACACGTTTGATCAATATCTAATGTACCGTCCAGATTGGATACAAGCATGGGAGCAAGGAGAAAAACCACATTGGCAAGCCATACTATGGCAACAATTGATTAAGGATGATGACAAGCCCATGCATCGGGCTAATTTGTTGCATCAGTTGTATCAGTATTTATCATCGCTTGAACAACGCCCTGCTGAACTTCCATCACGCATGGCTATTTTTGGCATTTCAGCCTTGCCACCCGTGTATTTAGACTTATTTAAATTAATGGCAAAACACTGTGATGTTACTTTGTACTTTTTGTCACCGAGTGAAGAGTACTGGGGCGATATTGTTGATCAAAAAACACAAACAAAACGGTTAATTGATTTACCTGAACAGGCTGACTATTTAGTCACTGGTCATCCGTTATTGGCAAGTTTAGGTAAACAAGGTCAAGAATTCTTTGATCAGTTACAAGATATCCAACCAGAAGAAGAATCACTGTTTATACAAGCTGAGAATGAACAGTTATTAGGAATGTTACAGCAGGATATTTATACTCTAAGAGATATAGATGAAAGTCAGCCGCTTCGCATGATAGATGTTGATGATGACTCCATCATGATTCATTCCTGTCATAGTGCTATGCGTGAAATTGAAGTGTTACACGATCAACTGTTAGCATTATTTGAACGTCACCCTGACTTATCTCCAACAGATGTTGTGGTCATGACACCTGACATTGATCTTTATACTCCGTGGATTGATGCTGTTTTCTCTTGTGCAAAAACAGAGCATTTTATTCCTTATGGCATTGCTGATTCTGGCGTTAAAAGACAAAGCCCTATACTTGCAGCATTTACGAGCTTATTAGATTTGCCACAGTCTCGTTTTGATGTTGAAACAGTGATGGAATTGCTGGATTGTACTGCTATCCAAAAATGTTTTTCTTTATATGAAGAAGATATAGCGCTTATTCGTACATGGTTAAGGGAGACAGCAACACGTTGGGGATTATCAGCCGAAGATAAAACAGCACTGGGTTTACCTGAGGTTGAGGCCAATACCTGGCGAGCGGGATTAGATCGCTTATTATTAGGTTATGCCATGCCGGTAAACACTGAAGGTGAAGATTGGGGACTTTTTGAGGGTAAATTAGGTTTTGATGGTATTAGTGGTGAACGTGCTGACACCATGGCCCAACTCTGTGCTTTTGTAGATAAGTTAGATCGTTGGCGAAAGCGATTGAAAGCTCCGTTTAATGCCAAACAGTGGCAGCAACAGTTACATCAACTTTTAGATGATTTTTTTGTTGCTACAACCGAGCAGGGCGGTGATGATGTTGAATTATTATTGATCAGAACAGCATTAGACTCTTTAATTGAAACAACAGAACTTGCTGAGTTTGAGCAACACTTGAAAATAGACCTCGTTAAAGAATGGCTACATGGGCATTTAGATAGTCAGCAAGCACAAAGTCGATTTATGGGCCATGGTGTGACATTTTGTGGCATGGTGCCTATGCGTAGCATTCCATTTCCTGTCGTCTGTTTGATTGGCATGAATGACGAGAGTTATCCTCGCCGTCAGCCTACTGCAGGTTTCGATTTACTATCATATGATTTTAGAAAAGGGGACCGTAGTCGTCGAGATGATGACCGTTATTTGTTTTTAGAATCATTATTATCTGCACAATCACATTTATACATCAGTTATGTTGGTGCCAGCATCAGTGATAATGCCGTTATTCCACCCTCGGTATTAGTCAGTGATCTACGCGATGTATTACGACAAAGTTTTGAAACTGGCGATGTAGAAAATCAAGACATTTGGCAATATATAGTAACGCAACATCCGCTACAGGCCTTTAGTCGACGTTATTTTGATCAAAGTACTGAAAAATTATTTAGTTATGCTGAAACACATTGTCCCCCTGATAATAATGAAATAAATACTGCAATAAATTGGTTTGAAGAAGCGCTGCCAGAATTGGATGCGTCATGGAAAAAAGTAAGTCTCAGCCAACTGCTTAAATTCTTTAGTCATCCTGCACGTTATCTTCTACAAGAGCGGTTAGGATTACGTTTAGAATCTGATGAAGACAAGCTAGAAACGCGTGAGCCTTTTGGCCTAGATGGATTGCAATCATGGTCTTTACGCCAGCAATTATTAACATGTCGCTTACAAGGAAATGATCCATCAGATGCCTTATCATTGATTAAAGCCACCGGTACATTACCGCAAGGCACTGTAGGGAAACAGATTTTTCATGAGCAAGTAGGCAAGGTCGAAAGCTTCACGGATAAATTATTACCGGACATTCCTGAAGAATTCTTAACGCCGATGGCATTTGAATGTGACATTGATGATTATCATTTAGTGGGACAGCTGGATGGGCTATCTGCCGATGGTTTATTTAACTACCGGTTAGGCAAAACAAAAGGTAACCAGGTGCTTCATGTTTGGCTACGCCATCTGATACTTAATCACTTGCAACCTCAAGGCGTAAGCTGTGAAAGCAGATTAATTACTGAAAATAATGACTATACCTTTCAACCGGTAACAGATGCGAAGTCCATACTGAAAGATTTGTTAGAACTGTATTGGCAAGGTTTACATCAACCGCTGAGCCTGTTTTCTAATACGAGTTTTGCTTTTGCAAAGGCGAGTTTGAATGGTGGCCGAGCGACACCTGAAATAGCGATGAATAACGCTTGGGTGGGTAGCAAGTACACTACTCCTGAAGGGGATGATTTATATTATCAACAACTATATTTAACGCCCCCTTTTGATGATCGTTTTAAAGACCTAGCGATTGCAGTGTATACACCTTTGCATGCTCATCTTTCTGGAGGTAAGTTATGACTGCCTTTAATGCTGAAACGGTAAGTCTCGCCGGTCTGAACTTGATTGAGGCCAGTGCTGGGACAGGAAAAACCTATACCTTGGCAGAGCTTTATTGTCGGTTGATTTTAGAACAAGATTTAAAGGTATCTGAGATCTTAGTTGTGACCTATACCAGAGCAGCAACAGAAGAGTTACGCGATCGCTTAAGGCAAAAGCTGGTGGATGCCCGTGATGAGTTAGTGAAAGAGCCCAGTGATAGAACAATGCTGTCAGAATATAGTGATCCAGATAGTATTCGTAGTGCCAGTTATAAACTGATTTCGGCTATTCAGGGCTTTGATGAAGCAGCAATTTTTACAATCCATGGCTTTTGTCAGCGGGTATTATCTGATTTCGCTTTTGAAAGTGGTTTGCGATTTGAACTAGAGTTAATCGGCGATGACCTTGCTTTATTACAATCAGCAACAGATGATTTTTGGCGGCGTGAAATTAGTACGGCAGATAAAGACTTTGTTGCCTATCTAGTGGAAAAAAATGAAACGCCAGAAACGTTATTACGCTCAGTTAGAAGTCTTGTTGGTAAACCATATGTTGTAAATATTCCCGTAGCTGAAGTGGATATGGAACACTGTATGCAGCAGGCACAAGCGCAATTTGATGATCTAAGAAAGGTGTGGCAAGAGGAAAGCGTTCAAGTTCTCGACACCTTGAATAATGATGCTTTGATGAATAGGAAGAAGTATCAATTAGCACGTGTTGAAAAGTGGTTGTTATTATTGACTGATATGTTGGCACAAAGCGCAATGCCATTGAAGTTATTTGATGACTTTGAAAAGTTCAGCCAAGGGGTGATTGAACAAGGTTTGAAGAAAGACCAAGTTTTGCCATCACTTAATTTTTGGTTAGTGTGTGAACAGGTTTTTGAACAGTTTCAGCAACTCAAACACGCTAGAGAATTAAAGCGTCAACAACTACGTGTCACATTATTAGACTATTTACGAACATCATTACCTGAGCAAAAGAGCAAACAACAAGTTCAGTCTTATGATGATCTATTGCTTAACCTCGATGAGGCATTAAATGGCCAGCGTGGCGATTGGTTAGTGGATCAATTACGTAAGCAATATCGAGCTGCATTGATTGATGAGTTTCAAGATACGGATCCTGTTCAATATGCTAGTTTTAATCGTATTTATGCTGACAGTGGTTTGGCAACATTCTTGGTTGGTGACCCAAAACAGGCAATTTATAGCTTTCGTGGTGCAGATATATTTACTTATCTTAAAGCCAAGTCAGGTGCAGAAAATGAACATACCTTAACGACAAATTGGCGTTCACATCCAAACCTAGTTTCTGCTGTGAATAGCGTGTTCGAACGGCTTGACTCTCCCTTCATCTATCAAGATATTCCTTTTTATGCTGTTGGTGCTGCACGTGATAATACGACTGTATTACATGTCGATGGTCAGAGCGGATCGGCCATGCAGATAAAGTGGGCAGGCAATGATAAACCGATGGCAAAGAAGGATCTTACCGCTATAGCGGCAACGGTTACTGCTGATGAAATAGCAACGTTATTGAATAAATCTCATCATGGTCAAGCACACTTACTTGATGAAAAAACTGATACGTTATGTGAACTGACAGGGGGCGATATTGCTGTTCTAGTACGCAATCATCGACAAGCAAATGCAATGCAGGAGTGTTTGCAGCAACGTGGCATTAATAGCGTGCAACAAGGACGAGATAATGTGTTCACTTCTGCTGAAGCACAGGTCTTGGAACGTGTGTTGTTAGCCATTGCTGAACCTAATAATGAACAGCGTGTCACTGCGGCCTTAGCCACAAAGTTATGGGGATTTACGGCGCGTGAACTCTATCAGTTAAAGCAGGATGAATCACAGTGGCATAGCCAACTCGACTTTTTCTATGAATTGCATCAATTGTGGTTAAAGCAGGGCTTTATGCGAGCGTTTCGACACTGTTTACTGTCAGTGTCTGCAGAACAGCGTTTATTAAGTTTTCCTAGTGGTGAGCGACAGCTTACTAATTTGAATCATGTAGCTGAACTGATTCAAGCACAGTTTCGTCATCAAAATGACAGTATGGAAGCGGTGTTGTATTGGTTGGAAACGCATATTCAATCAGCAGAATCTAATGATGACGCTGCACAGTTAAGGCTGGAAAGTGATGAGCAACTGGTCAAGATAATTACAATTCATAAAAGTAAGGGCTTGGAGTATCCCATTGTATTTTGTCCATTCCTTTGGGATGCCAACTTACGTGCAGATAAAGATGTGGTTATTAGTTTTCATCAGGGTGATGATGAGAAACAAGCATGTGCCGCATTTTCTGAACCGGTATTAAGTCAGGCTGCTAAAAGTGCGAGTATTGACGAAAAAGCTGAAGATAGCCGTTTGCTTTATGTTGCACTAACGCGCGCACGAGAACGCTGCATTATTGTTTGGGGGAATGCGAAAGGACAAGGTGATGGGGCTCATGTAAGTGACTCGGCACTATTTAGTTTATTACACCCAAAACTAGATGAACTCGATAGTGGTGCAATGTCGGCTGATTTAGAGGCATTGGCTAAAGACAGTGGAAGGGACATTTCTGTTGATGTCATCACTGAACAAGAGGCTATATATTATGATATGTCAGATGAACAGAATCAGCTTCTCTCTGCCAGACGTTTTAATGGCGTAATTCAACAACCGTGGAGAATAGGTAGTTTTAGTGCTTTAACAAAAGGGCATGATGCTGAACTACCCGATTATGATGCCCAAACATCATTAACAGATGTAACGACTGTTCAGCCTATAGCACGTTCAACCTTAGACCGATTTTCTTTCCCCCGAGGCGCTCAAGCTGGTACGTGTTTGCACGCTTTATTTGAGTATTGGGATTTTGTAAGTGATGATGCAGAGGCAATGCAGAAACTGGTTTCTCGTACCTTATTACAGTATGGTTTTGATGATAAATGGACGCCAATAAGCTGTCAATGGTTGAGTGAGGTACTTGATACTCCCTTAGGTGAGCAAAAATTGCGTCTAAATCAGTTAACTCAAGATAAGCGTTTAGATGAACTAGCCTTTTATTTTCCTGTGGCTAATTTAACTGTGACAAGACTACGGCAGCGTTTATGGCCTTTGTTAGATGATGATTCACCATTAAAAACAGTTATCAGTCGCTTGAGTTTTTATGGCTTAACAGGTTTTATGAAAGGCTTTATCGATTTGGTCTTTGAGCATGAAGGCCGTTTTTATATCGTTGATTATAAGTCTAACCACCTCGGACACGATAAAGAAGATTATCAGTCAAATCAACTTGATAGCGCGATGATTTCTCATGATTATCCCTTACAGTATTTAATTTATACCTTAGCATTACATCGCTATTTAAAAGTGCGTCTTCCCGATTATGATCCACAACACCATCTGGGAGGATCATATTATTTATTTATTCGGGGAATGAAAGAGGAGTGGGGACAAGCGGGGATCTTTTATGATAAGCCTGATGTTGCCGTTATTGAAGCCTTAGATCTCTGTTTGCAAGGAGCGGGTGATGAATGAGCATGCATTAAGACAAGCAGGCTTTAGTGAACTTGCCTGCCAATTTGCTCGGTTTGTCGATCGCTTAAATCATAGTGACGATGATGTGGTGGCAACCATTGCTGCTTTATTAACGGATGCAGTTTCTCAGGGACATGTCTGCTTGAATTTAGACTATGTTTTTCAACATGATTTAGTTCAGTGTGAAGATAAAAGTGATTTGCTTACTCGATTAACAAGCAGCAATGTCGTTGGGGGCAATGGAGACTATAAGCCCTTAATTCTGACTAATGATGGCTTATTGTATTTATATCGTTACTGGCAAGATGAGCACGTTGTTGCTCAAGCAATACGACAACGCTGTCAGTCAATTGAGCTTGTGAATGTCGATGAGGCGCAACGCTATTTTTCTGAGTGGCAGAGTAGTCATGATGGTATTGATTGGCAGAAAGTAGCAGTTTTAATGGCATTAACACACCAGTTTAGTGTTATTTCTGGTGGCCCTGGAACGGGAAAAACAACGATTGTTCTGCGACTGTTACAGATGTTATATGGCCAAGAATCCACGCTTAAGGTTGCTTTGGCAGCACCAACAGGAAAAGCTGCTGCAAGGTTGCAGCAAGCAATTAGTGATAGTGGTCAGCCGTCTTTAGAGGCTAAAACACTGCATCGCTTATTAGGCATTACGGCGAAAAATGACAAGGGCAGGTATTCTGAGAAAAGTCCGTTAGCTATTGATGTATTGATTGTTGATGAAGCATCAATGATTGATATTAGTTTAATGGCTAAGTTAATGCAGGCTTTGCCAGCAGAGGCTCGTTTAATATTATTGGGAGATAGTCAGCAACTAGCATCAGTAGAATCTGGTGCTGTCCTAGCTAATTTGTGTGCTAACACACCCCAATTTTCATCTGAGTTTATTGAGCAAATCAATACCTGCACAGGGAGTGACTTAGGTGATTGCGAACAGCAGGAGTCGCTACTTCATGATAGTGTCGTACTTCTACAACATAGCTATCGATTTGATGATACAAGTGACATCGGTCAACTAGCTAAAACAGTACAGTCTGGTGATATCCAAGCGGTATATTCTGTCATTGAGAAAGCGGCAACACCACTTTGGCAACAGCAACTTGATGTGATGAGTGTTCAAAACCATGTGTTTGAACTTTATCAATCCTATTTTGATGCAGTAGCTGCGCATAAGGATGCAATTAGTTGCTTGAACTTATTTGAAAATTATCAGGTTTTATGTGCTTTAAAACAAGGGCCTCATTCGGTATCATCAGTCAATGAATTAATAGAGAAAAAATTACAAAAACAAGGTTGGAAAACACACAAGGATTTTTATCTAGGTCGACCAATAATCGTGACGCAAAATGATTATCGACAACGGTTATTTAATGGTGATACTGGCTTAGTTTTACATAATGAACAAGGCGATCTTAAAGCCTGCTTTATAAATGATAATGAGCTACGTTGGATTGAGCTTTCACGGCTACCTTCACATGAAACTGCCTTTGCAATGACGATACATAAAAGCCAAGGTTCTGAGTTTGATAATGTCAGTATTCTATTACCTGAAGAAGAGAGCCCACTGTTAAACCGTGAGCTTTTATACACGGCAATTACACGAGCAAAAAAACAGCTAATATTGTTGAGTACAGAAATGATTTTGGCTAAAACAGTTATCAATCAGCATCAGAGAGAGACTGGATTATCTGGGCTACTATGTAAAGAATAAATGGCACGATTTATTTTTTAAATATCGCCACATAAATCAATAATTAATTTGACCTGTATTAGACTTTTCTGATTTAATACAATCTCAATTGAAGCTCAGACTTAAATTGAGCTTAGACTTATTACGGAAGATAAGGTCGTTTATTATGGAAGATAAAGCCACGTTGGCGGACACGTTTCATCGTTATTTTGAACTTGTTCCTGCAGCCACAAAACAATTACAGAATGAAGCATTCAAAATTCGCTATGAAGTCTATTGCGAAGAACTAGGCTACGAGGATCCCGAGCGCTTTGCAGATCAGCTTGAACAAGATGATTTTGATAAACACTCGCTTCATTACCTATTGAGGCATAAATCAAGTCAAGAGTTTGCGGGATGCGTCAGACTGGCAATGGTTGATAGCAACACTGCTTTACCCTTCGAATTTACATGTGGTGATAGTCTGTATCTAGATACGGCTCGCCCCTCTGATTTACCATCTAATACATGTGTTGAAATTTCAAGACTTGCTATTCGCTCTCAGTTTCGGAGGACTCGTCGTGGACAGGAAAATCCTTATCCTATTGATGTGCCTAAAACTGGGGCCTATAGGGGAATAACAAACTATCCCTTAATCACATATGGCTTATATACTGCCTGTTTTGCTAGTGCTTTACATCATAATTTTGATAATGTTTTTGTGATGATGGAACCTCGCCTAGAAAGACGATTACGAATTGTAGGGATTAAGTTTGAGCAGATTGGAATTCCTGTTGAGCACCGTGGATTACGTGCACCCTATAGGATAAATACAGGTTCTGCTCAACTTCAATTAAGCGACGATTTACAGACGTTAGTTCATGATATGCGTTTGGTTTTGAATCTTAAAGAGACATCGATGGCCCATTTTAATTTGCAGAAAAATGCCTAGAATTTAATCTTAAAGCGTGTAATAAATGGATCGTTTAATAGATAATGTTGTATAAATAGAACCCTGTTCAAGGACTATTGTATCAGCAGCTAGAGGAGGAATAGCCCCCTAGCTATGGTGCTAAAATGATTCAATTTGATGGTGAAATTTGATGATGCTTAAATTGAAAGTACCACCGCCAATATATATGCTGTTGATGGCAGTACTAATGTGGGGATTAGATAAATATTTCCCCATACATGACTTGGAATCAAGTCTGGGAGTTAAATTAGGTGTTTTATTGATCATCACAGCGCTTATTGTAGATTTGAAGTCTTTACTACAGTTTTTTCGGGGTCACACAACGATTAATCCAATTCATCCTGAGAAGTCTAGAACATTGATAACAACAGGCATGTATCAGTATTCTAGAAACCCAATGTATCTTGGCTTATTATTTTTATTAACAGGTTGGGGATTTATTTTAGCTAGTGCGTCGCCACTTATAATGCTACCTGTTTTTGTTGTAATCATTACTCGGCAGCAGATTCTTCCTGAAGAACAGGTGTTAGAACAGAAGTTTGGACAGCAATACAGAGACTATAAAAAGTCAGTGAAAAGGTGGTTGTAAGTTCCTGATTATCGAGGAAATATGACTTGTCATATTGCCCTCGACAAGTGAGTTTATTCTTTTACAAATTGACCTTTGTCGGCATCTGTTAAGAGTGACAATAAGTCGCTTCTTGAAAGGGAGAGGGCATAACCTAAAACACCACTACCAATAATCACAGTCTCAAAGCCTAATACACTATTATCTACGACCACTCGAATGGCATCAGGCAGGGCAATGGGCGGTACTGCACCAATAATATAAGTCGTAGCGTCTTCAACTTCATCAAACTCAGCCATTCTTAGTTTTCGTTCCCCAAGATGTTTACGTAACACGGCCCAATCAGCACGCTCTTTTCCTGCTGCAACAAGTAAAGCAAAGTCACCAGACTTTGTTTTAAATAGAATACTGCGAACTACTGAATCAGGGTCACGGCCTTGAGATTGCAAAAGTTCTTCTAACTGCCTGATTGGTTTTTTATCTTCAGATAATGGGATGTTAATGACTTCAAACGTAATATTGTTTGAGTTTAGTAATTTGGTAACGGGGGATTCAATCATGCGACCACCTGGTTTCTACCATTTTCTTTAGCTTGATACATGTTTTTATCAGACTCTTTCATCCACTGTTCCCAGCTCATATCAGGTTGAAGACTTGATACACCAATGCTAATTGTGACACTTTGATGGTCAATTAAAGCGTGTTTTTCAAACTCGCCCCTTAATTCTTCAGCTATTCTATGGGCATCCTTTTTATCTGTATTGTAAATAAGTACAAGAAACTCTTCACCACCAATCCGAAATACAATATCACTTGAGCGAAATGATTTTGACAAGAAGTCTCCTGTCTTTTTTAAAACAAGATCTCCTGTATGATGGCCAAATTGATCATTAATTATTTTAAAATGATCAATATCTAACATTAGAATAGCCATAGGTGTATTTGTTCGGTAACTTTGGTTGATGGCTTTTTCAAGGGACGATTGTAGTAAAAAACGATTTTGAAGCCCCGTCAGCTTATCCGTAATGGCTTGTTTGTTGAGCTGGTGATACTGCTTATATACTTCATGAGCAGATATAAATGCAAAAAAACTAATACCTAAAAGTACAGCAAAAAAGCGCATAGCTACGGCGGGGTCAAGAATAGTCCATGCAATGGGAGTAATGATGCCAATAAAGATAAGGTTGGCTAACCATGCGGGCCTTTTAGGCAGAATAAAATAGAAAGCAATAATTCCTAATGCAGGCCAATAAGAACCGACTATGCCCAGACTGATTAATGCTGTTGCAATAGCTGCCATGATCGAGGGAGCTATTCCAAATAAGTTGATTTTGAGGTGGTATTTACCATGATAACAAAGCCAAGCACTGATAGCGCATAGAGAAAAGGTGAGAAGTGTTAATACACCTAAGAGATACCTACCTTGGATAAAGTTATTAATCGTAAAGGGCGTGAGAATAATAGCAGAAGTAAGGGCTACTCCCTGTGTGGACTTTACAAGAAATTCAGGTTGTTCTTGAGTATTAAAATATTGCATTATTATATCTTACCAGCAATTACTTCCATTATTCATCAAAAATAGGCTTAAATAACGATAGGTAATATATGAGCAAACGATAATGATCACGATTAAAGACCAATAAAAATATTGTATTAGTTTGAATCAGTTAACTATTTATTGTTTCAGCTATATTTTGAAACCTAATGTTAAGGTATATTAACGAGATGATTTAATAGCTATAACCCATAAGGATAAGTGGAATGACGACTGTTGTTTTAGTATTACTAGGCCTATTTATTGGTGCAGCTGTGGCTGAAGAAGAGGGATTAGTCGTTGGCTTATTCATTGGCCTAGCATTTGGCATGATTGCCACATTAAAAGGACGTATGTTTAAGCTAGAACAAGAGCTGGCTAAAACAACAAAATTACTTAACACTTCTCGTAAAAGCCAAGAACACTCCGTTTCAGAATCTAAGCAACAAGCTACATCTTCTGCTGAATCAATAGTCCTTTCTGAACAAAATACGAAGGTTGATAAAGAATCAGCTAAACCTGAGGTTGATGAATTACTCAGTGGTTTAAATATCGAAGCTGAGAAACCGAACTCCAAAAAAATACATACAGACTGGGAAAATTCCAGCTGGCAGGAAAGCAAAGTAACAACACCGAGAAAACCTAATTTTTTAGACAAGGTATTTGCCACTGTAAAAGGATTTTTTACGGAAGGAAATGTGGTTGTCAAAGTGGGGGCAATCGTCTTATTCTTTGGCGTGGCTTTCTTGCTGAAGTATGCGGCAGACAGAAGTTTATTCCCAATTGAATTACGGTTGTTAGGTGTTATTGCCGCTGGTATTGGACTACTGTTTGTTGGCTGGCGTTTACGATTAGAAAAGCTAGAATATGGCTTGATATTACAAGGTGCCGGTTTGGGCATGTTGTATTTAACGGTATTTGCAGCCAGCAAGCTTTATCACTTATTACCAGCGAGTACGAGCATGCTCATGATGCTGTTATTGGTTGTACTCACAGGAATTTTAGCAGTACAACAAAATGCCAAGTCATTAGCCCTCTTTGGCATTGTGGGTGGGTTTTTAGCACCTGTTTTAATGTCTACAGGTAGTGGTAGTCATATCACTCTGTTTTCATACTATGCTTTATTGAATTTAGGTATTTTCGGGATTGCATGGTTTAAGTCATGGCGTTTTTTAAACTTGGTAGGATTTATTTTTACTTTTGCAATTAGCGGTGCGTGGGGATTCAAAGCCTATCAACCTGAATTTTTCATGTCGACCGAATCATTTCTAATTTTATTTTATTTCTTCTATTTAACTATCTCAATATTGTTTGCCTTTAAACAAGCCCCTAAATTAAAAGGCTATGTTGATGGCTCTTTAGTCTTTGGTTTACCACTGATTGTTTTTGCCTTACAAAGTAAATTGGTTGAACAGTTTGAGTATGGTCAAGCGATCACAGCCGTATCGATGGCAGGTATTTATTTAGTCTTAGCCAAACTGTTATGGCAACCTGAGAAGAATGGTTTTAGGTTGTTAGCTGAGTCATTTTTGGCATTAGGTGTTACGTTTGCCAGTTTAGCGATCCCTTTATATTTTGATGGTCGTTGGACTGCCGCCGTGTGGTCATTAGAAGGTGCTGCTTTGGTTTGGGTCGGCTTAAGGCAGGGACATTTTGTTCCTCGGGCTTTTGGTCTATTACTGTCAATTGGGGCGGGTATTATCTTCATTGAATCTATAGAGGCCAAACTTCCTGACAGTATGGCCATTATTAATAGTGCTTATATTGGTATGGTGTTAGTGAGCCTGTCAGCCTTCTTTATTGCCTATTTGTATGAAAAAAATAAAGACACGGCCTATTCTTTTGAATTCAAGTTTTCAATCTTGATGATTGTTTGGGGCTTGTTATGGTGGTTTATGGCCGGTCTAACGGAAGTAGATCGCTATCTTGGTAACCATTATGAAGAAAAAATAGCGATATTATTTATAGCGCTATCAACATTGGCCCAAATAATCATGAGTCATAAGCTGAAATGGACAAATATGTCCTTATCGGTAATTTTATATACCCCAGTATTATTTATATCGATGCTTGCAAGCTTGGTCATTTATTCAAGTGGTAACCCGATGTCATATTGGGGCTTTATAATTTGGCCAGTAGCATTGTTTGTTCATATCTTGATATTAAGACGAAAAGATACGGTATGGAAACCTGGGATTGTGAATGTTTGGCATGCAGCTGGCGTATGGATTGCGGCCTTTATTATTACGTGGGCGATAGGGGAATGGGCGGAAGACGTTTATAAATATAATGATACATTCATTGATAGCATTATAGGTTTAACACTAGCCTTTATCGTATGGGCTTCTCTGCGCTGGGGTAACAAAATTACATGGCCAGTGGGGCTGTATGAGAAAGCGTATTATTGGCTAGGATTATTACCCGTGGTATTCGGCCTATTAATTTGGCAGTTGGCTGCAATAGATGAGGATGGCGCGCCTGATTTATTTGCATATATCCCCGTGTTAAATCCCTTGGACATTACTCAGGCGCTAGTAGCAATGGTGATGGTGTATTGGTTGTGGTTTATCAGTAAACAAAATGATGGGAAATGGTTTGCATTACAGCCACGGTTTATTGCTTCTATAGCAGGAGTTATGGGGTTTACATGGTTAAATGTAGTAATTTCTCGATCAGTTCATAGCTTTGCGGGCGTTAGTTACTCAAACTACAGTATGATGAATTCAAGTGTATTTCAAACATCAACATCAATCGTTTGGAGTGTGTTTGCTATGATCTTAATGGCTGTTGCCTATAGAAGAGCATCACGGTTATTTTGGTTCGCAGGTGCAGGGTTGCTGGCATTAGTTGTATTGAAATTGTTCTTTGTCGATTTAGCAGAAAGTGGGTCTATATCACGAATTGTTTCATTCTTAGTGGTAGGCGGATTGATGTTAGTCATTGGTTATTTGTCACCGTTGCCACCAAAGACACCAGAAAAGTAAGCATCAAAAGGACAAAGCATGGAGCATTCGAATCAGACAAAATGGTGGGCGGTAGGCTTAGTTGTCATCTTCTTATTTGTTGGTTTATGGGGATATAAGCAACAGTCGAGACAAGGGATTGTCGATACGGTCTTTATTGCAGAAGGTTTCCAAACTGGTGTGATGTTAAAACAAGCTATTGCTGAGTTTTATTATCATCGAGGAAAACTGCCCGCATCAAATAAAGAGGTGGGTTTAGGCGCTCCTGAAGTTTATGCTAATCATGCTTTGCAACGTGCTGAAGTCATAAATAATGGCGTAGTTAAACTGACATATGATGGTTTAACCGGTGTTGATGAAGGTGTTGTTCGATTAATTCCAACGGTTGTTCCAGGCATGTTGAAATGGCGCTGTGAAACGACAGATTATGCAAATATCAGTAAGTATATGCCCCAGTGTCAATACCTTCCTGAGTTCGATAGTGAAATGGTTGTTACCGAACAGATTAAGAATATATTGCCTATTGATCGTGATGATCCAAAAGCCGTCACTACCACTGTAAGTAATACATTAACACAGTGCAAAAGTACTTTGAGGCCCATGGTGTTAAATGGTGTATTTACGCGACATATAGTTAATTCATCTCCTGTAGATCGTATTCAATCATTGGGCCTTCGACAACAAGAACTTTATTTTCATAGCACGGTTATTGGTGGTGCGCAGCAAACGGTTAGTCATCGTTGGCTTTTCAATAATCAGGCAGTACAAGAGCAAGAATTTGTTTTAGGCTTTGATCAGTTTCCTATTTGGTCGAAGCAGCTGTTAGCAGATAGAAAAGGTAATTGGGAAGTTCAAGTATGGGCTGACGGCTGTTTATTAGAACGGTTTAAAATTGCACATGCAGATAACGATGAAGCCCAACTAGTCGGTATAGATAAGACAAAGTCTTGGCACCAGCCCAAAGACGTACTGGATACTATCATCCTAAAGAGTGCAAAAACATTGCTTCCCGAACAAGACTTTGTTGTTGAAACGTGGATGCTAAATGGTCGCTATTGGGAACAAGAAAAGAATACATCAGGGGTTTTTAGTGATGATATAACAAATGCCATTAGAATCGCTGATGTCTCAAAAATTTCAGGACGCTTTAATCGAAACCGCCGTAATCAATATGGTGACACACCGCTACTTGAGGCAATTAAGCTCAATCAAGAAATGATGGCAATGACTTTGCTAGAACTTGGTGCAAACCCATTTATACGAGGTGTTGACGGTTCAAAGCCTTATAACTTGGCTACTGAGTTCGGTATGACAGAATTAACTGCTGCAATGTTGTCGTATGCTGAGACAGAAAAGCTGTGGCTTCAGGGTAAGAATGAGCGCTTCCAGACAGGCATAATGAAGCGCATTTTAACCTATCAAGAGTGGCAGCAGAGAAATGCCATAGGTGATACGCCTTTATTACTTGCAGCAAGAGAAGATAATGATTGGGCTGTGGCTGCATTATTACAATTTCAGAGAAGAACAAAGCTTAAGGCAATCAATCCTTTTGTTAATGATCACCTTGGCAAACGAGCAAACGATATTGCACGAGATAATAATAATTTATTTGCTGCCGATCTCATTGAACAGTTTCAACAGCAATCTAAAGCACCTTGGCAAATTCTTGAATCATCAATTAGTACGGGAATGAAAGGAGACCGATCGTTTGACTGTGTAGCCAAACAGCCTTTAGCAAAGTCTGCTACCTATTATTACTTTAACCATGTGATGGATATTGATGTCTCAACACTACAGCATAAGTGGTTTTACCAAAATAGACTTGTCAAAGTTGCAAAACCAAATGAAGGTAGCAGGAAAGGTACTTTGTTTTCGATTCATACCTTAACGGAGCTAGATAAAGGTTACTGGCATGTAGAGTTAGTTAATGAACAGGGTGATGTCATTGATAGAATGAAACTTGCATATGGTGAAAAATATACAGCAGGTGGAAGTACCCCTTTATCTACACCTTGTTTGGGTACTAAGAGAGCATTATCAACATTAATAGCTGGCTGGCAGGATCCCAAATTGATTGCAGAAATGATAGATGCAATGGATTATTTTGATCCCAATAATCCTATTGGACTTGCTGAAGCAATTCAATATGGCAATATTTCAGCAGTGAGAACTTTACTTGACCGAGGTGCTAACCTTGCTAGTCCATTACTAGTGGGAAGTAAAAAAATACCTGCACTGTTTTTAGCGGTTAAAAGTGGTAACCCAATGATGGTTGATTACTTACTTCATCGTGGTGCCGATGCTAATTCACAGGGGAGAGGATTCACGACACCTTTGTATCGTGCTGTAGTGGAGCGTAACCCTCAAATAGTGAAGTTATTGCTAGAAAGTGGGGCTAACCCAAGCATAGCAACTAAGTATCTTGATTCTTTACCGTTAATTAAAGCCGCTAACTTTTGTGATATCGATGTTATGACATTACTGGTTAAACATGGGGCTCGCTTTGACCAACAAACTAAAAAAGGCTTAACTGCACGAGATATTGCTAGCCGAGATTGTCGTTATTCGGAGCATTGGCAACAAATTAAGGTGTTAGCAGAGAAGTCTGTGTGACTAGAAAGTAGTGAACTATAGCGCTTTCATTTTTATTCGAGCAATTATTGAAGCTATGATGTTATTGTTTTTCTCTTTTAAAAATTGCAATTAGTGGTGCTCCCATGCTGGATGACGGTGTGCTTACAAGCTCCCATCCTTGTGCACCAAGTTCATTAAATTGTTCTTGGACTTGTTGTAGTCTTTTTTGAACCTCTACATTTCCCATAAGGTCTTCTATACGGTATTCCCATTTTGTACTTTCCATGATTTACTACCTTTCAATATGGTTATTTATGTTCAAAATAATTCTAAATGTTGGAACTTAAATTGAGTTTTGTGTGCGGCAAAGGCATTATGCATTAGCTTGAATGAATTGACAGCATTTTTTGAGTACTATCCGAGTTTAGTTTATAGAAACATACAGAAAAACAAGAAGGATGGCACGGAGCGAATATGAGACTGTATAAACTACTTATAGCTTTGTTTCTATTTAGTCCAACACTTGCTTTGGCTACTGGAAATACAACAGATGTTGTGACACTCTTTATGCTGTTTCTATCTATTATTGCTGCGGTAGTTCAGACAACAGTAGTTGGTATTTTAGTATCGATGAGATTATTTAAATATCACTGGCTTGTTACTGTTTCTTTCATTATCAGTGTTTTGAATCTACTATTTTATCTCATCTCTCTTTCCTATCTTGGTAATTTTGGTCAGGCAGATCTTAGTGTTTGGATTATCATTATCGTTGTGCTGGTGGCTAGTCCGGCATTAATTTTAATGACATTTATAATGCCAACAAGACAATATAAACAGATGGAGGAAAGTACGGATGAAAAGTAGTGTTTTTAGATGTTTGTTTTTGCTATATTTTCCACCTGCCGCTTTTGCTGATGGAGGAAGTTCAGGTGCATTAGGATTTATCGATTCTATGATCCTAAGCCTGCTGACAATAACG